>ERZ772960.3205-NODE-3205-length-11186-cov-3.842871_pt1 | contig 11186 bp, 9 predicted proteins | sample MGYA00580678_ERZ772960 | MGnify/ENA primary metagenome ERZ772960 (study PRJEB29015, sample SAMEA2737930) | human oral metagenome | biome: human oral; feature: human-associated habitat; material: dental | place: China | collected 2059 ...
TATATCTTCTTGATCGGTTCATGTTTTGGAATTGTAATCGGATTCTTCCCAAGCTTACGAAACGTATAATGACTGCTTCCGCTCTTTGGCGCATTCATCTCATAGCCGTAGCTTTCAAGAACCTTCTTCAATTCATTAAATCGCATATCCTTTGACAGAGAAAGGATCCTGCTCAGTAATTTATCCCATCTGGACACTTGCATCTCCTGTTTTTATTATGACTGGTATCGTATTTGGTGTCAATCCTGATCGATCAATTTCTAATACATCCTCATGAATTCTGCCACACAATCTGCTTCCAACATTTGTCTCGACAATATTTGCATTCAACTTCAGCGGCGGAAACTCCAGATGTGTTCCAAAGCTGACAGGTCCCTGGATTGAAGTGCCACAGCGCTGACTGTAAGTTGTCCCCGCTCTATTGTGTTGATGATCTCTTTCTCCAGTCGCCAAATCGACAAGTAGGTCTCCGTAAGAAAATTGCCACTTCCTACAGCGGAATCTATCGTAGTAGCGTCTTTGATACAATGCCCGTCTGTGACTTTTGAGGAAGAAGGGCGTAAAAAGGCTTGAAATAAAGGCATTTCCGCTCTGCGAGACCTGCCCGCCAGCGTGACCGAAGTTCTGCGGAATGCCGATCTTGTTCTGTAAGCTGTCTGTGCCATCGCCATTTTTGCACCCTCCTTCCTGTGAGATTTCTGCTATCGCTAAAATATATGGCTATCGCTGAAAAGTGTGTAAACGCTGAAAGGTTTACTGCTGCTCAGTGATGCCCTCCAAACCCAGCTGTACATAACTTGCACGATTGCTTACAAGATATTTAAGGCTGGAATTCAATCTGACCTCATCATGTGAAATGAGAGCATATTCCCACGGCTTTCCGCCATTTTCTGCATTCCAAGCAGATACAGCATCGCAATATACAACAGCTGCGGCAGCTTTTTCTTTCACGGCAGCACTTTCCATCTCGTTGCTTGCCTTGGTTTCAACCATGTAGATTTTGTCTTTTGTCTCGACAATAAAGTCAGGCTCATACTTGCTCATGCCGCCGGGACCATAGTATATGTTAAACTGCTTCGGAGACGGGCGCATCCATTTCAAGACTTCCTTATCATTTTCCAGAACAATGGCAAAAATGCGCTCCGTATTACTGTCAAATTTATAGAGCGTATGGCAAGCCTTTGTAAAGCCGTTAAAGATTTTCTGTCTTACTTCACCGGCAGGGATATTGGCACGTAAGTCGTAAATCTCGTCCGAGCGGAACTTGCCGCCAAAGCTCGTCTCAATTCTGGAGAACGGCCGCATTTCCGATGCCCTGAAATGTGTCTCATCACGGAAGAAATGCTGCTTCATTTGAGCATAGATTATTTCCGCTATGGTTTTCTGCCTGTCTCGCATAACTTTAACTGCTTCTTCTTCTGTAAGGTACGACAAAAAGTGCTGCTTTGCCTCCTCAACCAGAGAATAGAGCAATTCTGATGTAGCGTGGTAATCCACATCATCCTTAACAATAATGTGGCGGACTATTTCATTTTCCGGTGTATCCACGATATCCCTCGCACGGAAGTCGCTCTCATATTCAAATGTGCGACCGCCTTCCTGAAGTTCCGTTCCTATCATGGTGTCATCGGACGGATGCCAGTTCATGCTCGCCGTATTAAGTTTGAATGCATAGAAGCCCTGCTTTACTTCAGTAAACGGCTGAACAACCGCCTGTGGGATAGGTATTACATTATCAGTCAATGCCTGAACACAGGTATCAATCGCCTTTTGAACAACGACTTCAAGAGCCTCACGACTCAGATTCATCTCCGGGAACTGACGGATAGTTTCTGAAATAACGCTGTTCTGCACGAATTTCCTTGTCTCAGGGTCTTTTGCCGCATCAAAGGTTCGCACTTGGCGGTTTAATTCCACGACCGAACGGGAAGCAAAATTAGCCACAAAGTTTGCAACCTGTGCCACCTGTTCCTGCGTGTGCTGTTGCTCCGTGCCATAATGAGCAGTTGATTCCCGCACAAAAGTAATGGCAAGCTGCTCCATATAACTCGTGTCCGTGGTGAGCTCATCATAGGTTGTCGGCATTTCCACGGTAACACGCTGCTCATCGGAGGTTTCTGTTTCTGCCGGATCGATGTAATAAACACGTCTGACGAGAGAGTCGGGATCGTTTGCCAGATTGACAATCGCCTCGTACTTATCATGGCTGACGATAGAAAGTCGGTCTACCTCATCAACACGAGTCCGCTCACCATACGGGAGGCGCAGACCTCTACCTATGGTCTGCTCTGTCAGTGTTTCCGATGCAGATGCTCTCAAAGGAACGATTGTATAGAGGTTCGTTACATCCCAGCCCTCTTTCAGCATATTTACATGGATGACAATCTCAATCTTGTTGTCAGGCTTTTCAAGTGAAAGCAGCTGCTCAATATTCTCATCCTTTTCCGCTCCTCGCTGAGAGGAGTTTATTTCTATAACCTTATCTTTGTAATATCCGCGGAAGAAATCATCAGATGTGATATACTCCCTGATTTTCTTTGAGTGATCCGTATCCTTTGCTACAACGAGGATAAATGGTTTCACAACCGGCTTGCCGAAAGTCCGTGCATAAATCTCAAGATGGCTCTTTGTCTCTTCATGAAGGCGGACACCGTCATTCAGTTTCTCGTGGTCAAGCTGATCGGGAGTATATTCCTCCGGCCTGAAATCCTTACGAGTAAATACGACAGGCACTTTGACATACTTCCCATCGTTTAACGCATGGGCGAGCGTGTATTCGTATACGACATTCTTAAAATCTACCTTACGGGTGCCTTTTTGTATCTGCGGAGTAGCCGTCAGTTCCGCACCAAGAATCGGACGCAGTTCATTGATGACATCAAAACTCTTGTCCGCATGATAGTGGTGGCTCTCGTCCATAAAAATACACAGGTCACCCAGAGATTGCAGGTACGCAAAATACGACTCCCCAAGCACCTCGTTCAAACGCTTGATACGAGCGGGACTGCCGGAAGAGACCTTGCTGTCGGAGTTCAGCTTGGCAATATTAAAGATGTTGATAACCACATCGTTTACGCCGAAGGTTCCTTGACGGAAATCATTATAATTGTCTCCATCGATAACACGGGGCGGATTTACGAACTTATCCAATCCCCGAAATACATACTTAGGATTAGACGGATTGCCAAGGTCATCCTTTAGCTTTCTGTAAATCGTGAGGTTCGGAGCCATCACGAAAAAATTCTTGATGCCCTTCTCATAGCGGAGATATGCGATGCAGACTCCCATAAGACGAGTCTTGCCGATACCTGTCGCCAAAGCAAAGCAGAATGAGGGAAAGTCACGCTCAAAAGAGGTCAGTGTCGGACACAAGGCACGAACCGCCGCCAAGTCCTCGGCATAGAAGTCCGCTGCGGTTTCCGATGCCCACTCCGTGATTTTCTTGGTTTTTTTATCCTCTGTATCAAGTGTGGCAAGCTCCGCCTCGTGTTCCGCACGAATCTGCTCTGTTGTGGTAGGATTCTTTGCCAGACTGAGCGTATCGCAGAGTCTGGCGAAAATCTCAAGGCTTTCATGCTGCGGCGGACGCAGAGCAAGTACATTGTTTATGTACTTAGAATTGTACGAGTAGAAATTTTCGGTATAAGATTCCTTAATCATCTTCCCATTCCTCCTCGTCACATTCCGGCACTTCCACAATGTTCAGATTATAATTGTCCACGCCATACTCGCACTTATCGAGGACGGACTGCGGAATCTTCTTTACGGTGATGTTGTCGTAACGTTTATTCAGACCTACATCGAAAGCCGGTGCGCAAATCAGCAGGCTCTCGAAAGCATCCACTTCTTTTGCAAGACTATCCAGCATAGCCGCCGTCAGGTACTGCGTCGTGACGTAGATGAAGCTATTGTCCTGGCTGTATCCCTGTTTCCAGAAAATCTCCTGGTCGGGAGCGTAGAAATAACCGTTCACCTTGGTAACAGCTGCCACAAGCATCTGCGGATTATATTTATCCGAGAACACATCATTTCCATGCCCATCCTTGACAATTAATGTCGGAGCAAGCTCATAGAACTTATATCCGCCGCCGCCGTGCCAATCAGCAGAAGATGTAATACCTCTGGGATCATCATTATCTACCACGCTGTCCAGGCGCACCTTGCAGTGAGAATAGGCATGATTACCCATCTCAATGCCTATCCAGCCACGATTGAGTTTGTGTGCGGCTGCGGCTGTGGTTCCCGATCCCAAAAAAGAATCGAGTACCAGTTCTCCGGGGGAAGTGGTCATCTCAATGATCTGTCCGACCAATTGCTCCGGCTTTTTTCCGTCTGGGAAGTCAACGCCACCTTCTTTTGCGACATTTTTCATCCAAGCATTCATATCCCAATAGGTGCCCTGCAAGTCCTTTTTGAAAAGTTCGCCATCAATTACCTCGGATGTGTCTCTGAGCCATACAAACAGTCGGCATTTGTCTCCTTTATAAAACTGCTCGTAGACTGTTCCACGGTTTTTGCCTGTCTTCGGGACATATTCTATCGAGATGACATCCTCGACAATGCCTTCCTCACGGCGATAATCCATTATTCGAGTGCGGATAGAGCTTTGTGCATTCGTTGTTTGGAATATCGAAACGCCGTATTTCTTATAGGCTTCCTTTTCGGTTATTCCATCTCTTTTGGCCACCTGTTTTATTGACATCATGACGGGATTTTTGCGTAGATAAACTTTTATCTCATTCCCGTCTCCATCAACGGTCGAGCCATAGTATTCCTTTTCACCGGGTTCAAGCAGAACCGTAGTGTACTTCCAGCTCTTGCCCTCATCAATATATTGCTGAATAAGCTCAGACATTTCCGTGTAAGCATAAGGACCGTTGAATAACGGCAGCAATGAATAGTCCCTAGCATATGCAAGTATATACTCGCAGTTCTTCTTCAGCCTCTTATCTTCGCCACCACCAGAGGCACCGGCTATGTTTTTCATATTAACAGAAATCATATTGATGAAGTTACTTCTGCCGAACACTTCATCGCATAGCACCTTCAGATATGCCTGTTCTTCATCGTCAATTTGAATCCAGATCGTGCCCTCCATAGAGAGTAGGTTACGGAGCATGGTAAGTCTTGCCCTCATTAAGCGAAGCCAGATCGAGTGTTCAAGGTTATCATCGTAATACTCGAATGCCGCTCCCGTATTATAGGGCGGATCGATATAGATACATTTCACATGTCCGGCATACTGCTGCTCAAGTGCCTTCAGAGCCAGAAGATTATCACCGTGGATCAGCATATTCTCGCTGTCGGAGTCTCCGTAGTCCTTGGACGGATCATGGATCAGAATACGCGGCTCGATCGCCGACTCCTGTCCTTTTCCTATCCACGTAAGTTCCAATCTCTGCATAGTTTCTTCTCCTTTACACGACCTCGAACGAGATGGTCATAATATGTGAAATCTCCGTTGTGCCGTTCAGCTTCTGACGAATCTCTTCCTGCAACTTGTCCCTCTGCATATCGATCTCATCTTCCTGCTGATAGATTTCACGCTGCATTTTCTTTCGCTTGTCCTTCAACTTGTTGATCTCGTCCTTCATGGCGATAATCTGATCAAGCCGAAGGTTTGTACTTGCACGGCACTCCTCTTCCTTTTCTTTTATCAGCTTGCTCAATTCCTTGCGTTTCCGCTGGAGACCTTCCTTCAAGTCATCACTGTAAGCGTCCAGCTTGTCGCATTCATCCAGATAGAACTGTTTGTTTGCCTCTTCAATCTGCTCCTGCTGAGCGCCAAGCCTCTGCTCACGCAGTTTAATCAGTTCAGGCGTTTCCGCAGGACAATCCCCGATAATCTCCGCAGGCAGACCGAGCATACTGTTGATGATGTCTTCGTCCATGATTGTTCCGTCTTCCGTGATAACGGTAAAAATCAAGTGTTCCTCGTGACTCAGCCCGTCATAGGTCAGCTTATCAATCGACAGCATCCCCTTAATGCCTTGATGGGTATTAAAGAACGAGATGTTTCTGTCCGAATCCGTGTGGTTGAAACGGATAGCGGAGGGCGGAAGTTCGGCAGACAGGCTTTCCTGAAGCCAAGACTCATACAGCGGGTCTTCACGACGCAGAAATACATCGCCTTCCTCTTCGGCGTCCCGCCATCTGAGATTATAGGTTCTCTTTATATCGCCGTCCTCAAACTGAAGCCGCCACTGTGAAAGCGGTTTGACACGCTCCGCTCCGTGAGCAAGAAAGAAGTAATAAATCCACTGCGTAAACTTATCGAGGCTGGCTACCGTATCGTCCTGGCAATCTTTAAGGCGTGCGGCAACCACCTCATCGAAGTTCTCAAGGATAGACTGCCTTGCGGATGCCATTTTATCTTCAATCTCATCCGAGAGTTCTTCCTGCAAGGCATCAAATTCATGCTGTATATCCTCGGCGGTTTTGCATTTCTGATATATCTCGGAAATTCGCTTCTCAAAATCCACGCTGGATTCCAAAGAACCCAGTATCTCATCCGATGAGCCGAACACACCGTCAAACAGTCTGAATTTCTGGTCAAGAAGCTCGTAGACACGCTTGTCGGCGGCATTCTTACGGTTCAGGAAATTAATGACAACAACATCGTTTTTCTGTCCGTATCTGTGGCAGCGTCCGATACGCTGCTCAATGCGCTGCGGGTTCCAAGGCAGGTCATAGTTGACAATCAGGCTGCAGAACTGCAGGTTGATACCTTCTGCGGCGGCTTCGGTTCCGATCAGGATACTTGCATTGTTCCGAAACTCCTCGACAACAGCCGCCTTCATATCAGCCTGTTTTGAACCTGAAACAAGACCATCGTTTTGGTGACGTTCCTTCCAGTCCGCATAAATCTTCTTGGAGTTCTCGTCGCTGTTCGTACCATTAAGAAAAACGATTTTACCCTCGTAGCCGTGACTGGACAGCAGATTAAACAGGTAATTCTGTGTTCTTCTTGATTCGGTGAAAATAACAGCCTTTCTTAATCCACCAAGTTCTTCTGTTTTCTTAAAGCCCTGCTCCAAGGCAAGAATAAGGTCATCGCCTTTTGAATTCGTCTGTATGCTTGCCGCAAGCTCTGCGAACTGCTTCAGTCTGTCCAATTCCGCCGTGATGCCTGCCTGATCGCGCTTCAAATCTGCTGTAAGAATATCCTCGGCGGCATCATCTTCATCTCCGGACGCCTCGTCCATCAATTCATCAAAACCGTCATAGTCATCCAAGGACAGCTCTGCCTCTACCCCGGCGAGTAAATCGTTCAAACGGTCTATCAGCGACTGTAGCGTACCTGCGATAGCAAACGAAGAGGATGCCAGCAGCTTACGCAGTACCATCGTGATAAGAGTCCGCTGTCCATCGGGCAGAGCATAAAGTTTATCTGTCTGCAGGTAGTCGGAAACATCGTTATATAGTTTTTCCTCGTCCGCAGTAGGTGTATATTCACGCAGGATTGCATGGCGTCCCGTATATCTCACATATTCAGATACCTGTTTACGGAGGGTACGCTTACAGAGCGGTGCAAGGCGCTTCTTTAAAGTTTGGTTTCTGACATCATTATTCGTTACTGAAACATACATCTCACGAAAAGTCTTGTCATCACCGAAAACCCTGTCATCGATAATGCTCACCAGACCATAAAGTTCCATGAGATTATTCTGTAAAGGAGTAGCCGTCAGGAGCAGCTTCTTCCTGCCGGATAATACCTTCTTCAGCTTCTTACCCATGACGTTATTAGACTTATACACATTCCGCAGGCGGTGAGCCTCGTCAATGATAACCAGATCCCACGGAACAAGCTGCAGGTCTATTGCTTTTTTCGAGGCAAACTGGTAGGAGCATATGACTACTTTGTCTCTAACATCAAAGGGATTCGTTACACCCTTTTTGCGGAGCTTGTTATATACGGTAGACTCCATCAGGAGCGAATCTATGTAAAACTTTTCAAACAACTCCGAACGCCACTGCATTCTAAGGGCGGCGGGAACAATCAGAAGAATATGCCGTCTCCGTTCTGCCCAGCACTGTGCAAGGACAAGACCTGCTTCGATTGTTTTTCCGAGTCCGACTTCATCTGCCAGCAGGGCACCTGTGCTAAGAGGCGACTTTACAGCAAAAAGGGCAGCATCCACCTGATGAGGATTTAAATCGACCTTCACGCCGGACATAGCAGACACCAGACCGTCTATTGAGGACTGTGGCCGCTGCAGGAGAATCTGCTCTGCAAAATACTTTGACTGGTGCGGTGTATAACTACTACTCATTGTTTACATCAACCTCCTGCTTGCTTTCATCCCTTGTCAAATCCATGATATCCGAGAATTCGCAATCGAGAGCAAGGCATATCTTTTCCAATATTTCTGTATTTACATTTTCGTTTTTTCCTAATTTTGTTATCGATGCGGCACTTATTCCAGCCTTGGCCTGCAAGTCTTTTTTCTTTAGATCCTTATCTATTAAGAGTTTCCATAATTTTTTGTAAGAAATAGCCATTCATATGCCTCCCATTCATTTCTGTGCAATTAACCTATCTGGCACAATAACTCCATCCTAATAATGATACCACGAAAATCTTCAAGATTCAATTCTAATTCTTGAATTTTTGATATTTATCTTGCGAATGAACGAATTATTCTCGATTTTCAAGCGTTTATAAAAAAATTATAATTCCGCTATTCTGCGTACTTGGCAACTCTAAAATAATTGTGTATAATGATAGTATACTGGTTAGCGTACCGACGTAATAAAGAAAAGGAGGCATTACCATGAGAGGAGACTTTGGCGCATACATAGACCAAAAGCGTAAAGGCCGCGGTGCTGACGGTTCGGATATTTTACTGCGCGATCTTGCAAAGGCAATGGGAAATATGTCGGTGTCCTATCTGTCGGATATCATCAAGGGACGGCGCAATCCCCCGGATAAGAAGTATCTGGAGATCATAGCGGACGAGCTTCACCTTGACTCAGATGAACGCGATGAGATGTATGACCTTGCAGGCAGAGAGCGCGATGAGGCCGCTCCCGACCTTCCGGGCTATATCATGGACGAGAATCTTCCGCACGTCCGTGTTGCCCTTCGCAAGGCTAATAAGAAGGGGCTCGGCGACGATTTTTGGAAACGGGTAGCGGAGGAAATGGACAAAGACGGAGGTTCGGATGAGTAGTATCGTTGAAGAGACACCACTCGTTCCCGTCATCAAGAAAAGTGAGTTTGATAACGTGGCTACGGAATTTTTAACCGAATACTGTCCAGAGGCACTTGAAACACCAATGGCTGTGCCGCTTATGAAGATTGCTCGTAAAAAGCTCGGTTTGATTGTATGCACCAAGTACCGTCTGTCCGAAGATTTCAGCATTCTCGGTCAAATGTGTTTTAACAGCGGCTATGTAGAGGTGTACGTCAAAGAAACCGATGAGTTTATCAAACTGACTGTTCGGCGAGGGACTATGTTTATCGATCCGGATGTCGTGGAACTTAGAAATCAAGGCTGCTTCAATAATACCGTAGCACACGAGTGCGTCCACTGGTACAAACACAGAAATTATCATCTGCTGGCTCATGTAAATGATATCAAGCAGGCTAAAAAACACCGCTGCCCTGCCGAAAAACCGAATGAAAATATCCAGGATAAATGGACGGATGAAGATTGGATGGAATGGCAGGCAAACGGAATCGCACCGCGTATTCTCATGCCTAAGAAGATGTTTATCCAAGCTGCTGATGACCTTCGCAAGGAACTGTCGGATATAGATAATTCCTATGTTTTAGGTTATACCCTCAAAAACAAGCTCGCAGAGCTGTTCGATGTATCAAAACAGTCAGCCGGGATTAGGATGCAGGAACTGGGGATTTTATAACTCTCCGTTTCTCCAAATCCCCTTTGCTGCTTATTTTTTTGGCTTGTGAGTATGCTATTAAGCGTAACCGCTGAACTGTAATACCACAAAGGAGGTAATGCCTATGACATTTGAAGGAAGGAGGTACGGCATGTATGGAAGTTCGTGCGAAAAACGGTAAAGGTCCGCTTTTGTTCGAGTGGGACCCGGAAACGCAGACGGTAGACCTTATCCGTAAGGATATGTACTACAAAATCCAACTCGACAGGCATTCATACTGCATTCGGGAGGAATGCTCCAAGTACGAATACAAGAAACAAGAATCCCACAAACAATTGAATAAATAACAACTACTGAATCCTCAGAGCTGCATGATGGCCAGAAGGATGTTGTATTTCCGTACAGCATCATTCCGGCCATTTTTGTGTTTTAGCTCTGTGGGATAACGCAAATCGGCTCTGAGGAATTTCACCGGAGATTTCAAAGGAGTAGATTATGAAACATTACTTTATTCACCGCAAAGGCAACGATTCGGAGAAGCTGATGAAAACTCCGATGGCACAGCGCAAGACCATCCGCTACTACCACTACCACAAGGACTGCATCGAAGTGACGGAGCTTGAACCGAGCGATGAGGGTGTGACCGAGGAGAATATCCGCCGCTTCTACGCCGCCGAAGACCACGAGGTGTACGAGAACCTCAAAGCCCGCCGTCCGCAGCGCACCGCCGAGGAAAAGGCACAGATTGCCGCATGGAAAGCGGAATACATCCGCAGGTTCAAATCGGAACACGGCTACGAACCTCACCCGGCTGACGTGAACGATATCGCCGACGAGATGTTCCCTAAAGACTGGTCTGTGTCGCTTGATGAGATTCTTGACGGCGACGGGGACGATGACAGCGCCGCAGGCGACAAGTCCGCCGTATTGGCAAAGGCATACCGCTCCAATGATTCCGCACCGGGTGCGGTCGAGATGATGGACGAGATCGCATCCGCATGGCCGGAGTCGTGGCAGGAAATCTACGAGAGAGTTCTCAAAAACGGCGAGACCATCGTCAGCCTTGCCCGTGAGCGCGGCGTGGCCGAAGGAGCGGTCAGAAAGACACTTAACAAAATCCGCAAGACTCTCGCAGAGAACCCGGAACTTCGCAAGTTTGTAAGGTTCTTCGATTAAGGGGTACGGATTTGCCCGTTTTGATTTGACGGAGGATTTAGGGGGTAATTCTGCCCTCTGAGTGAAGTGGTAAACTAAAACTGGACACAGAGGGGGTACAAATCAGACACCGTTTGTAGTATTCTGTACACAGGATAACAAGCGGTGGACAATTTAGCTCTCTG
>ERZ772960.3206-NODE-3206-length-11183-cov-5.554367_pt1 | contig 11183 bp, 10 predicted proteins | sample MGYA00580678_ERZ772960 | MGnify/ENA primary metagenome ERZ772960 (study PRJEB29015, sample SAMEA2737930) | human oral metagenome | biome: human oral; feature: human-associated habitat; material: dental | place: China | collected 2059 ...
CTTCATATCCAACCTGCCCATAAAGTATCCGAAAGGATATCCTATCAGTATAACAAGTACAGTTGAAACTACAGCAAGTTTTATCGACTCTAAAAATATATTCAAATAAAAAGGCTCAAAAACCTTTTTATAATTATCAGATGTAAAAGCCGGATCAAAGCCCCATGTCTTTGCCTTTGTAAGAAAACTGATAATCACCATATATACCAGAGGTAAAACCACAAAAATTATTGTAAAAGTATATATCGGTATTCTAAGCAGATATTCTTTTATTTTTTTATTTTTCACCCTTTACCTCCACCATATCATTCTTATCCCAGCCGACACTTATCTCATCACCGATATTCAGATCTATATTCATGCCCATATGTGATGAGGTAATCTCCTGACCGTCTCTTAATCTGACTTTTACTTTAGAAAGACCTGCCATAAAGCTGTTTTCAGTCACCACTCCGGCATAGTCTCCCACACCGAGTCTTACATGCTCGGATCTTATGGCAAATATCTTTTCGCCTTCTTTATATAGGTTTGCACCGCCCACGAACTCCGCTACAAAGGCGGTCTTCGGAGTATCATATACTTCACTTGGAGTACCTGTCTGCTCTATTTTGCCGTTTCTCATTACTACTATTCTTGACGACATATTAAGAGCTTCTTCCTGATCATGTGTGATATATATAAATGTTATCCCAAGTGCCTTTTGAAGCTTCTTAAGCTCCGTCTGCATCTGTCTTCTAAGCATAAGGTCAAGGGCTCCCAAAGGCTCATCAAGTAAAAGTACACTCGGCTTATTCACAACGGCTCTGGCTATTGCCACTCTTTGTTTTTGACCGCCTGAAAGCTGTGACGGATTTCTCTTTTCAAATCCCTCCAGCTGAACAAGTGAAAGTGCATTTTTTACTTCATTTTTTATCTCATTTTGAGACATTTTCTTCAGTCTCAGTCCATAACCGATGTTTTTTTCTACATTCATATGTGGAAAAAGGGCATAGTTTTGAAATACGGTATTTACATCTCTTTTTTCTGGTGCAAGTGCTGTGATATCTTTGCCATTCAGTACCACCTTTCCGCCGTCAGGCGTTTCAAGACCTGCAATTATTCTTATTGTGGTGGTCTTTCCGCAACCGCTTGAGCCCAAAAGAGTGATAAACTCTCCTCTTCCTATATCAAGAGAGATATTTTTTAAAATTTTTTCTCCATCAAAACTTTTTTCTATATTTTCTAAACTCAATATAGTATCTGTCATTTTCTTAAATTCCCTCCGGGGTTATTTGATTTTAAACAATATTATATTATGATACCATTTTTTTTACTTTAATTCACTAAAAATATTATTCCCCCCAAACTTTACTTTTACAAGTTAAAATGCTAAAATATAAACATTATTTGATTGGAGTAAGTTATGAATGACAAGATTAGGACAAACGCAGTAGACCATCTGTTTGATGCCATACTTACACTGAATAACAAAGAAGAGCTTTATACATTCTTTGAGGATGTTTGCACTGTGAACGAGTTGCTTTCTCTATCCCAAAGGTATGAAGTGGCTAAGATGTTGCGTGAGAAAAAGACTTACCTTGAGATTGCTGAAGAAACAGGTGCTTCTACAGCTACTATCTCAAGAGTCAATCGCTCTCTAAACTATGGAAATGATGGTTATGACCTGGTATTTAAAAGACTCGGCATATTAAATAAGAATACTGCTAAATAAACCGGAGCTTTTTCTCCGGTTTTTTATATCAGCCCAAGTGCTTTCTTTGCCAGTTCATCTGCCAAATCATTGTACTTATCTCCTGAATGCCCCTTTACCTTTATAAAATCCACATCTACCAATTTGCTTGCATCTTTATAAAATTCTACATATCTTTTTGTACCTTCTTTTTTAGCCTTCCAGTCACCGTTGCACCACTTTTGTATTCCCTCATAGTCATAGAAAATACTTATACTTTTTATACCGTTCTCAATGCAATACTTCATAGCCGCCATAGAACCCTCTATCTCTCCGGCCACATTCCTCATGTCACTCATATCATCCTTTTCAAACTTTTTAAAAAAATGCAATTCATCTTCTCCATGCATCATTACCATTCCGTATGAATATGATTTTGTAGTATCGTCATAGCTTCCGTCCACATATGCAAAAGCTTCAGATTGTTTTTCTTCCCGGTTTTGTGCTTTTTGTGATTTTGCACTGCCGTTTACAAAATCAATTGCGTCCTCTCTGTTTGTAAAACTCTTATATGCCGCACCTGAAAATCCGCTTACAGCACTTTTACATTCATCCCAGCTTTCAAATACTCCCGTCTTTCTACCTGCTTTTACTGCATAATATTTCTTTGCCATATCATCTCCTACTTCCAAAACATCTTCTTTTCTTCATCACTTATATTCTCTACAAACTCTCTTTTTATCTCCAAAAACTGCTCAATATTTACCAAAACAGAATGCAATGTGGCTCTGTCCTCAAACTCTGTTCCTGTTTTCGGCAATTTACTTGACTTATGTTTTTCTTTAACAAAATATAAATCAATCAGTGCATTCACGGCATTATTTGACTCACGAAGCTTAGGTATCAAATTCTGTAAAAAATCTGCTATATCTCTTGCCTGTGCAGGTCTTGAGTTCATTGTACTTCCCTGCATAAAGATATATCTTAAAACCATTATCTGTGATTTTCTCATCTCCATATAGTCGATGAAATATTTCAAATCATAGCTGAGTATATTATCTTTATCTGTATATGACTTTGCAACAGCATCATCTATTATCTTTTCCAATGCATCAAAATCATACTCAAGCTTTTCCTTCTCATCCTTTAAGAATACCACAAGCTTATCAAGTATAATCCTTATCTCATCTTCTATTTTTGCCTGATACTCTCTTATATGTGCAAGATTTCTGGGCATATACATATTTAAGATTATACCCAGTGAAGCCCCTATAAGCATCAGCATCGCTTCATCTCTTACGACGCCTATATTCATATATTTTTCAAACATTATATGTGTGACAAGCACCGCACAAGGCGAAAGGCTCTCATACATTTTAAAGAATATACATATAGATACAAAGACCAAAAGATAACAGATAAATGCAGGTACATTATATCCTATAGTATTGAACATAACAAAGGCTATAAACATTGAGACTACAAATCCCTCTATTCTCTTTAATGCAATCTTGATAGTGGATTTCTTTGTATCCTGTATACTGAGAAGTGTTATGATTCCGGCTGAGGATACATACTTTAACCCTAAAAATTCCGCAATTAAAATAGCCACACCGCTGCCGATTGCAATCTTTAATACTTTTATAAAATTTATATTTTTAAAAAAATCCATATACCTCCAAATCTATCTTTCCAAAATCTATTTCTTTAAGCTCAATGCCGCTTTCCTTACCGTTTTATATATATTCGGCAGGAAATACTCAAACTTTATAAAAAATCTCTCTCTAAAATCCAGTTCCTTATACTCAAGTCTGTATTCCTTTGATAAGATATTTTTAAAATCTCTTATATTTACATAGGTAAGAAAACGAAGTCGCTTTCTTGCACTTTCCACCTCTTTATGAAACCTGTAGTCGGAATCCTTATCATATTCATCATACATCCGCTTCATATTTTGATAGTACTCTTCCTGCTTTTTCTTATAATCTCCACTAAACTGTGATGCAGTCCATGATGTCGGTACTCCCATTCTATATACACTCATTACTCTGTCAATATAGTAGGCATCACCATATTTTGCGGAAATTATCTGCATAGGAATATCCCCCACCTTACAGTCAAAATAATACTGTGGCAGTTCCTTCATATACTCGGTTCTAAGCAGCAGCGAAGCTGTAGGATAGTGAGTTCTTTTATTTATCACTTCTTTTGCACCGACTATCCCGCTCATCTCATACGGTCTTATCAGATTAGGTGAAAATGTATTGTCAAGATTTTCCACCTTTGCCGCATGAAAACAAAAACTTATATCCTTATTTGCATCCAGAATATCCACCTGAAGCTTCAGTTTTTCAACATCGCACCAGTAGTCATCACCCTCACACATAGCTATATACTTACCGCTTGCTCTTGGAAAATTATATACCCCACTGGGGTTGGTTACTCCTTTTGAATACATATTTTCATCATGAAAGAGCGGTTTTATAATATCAGGGTATTTTTTTTCATATTCTCTTATAATATCCGCCGTGTCATCTGTAGATGCATCATCATTTATCAAAATCTCTATATCAAAATCTCTTTTCTGTGCCAGAAAGGAATCTATGGCCTTTCTGATATACTTACCATGATTATAGGTAATACAGCATATACTTACTTTCATATATCCACTTTCTACTTATACTAATTATTAATATGTTAATATCAATAACCGATACTTATGCTTATATACTTCAAATATCAGTCACATTTAAAGCCTCTGACCACAGTATCATACTATATCATAAAACAGAGACTTATAGTAAATTTTTAAAATATTTTATAAATTTTGATAACTTGTAGATACATCATCACTATGATATCATTAATCTATTGGAGGCGGATATGACAAAATATAGTTTACTGCAATGGATTGCATTTTTTTACATATATTGCTTTTTGGGCTGGTGCTTTGAAACCGCTTATGCAAGTATTAAGAACAGAAAATTTGAAAACAGAGGCTTTCTCAGGGGACCTTATATACCCATATATGCCTTTGGTGCCATCTTTGTGCTTGTGATTACAGACTTATTTCAGGGAAATATTTTAGGTATATACTTCTCGGGAATGGTTGCGGCCACTATACTTGAATATGTCACAGGCTATGTGATGGAAAAACTTTTTAAAGTAAAATATTGGGACTACAGTGACCATAAATTTAACCTAAGCGGTTATATATCACTGTCAACTTCCATAGCATGGGGATTTTTGTCTGTTGCACTTACAGATTTTTTACAGGTATATGTATACAGATTCGTTTCGGCCTTGACAGATTTTACTTTGAAAACCTCTATCCTTGTTATAAGTATTATATTTTTCTCAGATTTACTTCTTTCAATCAAGGCGGCATTCAGTCTTGCAAGAGCTTATGCCACACTTATGAAGGCAAAGTCTGAATTTGCCGAGGTCAGAGAGAAACTCTCAGGTATGGCGGAAGGCTTTGTCAGTGATACTCAAAACAAACTTACAAGTATCAGAGAGACTGTATCAGGTCAAATGAGCAGAGCTAATGACTATATATCAAATGGAAAGATAAGCCTGTCATCACTGAAAGCCGATGTTGAAGGCAGACTTTCTTCACTTTCAAATACAGTGACATCCAAATCCGCTGCATATCTTGAACTGAAGCGCAAATATGAGCTTGCAATGGAAAAATATAATATCAACTTCCCAAAGATGGGCAAAATTATGTCATTCTTTATTAGAAATATGATTAAGGGTAATCCGGGACTTAATAAGAAATATTTAAACCAATTGAGGGAACTTAGTGAAATCAGAAAGAATAATAAATAATAAAAGGGGCTGTCGGGAAATAAGTAAATTTAATCCTTACAGCACAAAATAAAAGTATCCTAGCAAGTACAAGGCTTTTTGGCTTTACTGACTTGTCTAGGATACTTCTATTTTCTATAATGTTGTCTATTTTTGGGCGCAAAAACCCCCTTGTTTGAAATTTGGCATTTGCCTCTTTTCTAAGCTGTTTTCTCCAGAAGTTTTCCCTCGAATTTTTTTAGTTTTGCACTGAGAAAACGATGATATTTATTTATATTTCTTCCAATTGCAAACAGCATAAACTCTTTATATGCTTTATCCTTGGAACGATAATTAAAACGCCTGAAATCTTCGTTTTCTTTGATATCTCCAAAATGCCCTTCTGTTTGAATGGAACGGATCTGACGGTTACGAATTCCTCTCTCACTCTGAATATTCATATGTGATTTTTCTCGCAGTTCTTCCCACACTTCATTGATTTTCATTACTTTATTCTTATCAGCATCTTTATCAGGATTATATTTGTACAAGCACTTAGCTTTATGTTCACATCCGCTACAGTCTGAACATCCGTATACTTCATATGTTTGGGTATAACCATCCTGTTCTCTTTTCTCTGTTCTTAGATGCCTCAATTCACGACCGTCATGGCAGATATAGACTTGTTCATCTTCAAAGATTACTGTCTTCATGTTGTAATATTTACCTATAGCTTCCTTGTATGCTCGTGTTTTTCTCTTTTCATGATCCTGTAGCTTTATATAGCTGTTAATATCATTTTTCTTTAAATATAAAAGATTTTTTTCACTACAATAGCCGCTATCTGCTGTTACTTCTTCCAGCTCTATTTCAAATGCTTTCTTATGTTTCTCAAGAACAGGAATTAATGTATTATAATCTGTACGATCATTGCTTATATATCCATGCACAATAAAATAATTCTCTACTCCAATCTGTACATTGTATGCAGGCTTTAACTGTCCGTTAAGCATATGATCTTCCTTCATTCTCATAAAGGTTGCTTCTAAATCTGTTTTGGAATAACTGTTACGATCTTTTCCCATAATTTCAAAACATTCTTTATAGGCCATTAATCGTTTACCACAACTCTCAAGTTCTTCATATAGTTGCTGAACTTCAGATTTTCTTTTACCTTTTCCACTGACGAATACAATACCTTCTCCTTCAGCAATTATCATAAGGTTCTTTTGAAGCTTCAACATCTCAAGCGGAGAGCAGTTATCAATCTCTATAATTTGATTATTAGAGAGTTTTTTATGTTTTGTAAGCTGTCTTTTTCTGTTTTTTTCAATAACTTCTCTGACCTTATCCATTCCCTCAATTACAAACATTTGGGCATTAGAAAGCTCATATTTCTCTCCAAATCTATAGTCCTGCAAAAGGGTATTATATTTGGTGTAAAGTTTATCAATAGTATCTAAAAGGCCTGCAAGATGATAATTAATGCTTCCACGCCAAACAAAAGTATAGCGATTGGCATTAGCTTCTATCTTTGTTCCATCAATAAAAAGCTCTTTTAATGTAACAAGCCCTTCTTTTTGCAGGCGTCGCATAAACTGATAGTTTAGATCATCTAAGATATCTGAAGTCAGCTTTTTACCTTTAAATTCATAAAAAGCATCTCTTTTTGGCTTTTGCCCTTGAGTCAGCCATATAAAAGCAAGATCTCTTTTACATAAATCAACAATACGATCGACAGAGCGTATTCCTCGCATATTTGCATAAGTAACTACAGCATACATCATGATGGGGTTGTACCCGGTTCTTCCCTTATCTGAACAATTGGCTAACAAGCCGGAAAAGTTTAAATCCTCCATTACTTTTTTTAGGGTATAGACTGGATCGTCATCAGGCAACCTCAATTCATAGAAGTTAAAGTTAATTTTCTGTTGACCTATTTCAAAAAAGTCATTATAATAATCAGATGTTCGCATAGTTACATTATAACATGTAACGGAAAAAAGATGGTTATCTTTAGCCATCTTTTTTTCTGTTTTATTAAAAAAATTTAGGGGTGACATGACTAAAAATTAGTCATGTCACCCCTGTCTTAAGGCTATCTATTTCCCGACAGCCCCTTTTTTGTAAAAGCTATACAGCCGGTTATATGAATTCTTTTGTAAGTTTTGATAATTTTATATTATCATTCAATGAAGGATTTTCTATCACTTTCTTTAAAAGATACTCCAAGACCTCGCCAATTTTAGGGCCTTTTGAGATACCAAGCTCTATCAAATCTCTGCCTGTAATATCAAGCATACTGATTTCATATGCGTGATGCTCCTTTAGTATCCGTCTGCATCTGTTCTCCAACTCATCTATTCTGTCAAGAATATCCGTATTCCTTTTATCACTCTTTAAAATCTTTATATAGTCATAAAAAAGTTCTTCTCCAAGCCTATTCAGTGACCATCTGATATCCTCATCGGACTCCGGCAAGGAATGTTTTAACTCTGATATAAGTAAATATGTATTATTCTTTGTGGCATTGTCGGACTTAAGTTCAGACAGTATCTTCTTTACAGCTTCTATATTGTCCTCTAAGAACACAGCCCAATACATATACTTCTTATTACCGAACTTTCCGGGATAAAAATCATATACTCTTTTATCAAGCTTAGAAAACTCTTTTCCGATATATTTGCAAAGTCCGCTTGTATAAATAAGCTTAATATTTTGTGCAAAATCTCCGCAGAGCAACTTATTTAACTCTGCAAAGATTCTTTCCTTGCTGACATTAACTAAAAGCTTTGCCTTTTGCTTTATTGCCTCAAAAGTATCATCTTCTATTTCAAATCCAAGCTGAGATGCAAATCTGATTGCACGAAGCATTCTAAGAGCATCTTCATCAAATCTCTTTCCGGCATCACCGACCGCCCTTATAATGCCCTTTTGCAGATCTTCTCTGCCTTTATAGAGGTCCACAATACCTTTTTGTGGAGAATAAGCCATAGCATTGACGGTAAAGTCTCTCCTGCACAGATCTTCTGAAAGATTTTTACTGAACGATACACTGTCGGGATGCCTGCCGTCAGTGTAATCTCCATCAATTCTATATGTGGTAATTTCATATCCGACACCGTCCATAAGCACTGTGACAGTTCCATGTGCAATGCCTGTATCAAATGTCTTTTTAAAGATTTTTTTTATATCGGCCGGCAGTGCATTTGTAGTAATATCCCAATCTGTCGGAATCTTGTTAAGCAGAGAGTCTCTCACACATCCGCCTACCGCAAAGCCCTCAAAGCCATGCTCGTTTAGGCTCTCTATAATCTTTTTGACATTCTTAGGTAAATCAATTATCATCCTTAATATGCTTTTCCCCAATATACCATTTTCTTTGCCTTCTTACCGCAGCAAACACATACATCACTGATTTGTTCCTGTTCATCCGGCATACATCTTGATGTAACTCCCGCAAATTCCTTAAGCTTATCCTCACAGGCTCTGTCACCGCACCACATAGCCTTTATAAATCCCGGCTTGTTATCTGCAATGTCCTTAAGCTCCTCCATAGTTCTTGCCTCATAGGTATGTGCATCTCTGTGTGCCAGTGCAGTTTCATACATATTTGTCTGAATATTTTCAAGACAATCTTTTGCATCACTTTCAACATTGTCAAGTGAAACAAAGCTCTTCTCTCCGGTATCTCTTCTGACAAACACACATTGATTATTCTCAATATCCTTCGGTCCAATCTCAATTCTTAGCGGAATACCTCTCATCTCAGACTCGGCAAACTTAAATCCCGGACTCTTTTCACTGTTATCAAGCTTCACTCTAAGCCCTGCAACCTTAAGTCTGTCATAAAGTGTATTTGCCGCATCAAGTACACCCTCCTTATGTGCCGCCACAGGTATTATATTCACCTGTACCGGTGCAATATGCGGCGGCAACTTAAGACCTGAATTATCACCATGTACCATGATTACAGCACCTATAATTCTGGTGGTCATACCGAATGATGTTTCAAATACCGGCTTGACCTGATTATCTTTATCGGTAAATGTAACATTAAATGCCTTTGCAAAACCGTCTCCGAAATAGTGGCTTGTACCTGACTGTAATGCCTTGCCGTCATGCATAAGCGCCTCTATAGTATAAGTCGCCTCTGCACCTGCAAATTTTTCTTTCTCAGTCTTTACTCCCTTTATAACAGGTATTGCAAGATCTTTCTCAAAGAAGTCCGCATACACATCAAGCATCTGTACCGTTCTGTCATGTGCTTCTTTTGCGGTGGCATGTACCGTATGTCCCTCCTGCCATAGAAACTCTCTGGAACGAAGGAAAGGTCTTGTAGTCTTTTCCCATCTTACTACAGAACACCACTGATTCAAAAGCTGTGGAAGATCTCTATAGCTTTTTACCGCTCCGGCATAGTAATCACAAAACAAAGTCTCGGAAGTAGGTCTGACACAAAGTCTCTCATCAAGTTTTTCCATTCCTCCGTATGTAACCCATGCCACCTCAGGTGCAAATCCTTCTACATGATCCGCCTCTTTTTGTAATAAACTTTCAGGGATAAACATCGGCAGGTAACAGTTCTCAATTCCTGTCTCCTTGAATCTTCTGTCTATTTCATTTTTCATATTCTCCCATATAGCATATCCTGCCGGTCTTATTACAAGACAGCCCTTTACACTGGTGTAGTCAACCAACTCCGCCTTAAGTACAATGTCTGTATACCACCGGGCAAAATCCGTGTCCATGGAGGTAATCTCTTCTACAAGTTTCTTTTCCTTAGCCATTTCGTTTAATCCTCAATATCTTCCTTAATTTCTTTTTTCTTTCTGATTACCAGATCAGATTCGGCATCATCAATCTTTCTCTTTAAATAAAAATAAATGATGATTCCTACAATGAATAATATAATAATCAATGAAATCTCAACTATGTTTCTTGTTAACATTGCCCCTCGATTTTTCTCTTCTCTTCTTATTTATCCATTTGAATGCATCTACCATCGGCAACAGTACAATTGCAATCCACCAGGTATATGCACTTGCAGCTAAAAGTGTAACCCCGTCATATCCGTTAAAGCTTTTATCAGCTGATTTATCTTTTTCCTGCTTATTCAGACTTACAGTGTTACCGACCTTTTTACTTAAATTATCTTTATCGGTTTTATTTACTGAAACTTCAATTTTGTCCTCTGTTACAGTTTGATTTTCGGTTTGATCCTGTACTGCATTTTCATTTGAAGGTAAGAAGAGAATGGCTAATGCTATTGCTGGTATTGAAGAGTTACAAAAGCATGTTGATACTATAATAATTATTCCTAATGATAGATTAAGAGAAATAATAGATAAGACTACTCCAATGTTAGAGGCATTTAAAGAAGTAGATAATGTATTAAGACGTGGTGTTCAATCAATTTCAGATTTAATTGCTGTAGTTGGTTTAGTTAACTTAGATTTTGCCGATGTTAAGGCAGTTATGGAAAAGAGTGGACATGCAATAATAGGTATTGGTATTGGTATGGGTGAAGATAGAGCAATAGAAGCTGCTCGTCAAGCAGTATCATCACCATTACTAGAATCATCAATCGATGGAGCAACAGATGCCATTATAAATATTACTGGTGGATTAAATCTTGCTTTATTTGAAGCAGAGCAAGCAGCTGAGGTTGTTAGAGCAGCTTCTAAGACCGATATTAATACAATATTTGGTTGTGTGATAAATG
>ERZ772960.3207-NODE-3207-length-11177-cov-25.414134_pt1 | contig 11177 bp, 9 predicted proteins | sample MGYA00580678_ERZ772960 | MGnify/ENA primary metagenome ERZ772960 (study PRJEB29015, sample SAMEA2737930) | human oral metagenome | biome: human oral; feature: human-associated habitat; material: dental | place: China | collected 2059 ...
TCTACAATCTCACCTTCATGCAGCACGCAAATCTCATCGCTATTCTTAATGGTAGATAGGCGGTGGGCCACAGCTATGGTCGTTCTTGTCTTCATAAGCTTATAGAGTGCATCCTGTACAAGGCGTTCGCTCTCCGTGTCGAGGGCTGATGTAGCCTCGTCAAGGATAAGGATAGGCGGATTCTTAAGGATAGCACGCGCAATACTCACACGCTGACGCTGTCCACCAGAGAGGCGTCCTCCACGGTCGCCGATGTTTGTGTCGTATCCTCTCTCACTATGCATGATAAACTCATGAGCGTTAGCTATCTTCGCAGCTTCGGCTATTGCCTCGTCAGTTGCATTGACACCGAAGGAGATGTTATTCTTAAAACTATCGTTGAAGAGGATTGCCTCTTGGTTTACATTACCTATAAGCTGGCGGAGATCATGCACTCCTAAATCCTTGATGTTTATTCCGTCAATGAGAATTTCACCTTCTTGTACATCGTAGTAACGTGGGATGAGATCGAGTAAGGTGGACTTTCCACTACCGCTCTGACCTACTAAGGCTACGGTCTTGCCCTTTGGAATAACGAGGTTGATATCCTTTAACACCCAATGGAGCTCTGGGTTTTCCTCATCATCTTTACCATCAGTATAGGCAAAGCTGACATGGCGGAATTCAATCTCATGTTCGAAGTTATTGATATGGACTGGTTTTTCAGGGTCATTTATCTTTACTTCTGCCTTTAGAATCTTATCAATACGCTCCATAGAGGCAAGTCCTTTAGGGATGTTATAGCCTGCACGGGAGAATTCCTTTAATGGATTGAGAATGCTGTAGAGGATAACAAGATAATAGATGAAGGTTGGTCCGCTGATAATCGGATATTGTCCTAATACAAGAGTACCGCCAAACCATAGTACAACAACTATCATGACTGTTCCAAGGAACTCACTCATCGGGTGGGCTAATTGCTGACGAATGTTCACGCGCATAATGTCGCTGCGGTATTCTGAGTTTATCTTATCGAAGCGTTCATTCATCATTCCCTCAGCACAAAAGGCTTTGATGACTCTTAATCCGCCTAAGGTCTCTTCTACTTGGCTCATTGTGTCACTCCATAACTTCTGGGCTGTCATACTGTTCTGCTTTAGCTTTCTACCAACAAAGCCCATGAACCATCCGAAGATAGGTACGAAGATGAGCGTGAAGAGTGTCAACTGCCAAGAAATAACAAGTAGTGTGGTAAAGTAAATGATGATAAGAACAGGGTTCTTAAAGAGCATGTCGATAGATGACATGATGGAGTTGTCAACCTCTTGGACGTCACCACTCATACGGGCGATGATGTCTCCCTTCCTTTCCTCGCTAAAGAAGCCTAAAGAAAGGGATGTTATCTTCTCATAGAGTTGGTTACGTATGTCACGAACTACGCCTGTTCTGATAGGAATGATTGAGGCAGAAGATAGGAAATAGGCTCCTGTCTTAAGGAAAGTCATAAAGGCAAGAATTAAACCGATGGCCAATAAGACCGTTGTTGGGCCCCAACTGGTAATGTATATCTGCGTGTAATAATCCGCATTGTTCGATAGTACCTCCTTGAAAGAGCCTTCACTCCAAGCCATTGCACGCGTTGCTCCCGTTCCTGCATCTACCTTAAAAAGAATCTGAAGGAGTGGGATAAGGGTTGCAAAGGAGAATATGTTGAGAAAAGCTGACAATATATTGAAAATGATTGACAGCACAAGATACTTCTTATAGGGTGGTATGAACCTGCGTAAAACGTGTATGAATTCCTTCATAGATATGTTATCTGGTTATCCAATTTCTATTTTTATAATATGGACTGACGCCCCTCCTGTATACTCAACTTCATAGTATCAATATCAACATCAGACCATGAACCAGCAAGACTACCGAGCAAACCAAGTTTTTCTTTATGCTCCAGCTTTGCTTCCTCTTCTTTTGCTTCATGAATAAGTCGCTCACCCAGCCAACGTTTGACTCTCGGAGAGAGTGACATTGAGTTGACGAAGTTCAGGAAACTTCCAATATTGATAACTGCATCCATACTACTTCTTATTTAAATTCCTATGTGCAAATATAAGTATAAATAGTAAAACCGCAAAAAAGATTTGCGGTTTTATATCTATACATATAGTATATTTACACTTCTTCTCCAAAGAGTGTGGCACTTGTTGAGCCTGTTATGCGTACACGGACGGTCTCACCAATATGGTGATTGCCCTTTGGCATGACTACAGCCTTGTTCTGTGGCGTACGTCCCATTAGCTGTTCACGACTTCGTTTACCAAAGCGCTCGATAAGAATATCAAACTCTTTGCCCTCGTCTTTCTTGTTCTGTTCGGCAGAGATCTCGGTCTGAAGGCGAATTAACTCATTCAAACGACGAATCTTCTCTTCCTCAGATACATTGTCAGGGAGGTGCTTTGCCGCATAAGTACCTGGTCGTTCAGAGTACTTAAACATAAAGGCTGAATCGAAGCCTACCTCTCGCATTAATGAAAGCGTTTGTTGGAAGTCTTCTTCTGACTCGTTGTGATATCCAATGAAGATGTCAGTTGTCAGTCCACAGTCTGGTATAAGCCTACGAATAGTAGCCACTTTCTCAAGGTAATCCTCACGAGTATATTTGCGATTCATCAACTTCAGCACGCTATTACTACCGCTCTGCGCAGGGAAGTGGATATGATTACAGAGGTTAGGTTCGGTAGCTACCGCCTCAATGATGTCCTCTGTCATATCTTCTGGGTTGGAGGTCGTGAAGCGTACACGCATGTCTGGAACGCTTTGTGCCACCTTATGCAACAGTTCTGCAAATGAAACGCCATTCTCAGGACGCTTACCATTAGGCAACAAGCCGTATGAGTTGACATTCTGACCTAATAGTGTTACCTCCTTAAAGCCTTTATCATGTAAATCTTTAACCTCCTTCAAGATGCTTTCCACATCTCTTGAACGCTCCCGACCACGGGTAAAAGGCACGATACAATAGTGACAGAAGTTATTGCAACCACGCATGATACTAACGAAGCCCGACACTCTATTGCCACCAATACGCTGTGGGATAACATCACGATAGGTCTCCGTAGTAGAGAGTTCGATATCCATAGCATTCGTGCCGTTCTCACACTGCGCTATCATATCAGGTAAGTTAAGGTACGAATCAGGCCCACAAACAAGGTTGGCATGGTGGTTTTGGATTAAATCGTTCCTTACTCGCTCTGCCATACAGCCCAATACGCCTAAGATAAGGTCACGCCCTTTCTTCTGCTCAGCGTGCAAAGCCTCTAAACGGTTGTATATCTTGTTCTCAGCGTTCTCACGTACAGAACAGGTATTAAGGAAGATTGCGTCTGCTTCCTCCTCTTTTTCGCATACGTCATAGCCTGCCATTTTCATGACAGAAGCCACCACCTCTGAGTCTGCCACGTTCATTTGGCAGCCGTATGTCTCAATATATAGTTTCTTCATTCTGCTGTTATCTCGAAAAATTTAGCATGCAAAGTTACTAAATTTATCGCATACAACCGAAGAACCTTCTGACTATTTGAAGCTTAACAACGCCTGATACGTTCTTTTTTGCAAAACTTACAAAGTCCTTTACGGCCTTTATCGGATATTTTCCGTACCTTTGCAAACTGAATAGACACTGTCTTAACAAATAAAGGATAGCTACAGGTCAGTTAAAGCATAGGAATTAGTCTACGAAAGGTTACAGATAGCCTGACTGCTTGATAACTGCCTGGTAATGATAATAAAAACAATGAATAAAAATACAAATGATTATGAGATAATGGCACCTGTAGGCTCACGAGAGTCGCTTGCAGCTGCCATCAACGCTGGAGCTAACTCTGTTTATTTCGGTATAGGGAAGCTGAATATGCGTTCACATTCGGCTAATCACTTCACTATCGACGACCTCAAGGAAATTGCCGAGACCTGTAATGAAAAGGGGATAAAGACTTATCTTACCGTTAACACCGTCATCTATGGTGAGGATATAGCAACGATGCACGAGATTATCGACGCTGCTAAGGCTGCTGACATTACCGCTGTCATTGCAAGCGACGTAGCTGTAATGATGTATTGCCGCCAAGTGGGCGTTGAAGTTCACCTCTCTACGCAGCTGAACATATCTAATATTGATGCATTGAAGTTCTACGCTCAGTTTGCTGATGTTGCCGTATTGGCTCGAGAACTGAATATGGCTCAGGTGAAGGAGATACACGAACAGATTATCAAACAGAATATCTGCGGGCCAAAGGGACAGCCTGTTCGTATTGAGATGTTCTGTCATGGTGCTTTTTGTATGGCCATTTCGGGGAAGTGTTATATGAGTCTTCACGACTCTAACCGCTCTGCCAATCGTGGTGCCTGTACTCAGATATGCCGCCGAAGTTACACGGTTACAGACAACGAGACGGGCAATCAGTTAGAGATTGACAATAAGTATATAATGAGTCCAAAGGACTTAAAGAGCGTACGCTTCATTGACAAGATGATGGACGCAGGTGTTCGTGTGTTTAAAATAGAAGGACGTGCACGCGGACCAGAGTACGTCCACACCGTTGTTAGCTGTTATAAAGAGGCTATTGAGAGTGTTCTTGATGGTAGCTTTACCGAAGAAAAGAAGGACAAGTGGGACGAACGGCTCTCAACAGTCTTCAATCGTGGCTTCTGGGATGGCTATTATCAAGGACAGAAGATGGGCGAATGGACCAAAGACTATGGTAACAAGGCTACTGAGAAGAAGGTTCTTATTGGTAAGGTGATAAAGTACTTCTCACGTCTCGGCGTGGCTGAGGTGGCCGTTGAGGCTAATACTTTCGTAAAGGGGGAGAAGTTGCTTATCACAGGTAACAGTACTGGCGCTATGTTCCTCAATGCTGAAGAGATTCGATACGAGCTTAATCCTGTTGATAAAGCCGAACAAGGATGGCGTGTTTCTATCCCTGTTCCTGACAAGGTACGCCCGAATGACAAGCTATTTAAGCTGGTAGTAAATTAATGTAGAATAAGTATTTCAGAGGTGATAACAATGCTCTCTGAATTAGATAAACTGATAGTACAATGACAATAAACGAAGCGCAAGATGCAGTAATTGGTGAGTTCGAGGACTTTACCGACTGGATGGACAAATACCAAATGCTCATTGACTTGGGTAATGAGCTTGAACCATTAGACGAAAAGTACAAGAATGAACAGAACCTCATAGATGGTTGTCAGAGTAGAGTATGGCTACAGTGTGATAATGTAGAGGGTAAACTCGTCTTTACAGCCGACTCTGATGCACTCATCACAAAGGGTATCATCGCTCTTCTCATACGTGTATTGAGCAATCATACACCACAAGAGATTATTGATGCCGACCTCTATTTCATTGATAAGATAGGCCTTCGCCAACATCTCTCACCAACCCGCAGCAATGGACTACTCTCTATGGTGACAAAGATTAAGGCGTATGCAGTAGGCTTTAGCTTGCAGTAAAAGAAGTCATCTCCAACCCCTCTGACGGGAAGGGAGGGCTGATAAAAAACATATACAGGCTAACATTCTAATTTATAAAGCGCTTAAAAGAACGCTCCACTATATCGGACTATCTCGCTATCCACGCTCTTCCGTATGGGAGATGGGTAGGGGGGAGGGCCTATTAGTGGGTTCTGCAGTGTGGGCATCTTTCATATTGATTATGAGAAAACTACGTACAATCGAAATGAATCGGCTCTCTGTTGAGGAGTTTAAGGAGGCTGATAAGTTACCACTCATCGTTGTCTTAGACGATGTGCGGTCGTTATATAATGTGGGAAGTGTCTTCCGTTCGGCCGATGCTTTCCGTGTTGAGGCTGTCTATCTATGCGGTATCACGGCCACACCTCCTAATGCCGAGATTCATAAAACAGCACTTGGAGGAGAGGACTCAGTAGACTGGCGTTACTTTGAACGTACTGAAGATGCTGTCGAAGAACTCCATCGTCAAGGCGTGTTTGTATATAGTGTCGAACAGGTAGAAGGCTCAACAAAGCTACAGGAGCTTAACACTCAACACCCTAATCGTCATCACTCATCACCCAACACTTCATCATCTAACACTCAACATACCATCAACACCCAACATTCAACACCCAACACCCGATACGCCATCATCATGGGCAACGAGGTAAAAGGTGTAAAACAAAGTGTAGTAGACATGAGTGACGGCTGTCTTGAAATACCTCAATTCGGTACCAAACACTCACTGAATGTAAGTGTAACAACCGGTATTGTCATTTGGGAGTTTGCCCGTCAACTGCTCTTAAAGTAAGTATCTAACAACCTACATCAGCATATTTTGGGGGCCTATTAGCCCCCTTTTCTTTTACAACTCATGCGCTGCACAGCTATAAAAGTTGTCCTTCATCCATCGTAAAGTTTGTTTTTCTACAATTTCTTTTCATGAAAATAATTCGTAGTTGACTGTATTTATGTAATCTATAAGCGCCTGTAAGGTCTTTTCTATAGAGTGTTTTTATGATGGTAAGAGGGTTTTCAAAATGGTTTGTAGGTATTCTTTAAAAGCGAAGGAATGCCCTACATTGTGTAAAGAAAGTTGCGACTACTCACGGTTGAATCGTATGAGAGAGGCATTAGGACACTACAAAGTAGTCTTTCTGACCAACTGTTTCTTGCAAAATGTGGGTTAATTCTGTTGCTATCGGTCTGAAACATAAGTACTAAATATGCTCTACCTAATACGGTCAGCGTTCCTCTTCCGCCTTAAAGAGATAGAAAGAAGAGGTGTAGAGGCCCCTGAAGACATAGCGTTCTATCCATGGTTGGCACTCCTTCTAAAAGTCTTTTCCGGCATACGCCAGCCCTGTATTGGCTAAAAGGCCAGCTCCCGCACCAACCAGTTGATAGTCAGCCTTATCAATAAGGAGCTGTAGTTCGACAATACATTCAGATAAGCTGTTGGTATAGGGCATAATCAGTATCTTTGAATACATTGAAGATGATAGTCTTTACATGCCGTCTTGGGTATTCCTTAACAGTCTTTACAGCTATCTTGGCAGCCAACTCTTGTGGAAATCGAAATGCTCCTGTAGAGATACAACAGAAGGCAATACTCTCCAAGGAGTAGTCTTCTGCGAGCTTGAGCGATGAGCGATAGCAAGAGGCAAGTAGCTCTTCCTGTTCCTTAGTCGGTTTTCCGTTGGGGATGATAGGACCTACGGTATGGATGACATAACGTGCAGGAAGGTTGAAGCCTGGTGTTATCTTTGCTTGTCCCGTAGCTTCTTTGTGTCCTTGCGCTTGCATTATTTCGTTGCAGTAACACCGAAGTTGGATGCCAGCCGCCGAGTGTATGACATTATCAATACAAGCATGTAAAGGCTTAAAACAGCCGAGCAGCCTACTGTTGGCCGCATTCACGATAGCATCTACCTTTAGTCTGGTTATATCCCCTTGCCATAGATGTATCCCTTCCTGCCTTAGCTCCACGACACCTTTCTCTTCTCTTTGTGCTGCCAGTTCCTTGTCTTGTGCGTCAATAAGCTCTTGTGAAGGTTTGTCGGGCTGTCGAACATTTATCAACGAACGCATTAGGCGTTGTTTGAGTGGCAAGGTGTCTGGGTTAGTCCATCCTGTTTCCATTTCTGAAAGCATGATGTTAATAGCATTGTCAATGTTTTTTAGTCTGTCCATCATTTATCCTTTCTTTATGAACCGTTCACCTACAAAGCCTTTACTTTCCGTATGCTCAATGAGATTGAAGTGTCGGTAAATAGGTAGAGTAGGGCGCAGGTCATAGTAATTAGGCCTTGTTTCGATTACAAAGGTATATTAAGTTTTCCATTACTACAAGAAAGTAGCTTTATGTTTCATACTTTCCAAATAATAAGAAACGTATGGTTAAAGGGGCTCTTAGAATTGAGTTTAACAAATAGGGAGTATCAGTAATGTCATAACTGATGTTCTTTTCTTATTTTTATAACCCAAAGTTTTATTGTAATGACTGGTAAGAACATCTATCTTTACTATTTAACTTGCCCTATATGGTGGGTTATCAGTCGTTTTGGCGACAAATGGTTAATGCTTGTTTTATATGTTATTATTGTAAGTACAAAGGATAGCCTACATCTCAATTAGGCTTCTTTGGAGTTTAGACGGATGATATTTATAAAATAAGAAGGAGGCGATTACCCTTCTAACACGGCAACTCTTTGTTTCATCTAATGGCTCTTTTTAGTATAAGGAGTAGGTGTATTATAAAGCAATCGACCCCTGTTTGTAGCAGATAATGGTTCCCCTCTCCGAATTATTTTCATGAAAAAAAATATTTTTCTTCATGAAAATAAATATTTCTTGTCGTGAAAATAAATCTTTCTCTTCATGAAAAGAATTTAGAGGCATCGCATTGTTCGGTTGCTTAACGTTGTGGGGATGGTTCGTTTAGATGCTTGTTTTCAGTGTGCTTTAGGGTATATAAGAGCCTTAAAGACAATTTTTTTAGGGTCGATTTAGTTGTTTATTTAAAAATAATTCATACTTTTGTAAAAGACTAAAATCTATGTAGAAGGAGGGTGTGAACCGAAGGGTTGATATCTGAATATTACTTAACTTAAAACTATTAATGGTATGCTTATGAAGAAACGATTATTGTATCTACTCGCTTTGCCAGTAGTTATGTTGCTATTGGCAAGCTGTCATTGTGAAGAGGACGACTTTATTGATAGGCCAGATCCTAAGAGTTTGATTATTAAAGGGGTTGCTAAAACGCCAGATGGACAGCCAATTCCTAACATAGAAGTGAAGTTGGATTATATGATTATGTCTGGTATTTTTTCTACTAAGGTATATCATAAGGCCAAGGCAACGACGGATAAGGATGGTGACTACATAATGTTTTTCAACTTAAACGACAAAGAAATAAAGTCTTTGACCACTGATTCAGCTGAAGTAGGCACCTCGTACTCTCTACAGATGACGTTGGATTTGAGTAAGTTGGATGACAAAGTGTATCTATTACCTACTGATATCACAGCAGTACGTCCGTTGAGTAAGAAAGAGATCTTCTATTCGTATTATATAGTGCCAGGTCGTTTACAGAAAGGACAGGTGTATGAGCAGAATATATTCATCCCTCGCAAGCAGCTTGTGAAGGTAAGGATAGAAACGAATGGGACTATTAACGAGAAAGATAGCTTTGCCATTTGTAATAAAGTCTGGTATGGTATGGAGAATCAAATACCGGAGGATTTTAATCAAGCAAGAGGCTATTTAAACTTTTACCAACCCGTGAAACTGAAGAATACACATAGTCAGACGGTGGAGATCTCATGTGCAGTTGAGCAGAACAGTAAGCTTAGCTTGTATCGTCTACCATATGGAGAGTATAATTATAAGGAGTATTCTTCGGAGGTTGAGGTCCCTGTGATGCAGACAGGAGGTGAGTTGATACTTAGAATGCATTAGGCTTATTCTGTGGCTGTTTAGTCTTAGTAGGGCTACTCTCATGGGTATAGTAACAAAAATAGGGGCTGAGTGCTCAGTCCCTATCACCTTGTATTGTTTTTGTATTAAATAGCTCGAAGCACCACGGCAATGGTCTTCATGCGCACATAGTTCTCACTCAAGAACATAAAGCCACCGTAGCGATTGGCTGTTCCCCAGCTATTCTTGCAGAGGAAGAAGCGACGTCCGTGCTGGTCATGAGCCAATCCAACGATTTCCATGACATGATCATCCGTTGTGCGATGCGCTTCAAAAGAAGCCTGTCGACGCTCGGCTGTCACCTTTTTGTCTTCATGTTTCAACACAGCAAAGCCATTTCCGAATAAGAAACCAGGCTCTGATATGTCGCCTTCCCAGCACACAGGGTGTCCAGAACGTAGGCTTTGTACGATGTGATTCATCATCGTGTCGAGTGGAACATTTAGGAAGCTGTTATGGAAATAGTTGTCTGGTACTTCCAAAGGGAAGCGTTGTCCGTATGGATGATGCGTGAAGCTCGTCATAGCTAAGTATTCATCATCTGTGCATACACTATGGGCAAACTCCAAGGGGGTATATAGTGCGCCTAACATAAAGACCTGCTTCGGTAGCGGTCCGATATATTTATCTAACAAATCCTCCGTGTTCTTGCCATAATCCAACTTACGACAGAGAACGTTATAGTCCATATCAGGCCTATGATGATAGGCATCATAATGCTGCAAACCGTATGTCTGTATGAGGTCGAGTGCCATGGTGCTCATACCACGAGTTGTAATGTCTTGCTCCTTCTGAAGCATCTTGTGGGGCAGAAACCGACGCCGATTCGCCTGCTCACTAAGATACATACGTGCCACAAAGTCGGGACTTAGGTTTATAGAATCACCCCGCATGATGTGTTCAGTCTCAAGGGTTGCAAGCATGCCATAGACCCAGCAGAGCGAACTCGACCCTTGGTCTTTCACTGGAGTAGTAGGGAGTCGCAGATCAATAGTGAATTTCTCCTTTGGAATATCCACCCTACTCCGTTGCTGCCCACAGCTTACTAACACTAAACATGCCAAGAATATAAAGATACCTTTCTTCATTCTTCAATTCAATATTACCGTTTCTGTCTTGCACTTGGTTCTTGATAATGCTGCATTATCCCATAACCAGTACTAAAAACAATCGCTAAGTTAACTATAGAATATTTATCTTAACTCCTCTCACTCCCTTTCACTCCTTAACTCCTTAACATCCTCTCTCCCTCAATACTCCACCATTTTGGTCCAAGCCTCAGCCACTTCCTTATCTAATGGTGGGACAACAGCAGGGATAGAGAAGGTCCAAACGCTGTTCTTCTCCTTCTTAATACGTTTGAGTTCGGCCTCTGTAATGGTCATACGGTCCGACACATAAAACTCACTCCAGACGTCTATTCGTTCGTCATCATCCTCTCCACGATAGTGAGCAAAGAAGGTTTGATGCTTCTGTGAGGCAAGGAGGAGATTGTTAGAGAGGTAACTCTCGCTCTCGTCATACTGCGTCATCCGCGCCACAATACCATACATACGCAGCTGACTCATATCTATTTCGTGCTTTGGTTGACCAACGAGTTCGTCCATCTCAAGGGTTGTCACAGCCTCTGTCTTCCCATTAATCTTCCGCTTTTCCTTGCTTATCTTACCGCATTTATCAGCCCATCGGTACACATC
>ERZ772960.3208-NODE-3208-length-11176-cov-2.469922_pt1 | contig 11176 bp, 10 predicted proteins | sample MGYA00580678_ERZ772960 | MGnify/ENA primary metagenome ERZ772960 (study PRJEB29015, sample SAMEA2737930) | human oral metagenome | biome: human oral; feature: human-associated habitat; material: dental | place: China | collected 2059 ...
CGGGCGGGACGGAGGTGAGCGATACCTTTTCTCTGGGCCAGGCGCTTCGCTTCTCCCTCTCTCAGGTCGCTTATCTCTTCGGGGTCAATGCGGGGCCGGAATACCTGTCCGGAATTCCCTTTTCCGAGGCCGCGCCCTGGCTGAGACGCCTGGTCTTCTTAAGCTGGCTTCCGCTTTTCCTCCTGATTTTTTCCGCGCTTTTGTGGGCGATCCCGGGAGGGCGCGGGAGGAAGGCGTCTTTCCTCCTTTTTCTCAGCTTCATCGCGCTCTGTATCGGCTGCTCCTCCGTGACGATCCGGGTGGAGATGCGCTGGATTTACGTAAGCTATGCGGCAGCGCTCCTCTACCTCTCCTGGATTGTCGGAGAGGGCCTGAGAGCGCAAAGAGCAGCGGGACCGGAGGAAGAAGCAGGGGGGAGCCTCGGAGGGAAAGGCGGACAGGAAGCGGAAGAAGGAGCGGATTTCTCCTCCGGGCATGATGCAGGATCAGAGGGATCAGAGCCCACGGGGATGCTCAGCGAAGCAGAAGGGAAGGGCGCGGCAGCGAAGGACCGGAAAGGGGGGCGGCGGATCTGTCTCTCCCTCCTCTTTTTCGCCTATTTCCTGTGTATCTCCCCGGTGGAACGCTATTACCGCTCCTATTTTCCGAAGATCTACTTCTGGGAGAATCAGGACCGCATGAATTCCCTCGCGGATCAAACGATCGGACGCTACGGGAGAGAGGGCGTTTTCGGAAAGCAGGTATATATTCTCGGAAACAGTTACCATATGACGGACTTTTACGCGAGGACCTTCTTCAAGGTCTATGATCGGGAGAGGACGGCCGGAGGAACGAGGATTCATTTCCTCCGGGATCTTTCGGAGCTCCCGGACGGTGCGGAGAGAGAGAACAGCCTGATCCTGGAGGAGGTCCCGGAGGAGAGGGGCTACCGGGATATCACGGAGCAGAGCTTTGGAGGAGGGAAAGATGCATAAGGATATGGAAGGGAGAGGAAGGCTTTTCTATACGCTGCTGCTTCCCGCTTTCTTTTCGGGGCTTCTCGTTCTCTATCTCCGCTTTTCTTCCATGGATATCGTATCCTCTGACTATATCCGCCTGATCAACTCCTATCTTCCGGATACGATGAACCCGGATAAATTCTTCGTGCCGGATATCCTGACCCGGATTCCGATCAGCTTCCCTCTTCGGACGATCAATGTGGAGCTTTTCGGCTTCTCCGTCGTCTTCGACCGTCTTCTCGGGCTTTTCGGACTCTGCCTCTCCGCGATCCCTCTCGCGCTCTTTTCCCTGCGTGCGCGCATTTTCGTGCGGGGAAGCCTTCTCCCGCCCATTCTGTGCCTCTTTTTCCTCCATTTTGGACTGAATAAATGGGAGCTTCTCTTAAACGGCTCCGGCTATGCTCATTTTCTGGCCTTTGCCATCTTCTACGCGCATTTTCTCCTGCTGGACCGCTTTCTGAGAGGGGAGGAGAAAAGGGGGAGCACAGCACTTCTTTTTCTTCTCCCCTGGATTTCGCTTCTCGTCGCGGGGCCCTATCTGATCGTCTATCTCCTGACACTGGTTCCGGCCTACAGCTTTCTCCTTCTCCGGGAGGCCTCCCGTGCGGAGAAGGATTCTTCTCTTTTGGAGGAGAAGAGGGAGAGCGCCGAGACCGGGAAAGCGCAGCCCAGGCCGTCCCACTGGATGATGCTTTTGATCCTCTCCGTCCTTCTGCCCCTCTTCCTCTACATTTTGAGCAATCATTTTGCGGTATATGAATATTCCGGCGCGGAGAAGCGGACACTCTTTTCCTTGCTCCGGGAATTTCCAAGCTTTCCCATACGCTTTACGCTGAACGGCTTTGCCTCGATGCTTCTCTCCGGGGAGAGCCTGGAGGAGCTCCTCTCGCAAGGTGAGCTGAGTCAGAGCGGGATCTATCTCATGGGGGGCGTCACGGCATTTTCCTACCTCTTCTCCATCTGGCTCTACCTGAAAAGAGGCTATTACAGGGAAACTCTCTTTCCGGCCCTTTTGATCCTTCACGGTCTGGGGAGCCATGCTATCGTCCTCCTCTCCCGCTTCATCTTCCAAAATCCGGATTATGCCTGGCAGAGCCGCTATGCGCTCCAGTACGAAAGCGGTATACTCGGTATCCTCCTCCTCTGCTTTTTGCTTCTCCGCGACGCGCGGGCCGTGGCCCCGGGGGAAGAGGAGGACGAAAGCGATACGGGCGGCATTTTCCTCCGGAAGGCGGAGAGGGAGGAAAGAGAATGCGGCGGATGGGCGGCGCCGGGGAGAGCGGCGCGCTGCCTGGCGCTCCTCCTTCCATTGACCTTTTTCCTCGGGAACTGTTATACTACTGTGCGGGAGATCCGGAAGATCCCCTACCGAAGGCAGAGCTATGAGCGGATGACTCAGACAGCCTGGGAGCTCGAGAGCTTCAGCGACGAGGAGCTTCAGCAGATCTTCGAATACCACCACGGCGGCGGGCGTATTGAACGCGCGTTTCGCATCCTCCGGGAGGGAAAGCTCAATGTATACCGCGCTCTCCGGGAGGGGCAGGAGGAAAGAGCATGAAGGTTTTGATACTGGCCGGCGGGCTTGGAACCAGGATTTCCGAGGAATCCCATCTGAAGCCGAAGCCTATGATAGAGATCGGAGAGATGCCGATCCTTTGGCATATTATGAAATACTACTCCTCCTATGGCTTTCACGAGTTCATCATCCTGGCCGGCTATAAGCAATATCTCATCAAGGAGTATTTTGCGAACTACTTTCTCCACAATGCGGACATCACCTTCGATATGTCAAACAATCAGATGGAGGTCCACCAGAATGCCTCGGAGAACTGGAAGGTGACAGTCGTCGACACCGGGCTCCGCACCATGACGGGGGGGCGAATCCGCCGTGTCAGAAGCTATTTAAAGGGAGAGCGCTTCATGCTGACCTACGGAGACGGAGTCTCCGATGTGGACCTTCGAAAGCTTCTCGCCTTCCATGAAAGCGCTGGGAAGACCGCGACCATTACCACGGTGAACCTCGCTCAGCAAAAGGGTGTCCTCGACCTTTCCTCCGATGGGAGGATCCGGGCCTTCCGGGAAAAGGAGGAGTCCGACGGAGCTGTGATCAATGGGGGCTTCATGGTCTTTGAGCCCGGGATCTTTGACTATCTTGAGGGAGACGAGACGGTGCTGGAGCGGGAACCGATGCGAAGGCTCGCATCCGACGGGGAGCTCATGGGCTTTTACCACGAGGGCTTCTGGCAGTGCATGGACACGCAGAGGGAGAAGAAGCTTCTGGAGGAGCTTTGGTCCAAGGGAAAGGCTCCGTGGAAGCGCTGGTGATTTGCCGGATCAGGGTGCTTCGGAGATCCGGGAGGGAGAGGAAAAAGGGATGAATTATGCCGAATTAAAAAGCTTCTATCAGGGCCGCCGCGTCTTTGTCACAGGGCACAGCGGCTTTAAGGGGAGCTGGCTCAGTCTGATTCTTCTCCTCCTCGGAGCAAAGGTCTATGGCTACTCCCTCCCGCCGGAGACGAAGCCCTGCCTCTATGAGCTTCTCGGACTGAAGGGAGAGATCCGAGAGCTCGGAGGGGATGTGCGGGATTTCAGTGCCCTGCAAAAGGCCGTCACCGAGGCGGAGCCGGAGCTTATCTTCCATCTTGCGGCGCAGCCCATCGTCCGGGAGTCCTACCGCTTCCCCAGGGAGACTTACGAGACGAATGTCATGGGAACAGTGAACCTCCTGGAGGCACTTCGCTTTTCTTCCTCCGCAAGGAGCTTTCTGAATGTGACGACAGACAAGGTTTATGAGAACCGGGAGCTTCCGGAGCACGCCTTTTCCGAGGAAGAGAAGCTGGATGGCTTCGATCCCTATTCGAACTCGAAGTCCTGCTCGGAGCTTGTGACGCACAGCTATAAAAGCTCCTTCTTCTCCGGGGAGTCCGCGCTCCGCATCTCTACCGCGAGAGCCGGAAATGTGATCGGAGGCGGGGATTTCGCAAAGGACAGGATCATCCCGGACTGTGTGCGGGATACGGTGGAAGGAAGACCGATCCGCGTGCGGAATCCCTTTTCTACAAGGCCCTACCAGCATGTTTTGGAGCCGCTTCTCGTCTATCTCACGATCGCGGCGAAGCAGGAGGGATATCAGGAGGAGAGCGGAAAGACGGAGAGCTCGGAGGGCGCCCGCTATGCGGATTATTACAATGTGGGACCGGACGAAAGCGATGCGATCACGACGGGGGAGCTCGCGGAGCTCTTTGTGAAGAGCTGGGGGGAGCCGGCCTCCTGGGAGAGCAGACCGGAAGAGAAGGCGCCGCACGAGGCGAGCTATCTCCGGCTGAACTGCGAAAAGCTCAGGGAGAGGCTTCGCTGGGAGCCCCGCTGGCAGGTCCGAAAGGCCGTGGAGGAGACCGTCCTTTGGTACCGGGCCTGGCACGAGGGGAGGGAGCTTCGCTCCTTCACGGAGCAGCAGATCCTTCACTTTCTCCGCTGAGGGACGCTGGGGCCTCCCTTTGGCGCTCATTCCTCCCGATATTTCTGCCTTGGAGAACGGGTGCTTCCGAGGACTCTTGGGCTCTTCCCCGCCGAGCGTTCCCGGGAAAGCTGCGTGCGGCCCTTTCCGAAGCGGCCGCTCTCTCTTTTCCGGTCACACTCTTTCCCGATCGCTCTCCTTTCGCTATTTCGGGGGGAGGGCGGCGCAGGAAAGGACGGGAGACGCTGTGTCTTCTGCCTTTGTCAGGAGAGCCGCGCTGCGGGCCCCGTGCATGCATGGATTGAGGATCGACTATGATTCAGGCTGCTGATTCGCCAAAGGGCGCTTCAGCTTCGTTTGCTGTCAGGAGATTTCATGGAGAAGATGGAAAAAACGGAAAAGGAAGCGAGGGAGGAGATTCTCTCCCTCGTCGCGGATTACGCGAGGAAATATAAGAGGCAGGATGCCGCCTTCCAAAGGGGGGACAGGATCCCCTATGCCTCCAGAGTCTACGACGAGAGAGAAATGGTGAACCTCGTGGATTCCGCCCTGGAGTTCTGGCTCACTGCGGGGCGGTATACGAAGCGCTTTGAGAAGGAGTTCGGGGACTATCTGGGAGTGAAGTATGTGAGTCTGGTAAACTCGGGCTCCAGCGCAAATCTCCTCGCCTTTATGGCCCTGACCTCTCCTCTTCTCAAGGAGCGGAGAGTGAAAAGGGGGGATGAGGTCATCACGGTCGCGGCGGGCTTTCCCACGACGGTGAATCCGATCCTGCAGTACGGCGCCGTCCCGGTATTTCTGGATGTGGGGATCCCCTCCTGCAATATCGACACAAGCCTTCTGGAGAGCGCGCTCACGGAGAAGACGAAGGCGGTCATGCTCGCGCATACCCTCGGAAATCCCTTCGACCTCAAGACAGTGAAGGACTTTTGTGAAAGACACGGCCTCTGGCTTGTGGAGGATAACTGCGATGCGCTCGGCTCACGTTATAAGATGGACGGGGAATATCTTTTCACCGGCTCCATCGGAGACATCGGCACCAGCTCCTTCTACCCGCCCCACCATATGACGATGGGAGAGGGGGGGGCGGTTTATACCAGTGATCCTCTCCTTCACAGGATCCTCCGCTCTCTCCGTGACTGGGGCCGCGACTGCTGGTGCGATCCCGGGAGGGACAACAGCTGCGGGCACCGCTTCGACGGACAGTACGGAGAGCTCCCCAGGGGATACGATCATAAATATGTCTACTCGCATCTCGGATATAACCTGAAGGCGACCGACCTGCAGGCCGCGGTCGGCTGCGCACAGCTTGAGAAGTTCCCGAGCTTCGCAAGGAGGAGGAGAGAGAATTTCACCTTCCTGAAGAAGCTTTTGCAGGACGGCGGGGCGGAGCGGAGTCTGATCCTTCCGGAGGCTTCCGAGAACGCGGATCCCAGCTGGTTTGGCTTTCTCATGACGGCGAAAGAGGGTACGGACCGGGGGAGGCTCGTCCGCTATATCGAGGGGAAGGGCATTCAGACCAGGATGCTCTTTGCCGGAAATCTGATCCGACACCCCTGCTTTGATGAGCTTCGCTCGAAGGGAGAGGGCTACCGCATCGTCGGCGAGCTCACAAATACCGACCGCATCATGCGGGACAGCTTCTGGGTCGGCCTCTACCCCGGCATGACGGAGGAGAAGCTTTCCTATATGGCGGAGATGATCCTCGAGGGGCTTGGTTAAGCTTTCGCCGCACGAACGCAAAATGGGAGAAGAGGAAGCTTTCGAAGAGATAGGAAACGGAGGCATAGATGAAAGCGGAAGGGAAGGAAGAGGAGTTTTCGCCGGATCTTAAGGCGGTGCATGAAGCCAATCTCTATATCATGCGGGAGATCGACAAGCTGTCGAAGCGGCATGGAATCTCGTACCGCATGGACTCCGGCACACTGCTCGGGGCCGTGCGGCACCGGGGCTTTATCCCCTGGGATGACGATGCGGATCTCCTCTTCCGGAGAGAGGAATTCTCGAAGCTCTGCGCTGTTTCTTCCGAGCTTCCGGAGGATTTAAAGCTTTTGCTCCCATGGGAGCTCCGAAAGGGAAGAGCCTTTTATGACTTTGTGCCGAGGATCCTCTATCTTCGCTCCAGAAGACACGGGGAGGAGAGTACCGAGCAGGAATTCTACGAGGGGAAGCTGAACCACCTCTGGGTGGATCTCTTTATCCTGGATGCCCTTCCGGATAATCCCTTTCTGAGTGCTCTCTACCGCTTCCGGCAAAAGCTCGTCTTCGGCCTTGCGATGGGGCACAGGATGCGGATCGAGCTTTCGAAATATAAGGGCCTGCAGCGCCTGCAGGTCCTGTTCCTCTCCGGCATCGGAAGACTGCTTCCGATGCCTCTCCTCTTCCGCCTCCAGGAGCGCTGGGCGGGTGCTTGTACGAGAGCCTGCCGAAGAAGCGGGAGGAAAACGAAGCGCTCCTACTTCTCGAACTACCAGCCGGACTTTCAGCACTGCACGGTAAAGAATGCCTGGGAGGAGCCCTATTCCCCCTTCGCCTTTGAGGGGGAGCGCTTCCCCGGGCCGAAGAACTGGGACAGGGTGCTCCGCATGCTCTACGGTGACTACCGGAGGCTTCCGCCGGAGGAAGAGCGCCGTCCGAGCCACAGCGGACAGATCGAGCTTTGGGAGAGCACAGAGCGCGAAGAGCAATAGGACAATGCGGATAGACCGCCGCGAAGGGCAATAGGACAATGCGGATAGACCGCTGGAAAGAGCAATAGGACAATGCGGATCGAAAGAGAACAATGCGGGCGGACAGATCCGTGAGGCGGCAATGTCTTGCGACAGATCTGCGAAGCGGTAATGTCTTGCAGAAAACTCCCGGGCAAGGAAAAAGCCGGAAGGCTGCCGGATCATTCTCCTGTCCCCGCTGTGGATCTAAGCCGTGGAAGATATAGAAGAGCATAGGCATAAAAGAATATCGTTATAGAAGGGTATCGTTATAGAAGAAGGGTATCGAGGAGGCAATATTTGAAGAAGATCAGTCTCATCGTCTCCGTCTACAATGAAAAGGAAGGACTGGAAAGCTTCTATGAGAAGGCGGACAGCGCCTGCAGGGGACTTAGGGAGCTCGGCTATGATTACGAGCTCCTTTTTGTAGATGACGGCTCTCAGGACGGGAGCCGGGAGATTCTGCGGGAGCTCTCGGGGAGGGATCGCGCCCACGTCCGAAGCATTAGCTTTTCCCGGAACTTCGGACATGAAGCTGCGATGACAGCGGGGCTGGACTATGCCTCCGGAGAGCTTCTGGTCTTCATGGATGCAGATCTCCAGCACCCTCCCTCCTGCCTCCCGGAGATCGTGCGCTGCTATACGGAGGGCTATGAGGTGATCTCCATGGTCCGAAGCTCGAATCCCTCCGCAGGCCTTCTGAAAAACTGGAGCTCCGGCGCCTTCTACTGGCTTTTGAACCGGGTTTCCGATCTCCATTTCGAACCGAATGCCTCCGACTTTTTTGCGATCTCCCGAAGGGTCCAGGCGGTGCTTCGGAAAAACTACCGGGAGAAGATCCGCTTCCTCCGGGGCTATGTGCAGAATGTCGGCTTCCGAAAGACCACTCTCCGCTATGACGCGGCCGTGCGGGTCGCCGGAAAGAGTCACTACTCTCTCCGAAAGCTTTTTATCTTTTCGAGAAATACCATCATGTGCTTCTCGAATCTCCCCCTGCGCCTCGGGATCTTCGCCGGCCTGTGCAGCGGGCTCCTCGGACTCCTCGTGCTGATCTACACTTTGTTCACGAGAAAGGGAGCGCCCTCCGGCTACGCCACCATCGTCGTTCTGATCTGCTTTATGTTCGCGGTGCTTTTCTTTATCGTCGGCATCATCGGGGAGTATATCGCGGTATTCTTTGAGGAGATGAAGGACCGCCCGATCTACATCATAGAGGACAAAGAAAATTTCCCGGAAAGTTGATTATCAACGAGCTTGAAAGCTATGAAGGAAATGATGAAAGGACGCAGTTTAATAAAGACGATTCCGGGCACGGGCAAGGGTCGGTATATCCTGAAGGTGTCGGAGTGAGAAGCGATATCTAAAGAGGAAAGCAAGATGGAACAAATATGGGAAAGGCTGTATAACGCAGCGAAAGCGGTACAAAATCCGAGAGAGATTTCCGAGAGAATCTATGCCGGCGGCGTGGCGGCTGCGGTTGAGTCCGTGAGCGGCAGGATTTATACCGGTGTTTGCGTAGATACATCCTGTACACTTGGAATCTGCGCGGAACGCAATGCGATGTTTCATATGATTACAAACGGCGAGAACGAGATTAAACGGGTATTGGCGCTTATGCCTGATGGATTGACAGCCGCTCCGTGCGGCGCGTGCAGAGAATTTATGGCGCAGCTAATGCCAGGCAGATACCATGACGTAGAAATAATGCTTGATTATGAGCGGGGAAAAGTGGTGACGCTTGGCGAGCTGACTCCGGAATGGTGGATATAATTTCCGCCTGCCGCGGAGAAAGCTTTTGACGATTTTATACTTTTTTATGATTTGGGAAAAGGCTGTTGCCTTTGAGCTCGGCAACAGCCGCAGCATATATTAACAGGGCAAGCAGTATGACCTGATTTACGGCGCAGTGGCAAATGATAGCGTCTATCGTACCATTACCTTGGGAGATCATTGCATTGTGCAGGATATCGACGATTATATCAGCAGCATCAGAGACAGCAAACAAAGCAAGGCATAACAGTTTTGCATTTTGGGAGAGATAAGTATGATAAGGAATGTCGCAATCGTAAGTCTGTCCAGTGGGATCATGGGAGAAGAAGAGATTCAGTACGAAGTGGAGATCGGCTTTCGAAGGCTGCGGGAATACGGTCTTAACGTAAAGCTCATGCCCCATGCGATGAAGGGTCTGGAATATATCCGAAATCATCCGGAAAAACGAGCGGAGGATCTGCTGGAAGCCTTCCGTGATCCGGAGATTGACATGATTCTATGCGCCATCGGCGGAGACGATACCTATCGACTGCTGCCGTACCTGTTCGATCATAACGAACTGGCGGAAGCTGTGACGGACAAGGTATTCCTGGGTTTCTCGGACAGTACAGTTAATCATCTGATGCTTCACAAAGTGGGACTCAAAACCTTCTACGGACAGGCCTTCCTCTCGGATATCTGTGATCTGAGTCCGGAAATGCATCCCTATACCAGAAGGTATTTCGAGGAGCTGATCAGCACGGGTAATATACGAGAAATCACTCCCAGCGACATCTGGTACGAAGAGAGGAAGAGTTTTTCACCGGAGCAGGTTGGAACAACAACACCTTCCCATCCCAACAAGGGCTTTGAGCTTTTGCAGGGGACTCCTGTTTTTTCAGGAAAGATTCTCGGTGGCTGCATCGATTCGCTGTATGATTTCTTTAACGGCGACCGCTATAGAGATATGCCGGTGTTGTGCCGGAAGTATCATTTGTTCCCTGAGGCAGAGGACTGGAAGGGGCGGATTATTTTGCTGGAATCCAGCGAAGAAAAGCCGAAACCTGAACGGTATCGAAAAGCTCTGGAATATCTGAAAGGCAGCGGCGTTTTTGATGCGGTTTCCGGTGTACTGGTCGGGAAGCCGATGGATGAGACATATGCAGAAGAATATAAACAGCTTTTGGTCGAGCTGATTGATAAACCGGAGCTCCCGATTGTCTTTAACCTGAATATCGGGCATGCGATGCCGCGCTGTATTATGCCCTTCGGCGTTCCCGCTGTTGTTGATACAAAAAGGCAGATCATCCGATTTGCAGACTGACGATCTGCCTGCTTCAGTACTAGCTGATATTTAGGTATTCTTTCAGCCCGGTCTGAAGCACGGCGGAGAAATTCACTGCATTTTTCTCTGCGATATCGTTCAGCCACTTCGGGATAGTGAGCGTTTTTCTTACTGCCTGGTTGTTTACCCGGTCTCTCACCATCCCTACCCATGCATCAATATAGGTCACATCCGCAGACCCTTTCTCGAAGAAGCTCGGAGAAGGCAGGGGCTTTCCATTCTTTATGTAGCTGAAGATGATTCCTTCCAGCACGTCGCGGGCATTGGTCAGAACCTCCTCCGGACTTTCTCCGTCTGTGAAGCATTCCGGGAAATCCACAAACTCTACATAATATACGCCGTCTTCTTTTCTGATTTTGCAAGGATACAATACTCTATCCATTGTGCCTCCTCTCTATAAAGCGGCTGGGCTAGAATTTCAGCCCTGTGACCCTCTCAATGCTGGAAACGGTTCCCGATGGAATATCTTTCTTGTTACACTTCAGCGGACACATCTTTCCGTTTTTAATATAGATTTCATGCGAGCCTGTCGTGTGATCCAGTTCCCATCCAGCCTTTTTCAAGGCTTTTACCACTTCTCTGTAAGGTTGTGTTTTTGACATGCCAGCCTCCTTACAGCATATAATACGTATTGTAGATACGTGTGTCAAGAAAGGATTACTGTGAACTTCCTGAAAATCAAAACTCGACGGCTTCCGGGCGTATTCTCGAAACAGGGATACGTCGGCCTATAAAACCCGGCATATTTGTTTGGAATTCATGGGAACAGAATTGAGCCGGAATAGCGGTTCTGCTCTACCTGATTCGCCGTCAATTCAGGAACAGGGAGAAAGTAAGAGCACATAAAAAGCGGGGAGCAGATTCACCATGCCTCCCGCTTTCAGAGTGGACAGATTCCTGCAGTGTCGGAAGAACTTGT
>ERZ772960.3212-NODE-3212-length-11166-cov-5.783368_pt1 | contig 11166 bp, 9 predicted proteins | sample MGYA00580678_ERZ772960 | MGnify/ENA primary metagenome ERZ772960 (study PRJEB29015, sample SAMEA2737930) | human oral metagenome | biome: human oral; feature: human-associated habitat; material: dental | place: China | collected 2059 ...
GCGGGAAGCGTAGCGCCGTAACCCCTGTAGCTGAAAAGAGAAGCGGGTATACCGTATGCGACGAGCGCGTGCATGATCGTTTTCGTACGTTCGATCGAAAGGTTCATCTGACCTTCCGGTTTTCCGACATCGGCCGTATGCCCTTCGACGAATATCGTATAGCCGTCGTTGTTTTTAATAATTTCTTTGAGCGACGATGCGATACGTTCTATGCGCGCTCTTTCCGCCGGCAAAAGTTCAGGCGAATCGGGAATAAACTTTACGTTCGCAATCGATATGACGATGCCTCTCACCCCGTCGTCGACTTTTGTATCGGGAACGCCGCCCTTTGAACCGTTTTGATTTTCAGCCGCACTCTCTCCTCCGGTAATCTCTCGGCGGAGCGTATCGTAGGCGGCATAGTATGAATCGTCTTTGAGAGGAGAGCTCACATCGTGCACAAGCTCGTCTTTGTCGAGGATGACGACGACTTTGCCTTCTTTTAAAAGCGCCCGGTTTTGCGCTACGGTGAGAATGCGAAGCGCATCGCTTGAGCGGATGACGGGATCGGTGCGATTTTTTCCGTACACTTTATACGCTTTGATGTACAGCGGATCATAGCCCGTGCGTTCGTGATATGCACGCGTATCGTCGGACTCTCCGTAGAGGACGATACCTCTCGCTTTTGCCGCATCGAATGATGCCATATCGCGTTCGTAAATCAAATCCATATTTTCATCCCAAATGCGCGGAAAAAAGCAGGGCGATACGACGCTTTCGACGTATTCGCCGTGTACGGGCAACTTGCCCCGCGCATCTATGACGATACCCGAATACGCGCGGGAGGCGGCCGATGCAATCGGAACGAGGGGCGCGTAGGGCGTACGCTGCTTGAGCAGCATACCGCTTATCGACGGGATGGAAATCGTATCGGTAAAGGAAAGCGTGAGTTTTCCGCCTTTAAAAACCGCACTCGTCATTTTGCCGCCGTAAACGATGTCCGTGATTTCTTTCAGCGTAAGCGTGCCGTCGAGTATCAAGTCTCCGAGCTGCTTTGCGTTATCGACGTAGAGCGATAAAAGCGGATCTTTAATCAATGCGGGAAGCTTTACGTACATCGATTCCGCAGCGGCGTTTTTGCCCGACGGCAGCGATATGCCTGCCCTTTCCGTATCGAATGAAACGGACGAAACGAACTGCTGTTTTGTCCAGTCGACGCGGCTTACGGACGTCATAGCTCCGCTTTGCGAAAACGCGCTCATCATTGAAACGAAAAAAATACAGGCAGACAGTATAATTTTTTTTTGCATACGCACTCACATAAAAATATCGGCTTATTTTACGGGTATATAGAGAATTTTTCCGATCCGCAAAACCGCATTCGATTTTACATTGTTCGCATCGCACAGGGCGTCGACCGTCGTGCCGAAACGCTTGGCGACGCTCCACAGCGAATCGCCCTCATGTACCGTATAACGCGTTTGAAAACGATAGGGTTCGATCGCGGCGATCGCATCCTGTGCCGAGCGCGCCATACCTTCGGGTACGCGGATGCGCCATGCGGATGAAGGCGGTGTGATGCCGCGAAAGAGCGCCGAATTGAGGGAAGAAAGCGTGTCTTCGTCGATCTTCAATTCGTACGCAAGCCGCTTGACCGAAATCGCACCCTTCGTTTCGGCGTAATCGAACCGGCCGGCACGGGGATTGACGGGCCCGCCCCTTTCGTCTTTTGCCGACGGAAGGGCGACCGCATAGTACGCGGCGTTTTCCGCAGCGTCCGCGACGGCGAGGAGCTTGGGTACGTATTCGGCCGTTTGATCGCGCAGCTGTTTGTGTTCCGCCAAATACCAAAAATCTTTGCCGGGATTTTTCGCGAGCGCTCTCGCCATGGTGCCCGCACCGCAGTTGTACGCGGCGATCGCGAGAAGCCAGTCGTGAAACATATTGAAATTTTCCTGCAGCTTTGCGAGCGCCGCGTCGGTCGATTTCCACGGGTCGAGCCGCTCGTCGACAAAATCGTTTCTGACGAGAAAGGGTTTTGTGCTGTTTGCCATAAACTGCCAGAGGCCGACCGCTCCGCTCCTCGATTTTGCATTTGTCGTATAGCCCGATTCGACGACGGGCAGATATTCGAGAACGGACGGCATGCCGCGCTCTTTGAGCTTTTCGCGCACGTAGAGTCGATACTGTTCTCCGTTTTCGAGAACGACGGAAAGCCATTTGACCGCTTTTTCCGAAAGATAATAATCGCGGTATTTTTGCACGGACGGTCTGTCCGCTCCGGGAATGTCAAGCTCCTTATATGCGACGGAAAGCGGCATTTCCTCTCGTACGACAGGTTTGACTTCGACCTCCTCCGGCGTGCCGTTTGAAGCGTGCACACTTTGCGGAAGTTCGACATCGCTTGAAGGGGGATTCGGGCTTCCGTCGGCATCGGCTGCATCGAGCGTTTGTACGAGCGGAAGAGAAGCGAGTTCGTCTTCGAGCGACGCGGAATCGGAAACGGTTCGATTTGCCGAAGCTTCAAGCGATGTGCGCTCTTCAGCGGCGGCACCTGCGGCATCCGGCGGACGTTTAGCGGAATTGTCGAGTGATGCGAGACCTTCAGGGGCGGCATCGGATGCGAACGAAAAAACGAAAACCGCGCATAAAAGAGCCGAACGGAGGGAGCGCGTCATAAGAGCCGTTCGCCCATGTAAATGCCCGCCCATTCCCAGTTGCCGTTTATGTCGGGATCGATCGGAAAATCGACTTTGCGAAAATATAAGTACCACGCCGGCGAATAGGGGGTCCATCCCCATGTACGCAGATACGCTTCGTTCGGCGTCGTTCCCTGCTCGATTTTATCACTGAACGAAATACGCTGCCCGCGCATATACACGCGCAGAGAAAATTCTTTTTGCGAATTCGGATCGTTTTCGTCCTGCGTCCACGACATATAAAAAAAGTTGATCTTTGCGCAATAGCTGTCGAGCGCTCTCCAATCGTAGCGCGTGATCGCAGTTTTGACTGCGGTAACGAGGGCGTCGAGGCTTTCAAATGTCCAGTCTTTTGAAGAATTATTAAAATCGACCAGGCGGCGGGCATCGCTGTATGCGTTCGGCTCTCCCGCAATCTGGATCGTCGGAGCGTCGGGCTGTTCGAGAAACTGCGCAAAAGAACGCAAAGCCGCTTCCCACTCGCTGTCCTTTTCGTATTCAAGCGCACGGCGGTAATACAGTTCCGTAACGCTGACTTCTGACGGAAACCGGTTTATCATTTCGTTAAAATAGGCGATACGCGTAGAAGACGTTTTGCTTATGCGGATAAGATTTTTAAGACACAAAAAGTGGACGGAACGCCCCTTTACGAGCAAATCGGGATAATGGCGCAAAATGCGGTCGAAATAATATTCCGCAAAGGGTTCGGCCTGCATCGAAAGATATGCGTAGCCGGTCATCAAAAGCCAATACGAATTGTATGCGTCGTCGGGATGTTTTTGTACCCAATCGGTTAAAAACAAAACGGCGGATTGATAGTCATTCGCCGAAAGCATATTGTTTGCGATTTGATTGACGATCGCGTACCGGCTGCCCTCTGCAAGACCGGGTCTTTTGAGAAGGGTTATAAGCTGCATCTGCTCTCTGCGTTTGGGCTCCGCAGTCGACACCGACGACGGAAACGCAAAAATACAGGCGAGCAGTACGGCGATCCCCGCCGCATACGAAATCTTTTTCAGCATACGGTACTGTAGCACGAGCGGGACTTATTGGCAAGACGCCGTATAAAGTGTATTCTATAAGATACCATGAAAAGACACAGTATGCGCTTTTACAATATGATTCTCGCGTTGGGGATATTTTTGATCACTGCCGGATTTATCATGTTCATTCTGTCACCCGGCGGGACGGACAGCCTCGTCATGACCGCATGGCCCATCGTAGGCATCATCTTCGGAGCCGTCTTTTTATACTTTACGTTGTCTTTTACGCATAATTCGTTCCATCTTTTTCTCGGCATATTCTGCTCTCTTTCGGGAATCTTTTTCGGCCTCGTTACGGGAGGCGTCATTCCGAAAACGATACACGAATGGTGGCCGGCTTCGGTCGTCTTCGCTTCCATTGCGCTTTTAGCGGCGGGATTTTATAAAGCACACAAACTGCGCATCGCCTATACCTTTCCGGCAGTAACGCTGCTTTTATTCGGTATCGTGTTTTTGCTGTTTTCGTTCCGCATCATTCCCGGCTCGTTCAAAAGTTTTGTCCTCACGTTCATCCCGTTCTTTATTATCAGTTCCGGAATCTTTATGGTTGTCCTCTTTTTGCTGCAGCAAAAATACAATCAATTTTACGTCGAAGAAGAAAGTGAAGAAATCGATATAGACGAAGAAGAACTTTTCGATAAAGGATTATAATCGGTGCGTATATATTTCCGAAGCGGAATAAAATTAATAATTCTCGTTACGGTAATATGTACGTTTTGTGCCGCTCCTCCGTGCGCGGCATCGAAAAAAAAGTCTCCGTCCGTGCAAAGCGCGGCAAAAAATTACGAAAACGAAACGACAGACGATAAAAAAACGGCGATCGCAATAGAAGTACCCAAGCGGACGCGCCGTACGTTTTTTTTTCGCATCGCCCCCGATGCGATGGCGGCTGCAGAAAACGCTTCCCCCGCTTCCATACGGAGCGCCGTCTCTCTTTTGCGGAAATCGGGAGAGGATTATACAGAAGCGGAAAAAGTGCTTTTAAACGTCCTTTCGGGTATCATGAAAATCGCATGGCCTTCCGAACGCGTTGATTGGGAAACGCCGCAGGTAACCGAAGCGACCGCGTATCTCGGAGCGATCGAATCGGCGCAAAAGGGCATCTACGATTTAAGTACCGGAAACGTCGATTTTTTTACGCTCGTCCTTCCCTCTCTCGTCGTCATTAAAGCGGACGATGTTTCTTCTTATGCGTCGATTGCGGAGCAGGCGCTCACGGCTTCTCTTGCGCTTCGTCCCGACTCCGCCCTCGCTCATTACCTTATCGGCGTGCTGTATATAAAAACGATGCGGACGGAAAAAGCGCTCGATCATTTTTCGCGCGCCGCAAAATCCGCACTTTCATGTAAAGAAATCGCATACGCCGAAGCGGATTGCTTAAAGCGGCTGGGCAGAATGCAGGAAGCGCAGACTGCAGCGCTCTCTCTTTTACAGCGCTATCCTGCGGACATCGCCGTATTGAAGCTCTGCGCCGAAACATCGTTTGCGCTTAACGATTTTTCCGCAGCCGAAGAATACGTCGGCCGCGTGCTCCAGCAGGAACCGAACGATTTGGATTACGTTTTGTTCCGTGCGCGCATTTTAGCCGGCAGAGGCGATTACATCAGGGCGGCATCCCTCCTCGACGTGTACGCGAGGCAGGATACGTCTTCCCGTGCCTATCTTTTGCTCCGCGCCCGCCTGCAGTACGAGTGGAGTAAAAACTTTGCAGCCGCATCAGAAACGATCGAGCGCGCGCTTTCGCTGTATCCGAACGATTTGGACGTCCTCCTCTTTGCCGCGCGTCTGGCTTCTTCGACGTCCGCTCCGCTTGCGGGTTTTACCGCCGAAGAATTTGCAAAGCGCGCACTTGAAATCGATCCTGCAAATACGGAAGCGAAACGTTATGAAATTGACGGATTGATGCACGACGGAAAATGGAAGAGCGCATACGATTCGAGCAAAGCGCTCGTCGCTTCAAGCGAGGCGATTCGAAGCGACATATTCGTACATATCCGCATCTGCCTCGAACTCGGAAGGAACGATGAAGCGTGGAATCTCATCTCGCCGCTGTACGCCGAAAATCCCGACGACGACGATATAGTGCAGTCATACATCGTCGTGCTGAGTAAAACCGGCCGGAGTGCACAGGCGCTTTCGCTTATCAATTCCCGCCTGCCGGCATCTTCTTCGCGAATGCGGAGTTTTTTTTATTACCGAAGGAGTTTTTTGGATACGGCGGAAGAAGATTCTCTTACCGATTTGCGTTCGAGCCTCATCGCAAACCCGAGAAATGCGGACGCGCTTTTCAGACTCTATGAAATCTACTATGAAAAACGCGACTACCGTAAAGCGCAGTATTATCTCAAACAGGTCGTCGCCTTAGACCCGAACAATGCCGAAATGCGGAAACTGAACGAGGAGCTGTCAAAATTAATAAAATGATGTACCATCATGAAAAATCGGGCGGAAAACTCGCCGCCGTCAAATTAAAAATCAATAATTTTTTTGCGGCATTTAAAAAAAATATTTTCCGCGATAAAAAAATGCGGGCGATTCTTTTTGCTCTCGCATCGCTTTTTTTTATCGTGCTCATATTGCGGGCGTTCCGCCCTGCAAGACTTTTCGTCCGCGTGTCGGATGCGCTCTACGAATCCTACAAAGCGGAATTCGAAGCGGTGCAAAGCGAAAAGCCTTCGTTCCGCTTTATAAAAGAAAGCGAAAACATGCGCCCCTCGTTTTTCGGCGCCGTTCCCGTTACGATAGGACGAATTTCGGAAAGGACAGAAGTGCCGATCGCAAAAGAAGCACGAAGCGAAAACGAAGTCTATTATCTGTTATCCGAAACGGAACTGCTTCCTTCGGTAAAAGCGGATTTTACAAACGACGGAACGCCGCAAGCATCGCTCCTTTCTCCCGATGCGAGCGTCTCTTTTTCCGAGGCGGCTTCAATGCCGGAGGGTAATCGCGCGCTTCCGGTTGACGGCGTCTATGCCGGAAGCGAAGGCTATGCACTTTCCGTAAAGCGCTACGCCGTGTGCGTCTCATACGATAAAAGATATGCGGAAAAATTCACCGCACTCTGCAAAGCCCTCTTTGCGCCGAAAAACGCATCCGCATGTAAAACGATTTTCGTTGCAAGCGTCGGCGACATCATGGTTGCGCGCGGTGTACAGGAAATTTTAATCGATCGTCCGGACGGCCTCGAAACGGTATTCGGAAATACGCTTTCGGTTTTGCAAAAAAACGATATTACGATCGGAAATCTCGAAGGCGTCGTAACGTCTTCAAAAAACAATGCGGTAAAAACTTATACGTTCCGTTTCGACGAAAGAGTGCTGCCGCACTTAAAAGACGCGGGATTCGATTATCTCATGCAGGCGAATAATCACTCGTACGATTTCGGAGAAGAAGGTTTTAAGGACACGCTCGCCGCTTTTGAAAAGTACGGCATACCGACAAGCGGCGCGGGACGCAATGCGGACGAGGCGAAAAAGTTTTATCATAAAACCGTCGGAGACACGACGTTCGCGATCATTTCGTGCGGCGCCTTTCCCGTCGAACGTTCGGGCTTTAACGGCAAAACGACTGCAACTGCGACCGACACGAGGGCGGGCATTTTGTGGCAGAGCGACGAGCTTTTGGAGAGCGTCAAAAAAGAAAAAGCTGCGGGCGCTTTCGTCATCGTAAACGTGCACGGCGGAGAAGAATACCGCTTTACGCCGACACAAAGTCAGCGCCGCTTGTACGAAGCTTTGTGCAGCGCGGGCGCCGACGTCGTATTCGGAAGTCACCCGCACGTCCTCCAGAGCGTCGAATGGTACGGCAAAAGCCTCATCGTCTACAGCCTCGGAAATTTTTTATTCAACGGTATGGAAGGAATGCCGGGCGCGACCGAAAGCGAAATCGTGAGGCTCGGCATCGTAGATAAACGCATCGCTTACTGCGAAATCTACAAAGCCGAACTCAAAGGAAAAACGGTTACGCTCAAGCGGCGCACGGATGCCGTAAAGTGAAAATTAATAAAAGTCCGAATGCCGAGTGCGAACGTATTTTAAAATAAAAGTATGCTTTCGGCGAGGATGGCCGTCGTACAATCTTTGTAGACGTATGAGAACGCGGCTCTCACAGCGGAATCCCCGCTTACGCTCCGGTTGTGCTTTTAAGCACCGCTTTTCGACCTTATCGCTTTATGAGCAGTTCGGCGTACGCTTTGAGGTTCGCTTCCATTTTATCTTCGAGCACCGCATTCGCAAGTTTTTTGCCGAGCTGTACGCCTTCCTGATCGAAACTGTTGATATTCCATAAAAATCCTTGAAACATCACTTTGTTTTCGTAGTGCGAAAGGAGCGCACCGAGCGCTTCGGGCGTGAGCTTTTCGCCGTAGATGACGGAGGACGGCCGCTCTCCTGCAAAATATTTATTCGGATTATCGTCGTCTTTGCCGCATGCAAACGCGATGATCTGCGCGGCTACGTTCGCGCCGAGTTTTTTTTGGCTCGTCGAACCTTTGACGACGATGTCTTTGCCGGCTTGGCTTTCTCTGAAAGCGATAAACTGGAGCGGCACGATATTCGTTCCCTGATGCAAAAGCTGATAAAACGAATGCTGTCCGTTCGTACCCGGCTCTCCGAATATGACGGGACCCGTCACATAATTGATTTTTTTACCGAAGCGGTTGACGCTTTTGCCGTTCGATTCCATATCGAGCTGCTGCAAGTGAGCGGGAAAGCGTACGAGCGCCTGCGAATAAGGGAGTACCGCCGTCATCGGATAGCCCTGCACGTTACGCTCGTACACTCCGATGAGCGCGTCCATGAGAGCTGCGTTTTTTGAGAGGTCGGTTTCCGTTGCAAGCTTGTCTTCAGCCGCCATGCCTTTAAGAATTTTTTCGAATACGTCAGCGCCGAACGCGAGGCTCAGCACGGCTCCTCCGACGGCGCTCGACGACGAATAGCGACCGCCGATATAATCGTCCATAAAAAATGCCGCAAGAAAATCCCTGCTCTTTGCGAGCGGACTCGTTTCGCTCGTTACGGCGATCATGTGCTTTGCGGGATCGCAGCCGGCTTTTTTAATAAAATCGGCGACGAACATTTGATTCGTAAGCGTTTCAAGGGTCGTACCGCTTTTCGAAACGAGGATAAAAATCGTACGGGAAGGATCAAGAGAAGCGATGACGGCAGCTCCGTCGTCCGGATCGACGTTCGAAATAAAATGCGCTTTCATTTTGAACTTGCCGTTTGCCGCCGCCCAATTTTCAAGGGCGAGGTAGAGCGCTCTCGGTCCCAAATCGCTTCCGCCGATGCCGATTTGGCACACCGCCGTATAAGGCTCGCCTTTTTCATTTACGAGTTTTCCCGAATGCACGCGCTCGGCGAAGTCCGCGATCGCCTTTTGCTGTGCGGTGTAAAAATCGCGCTTGTTTACGCTTCCGTCGAATACGTCTTTGCCGAGCTTACCCCTCGTCAAATGATGGAGCACCATGCGCCCTTCTCCCGTGTTGACGACTTCTCCGTTGTAGAGCGCGGAAAACTTTTCGATGAGCGACGCTTCTTTGACAAGCGATTTGAAAATCGAAAGGATTTGCCGGTTCACTTCTTTTGCCGCATAATTGTAAGTGAGACCCGAGCTCATCGGAATCGAAAAGTCCGCGATGCGCTTTGCACCGGCGGCTCCTTTTAAAGCGTTTTTGACGGAAACGGCTCCTTTCAGCGAAAGAAGTTTTTTGTAGCTTTCCAGTTTGTTGAGATTGCACCATTCGACAGTTTTCATAAAATACCTCGGAATCGATACGATAAAATGTAAAGCGTTTGCAAAGCGGCTGTGCGCCGGCGCTTATGCCCATTACTTTAACAAAAATACGAAAAAAAAGATAGTCAAGCGAGGGGCGATGATTGCGTTCGAAGCAAAGGGAGCGCCTTGTATGAACGCGGAAGCGGAACAGGGATATCGCCTTCATATGATTTTTTCAGGCAATTCAGAGCGAAAAGAATTGTGCAAAAACCGTATATTTATGCAATATTGCAGAGATCGAAAATTAATAATTTTATTGCAAATTTGCAAAAAAGTGCGGAAAATCGACCTGTTTTGAGAGGTTCCGGACGATTTTTGCCGAATGATTTGATTGTATAAATATGCGATATTATAACATATTTATGCGGGTAGGTGCGGTGCTTTCGTGCGTAGAGCGTATGTTCTTCTTAAGGAGATGATCAAAGATTGCAATAGCAGCGATTATTTATTTTCTCGGGGAAAAAAGTTTGAGTTGAGGAATAGCCGTTTGCATCAGTTTAAAATGTTTATCGTTTGTCCAAACCTCGCAATCATATTTTATTGCAAGAAACGCAATCATAGCATCTTGAAACGGAACAACAAGTCCATGCTTCTTAAGTGTTATAAACTGTTTTGCAAGTGCAACCCAATCATTTTTTGCAAAATTCAAATAATAAAAATCTGCAAGGGACATTTGTATTTGTGCAAAATCATCAGCCGATTGACTCCCGCGTAAAAGCTCCGTTTTGATGACACCGCAAATTGCAATATCATTTTCTGAAAATATTTTTTCAGCAGCGACCGCAGGTTTATTCCAAAAATCTATGATAATATTTGTATCTGCCAAAATCATATTAAACTTGCCTCGCGTAATTCTGTAACAGAATTTTTATCAAGGTGAATTTTCCCGGCTAATGCAAAAAAGGCTTGTTTGTTTTTGGATTTTATTTGCTCGGCATGATTTCCCATGAAATCACCTTGCTCTGTTTCAAGCAGCTTGATAAATGCTGATACTGAAGCTAAAAGCGATTCCGGCAGCATTTTTACTTGTTCAATAACTGTTTCGTAAGACATGTGGGGTTGACCTCCTTGTAATTCGTATAACTAGAATGATATTTTGATACTTCATTTATACTTTCACGTAGTTTGCTAATTGTCTGTTTACTCAAGATCATTCTTTTCCACTATTTTATTATTTGGGAATTCATCAAAAGGTAAATATTGAATAGCCTCTTTCTCTTTCTTTAGCTGTTTATATCTTTTTCCTTCAAGTGTTTCCAATTCTTTTTCATTGATAATATAGCTTATAACTTCTGTAACAATATATATTCGTTTTTCTTCTCCTGTTTTCATTTTTTCACGTTCTATTCTTAAATTACAAGTAATTGTAAATCCTTTTTTAAATTCAATAAGACCTTCATCTATACTGGTAATAAATTCTTCCGATTTCATCGTTAATGTTATCAGCTCTCCATTATAAAAGCCTCTCCATTTTATATTTTTGTTTATTTTTGTTAGAACTGGTGAAACAATAGTAATTGTTGCATTCTCAATTATTTTATCAGTTAAAGCTTCCTTATTGAGTATATATTTTTTAAAATCGCTTTTTGGAATTTTACCATATCCAACCACCTTATTCTCAGATTCATCATCTGCTGAAAACTCAATATGATCTAATCGCTCGTAATTGT
>ERZ772960.3213-NODE-3213-length-11161-cov-3.126508_pt1 | contig 11161 bp, 5 predicted proteins | sample MGYA00580678_ERZ772960 | MGnify/ENA primary metagenome ERZ772960 (study PRJEB29015, sample SAMEA2737930) | human oral metagenome | biome: human oral; feature: human-associated habitat; material: dental | place: China | collected 2059 ...
GGTTTAAGAAAGTGTTGAATTTCGTTCATGAGTGCTTTATTGCGCGCTTTAAAAAAATCGTTTTCCGTTTCTTGCAGCATTACAGTTCCTGTTCGTATGATTTATTGAAATTGCAGAAAATGCTATGACATAATCCGCAAATCTATTTTATCTTTCCGTACCATTTTCAGGAATCGGAAACTCTATTATACAATGCGCATAGGCATTGACTATCTGCGTATCGAAATATTTTCCGGAACGCTCTTCTCGCTGGTCGTAAAGGTGAATGTGCCCGTGAACCATATACGCCGGCTTAAATTTTTTTAAAAACCAATTAAAACTCTTAAATCCTATATGACAAGGATCTTCGTGGTCGTGTATATGGCGCGGAGAGGCGTGCGTAAGAAATATGTCGGTGAATCTGCCGTAGCGGAGTTTATTTAATAGAAGCTTCGGCACCATAAAAAGGAGCATTCTCATCATCTGAGCATCGGTGTATTGGCATAATCCGTTATTGTAGCGGCGGGAACCGGATATTCCCGTTATTATAAGAGGAGTTTTTTTTCCGCTTTTCTTATCGATAAAATTAAATTTCCGGCTCACAATCGTTTTAAAACCCGCATAAACCGCGCCGTGTCCATGCTCGTTAAGATTTCCGCCGCCGTTCTCATAGAGTCTGCTTTGTCCCGCATAAGGAGAATTTGCAGATGCTGCACCTATTCCAGTCCCATGATAATATTTGAATTCGCTTAAATCATGGTTGCCGAATACAAAATATGTAGGTTTATTGAAGATTGCTTCTACAAAATCTACATAATCCATAGGAAGATCGCCTGCGCATAAAATCAAATCTATGTCCGGAAAATTCTTTTTTGCATTTTGATTATAGATTAAAGGATCAATTTGATCTGAAACACAGAGAATCTTCATGGCAGCCCTTTAATTTAAGAATTCGCTTTTGCAAGAAATTCTTCAAGTTTTGTCTTGGGAACAAGTTCGACCGGTCTGTTTTCCGCAAATTGTACGGCTGCCCGGGAAAACTCGGAGCTGATGATTATATACGCTTTCGTACAGTTTGCAGCTTTTGACTTATCGAGAACTTCCCGAACATCGGTGTCTTCTACCGGCTCCGGATCGCGGAAAAAACGCAACATTATCATTTGTTTACGCATATTGCGCCAATCGCCTTCTTTTGCTTCGGAAGCAATCATTTGGCAGCCGTTTTTCTTCGTTTCGATCTGCTGCGCGGCAAGTCCCAATGCTTTAAGCGTAATATTTTTACAAAGCTCCGAAAATTCCGCGTCCGAGCAAGTAAGATAGTCTTTCAAATTGTCATTGGTTTGCAAATCTTTATATTCTTGAAGTTTGGCTGCAACATCGCGGAACGAGCGGCTGCGCTTATAAATTTTTTCCCATTGCTCAATCGCTTTTTCGATTTTTCGGCTCTTCTCGTAACATGTCGCAAGAAAATAACGCGCATAAAGAGTATCGTTTTTTGATTCGTCTTTATCAAGTTCTATTGCGCGCTGCAAATCTATTTGCGCATTATCGTAACGGTTCGCGATGATATAGCAAGTCGCACGTTCGATAAGTGCTTTTTGTTTGAATTCGCTGTCCCGCTGGGCTTTATCGAATGCTTTTACCGCGGCTCCGAGATCTTTGGCTTCTTTAAGGAGTTTCCCAAGATAATAATAATTGGCGTAAGTTTCAGGACTGAGCCTTATAGCAAGATCAAGTTCACGCTTGGCATCCACATATTGCTTTGCAAGAAAAAGTATATATCCTAAAGAACCGTGCGCCTGTGCATTCTTCGGTTCAAGTTTTATACATCTCTGGTAAAATCCAAGCGCAAGATCTTTTCTATTCATTTGCTCATAGATTTTTCCGGCATTCAAGAAATTGGTTGCATTCATCGAATCAAGTTTTGTAAGAATCAAATATTCTTTTAAAGCTTCTTCATTATGATTGAATTTCATTTGAAGTGCGGCAAATTCCTGCCGAAACGGAACTTCCGGCAAAGACGGTCCGAACAGCGCATTTTCGTTTATCATTTTAAATTCCATAAGCGCAAGTTCACTTCTATTATCTGCAAGATATGCTTTTCCAAGATAGTAATGGGCCGGATAATCTTTGGGATTCTTTGCAATAATCTGTTTGGCAAGTTTTGCCGCCGCCTGATTTTTTCCTTGTTTAATAAGCTTCCTTACAGTGTCAACGCGCTGCGGCATAGCGAAATATTTAATCAATATTACGGAAATCGCAACTATAAAAACAACCGAAGCGATTATAAGGATAAGTTGAATCATAAAGTCAAACTCCCATTATTAGAATCTAAACAATTCGCTCGAAGTATACAATAATTTTAAGAAGTGTGGAACCGTATGGAAAAAATTACACGCCCACCTGTTTTAAAACCGATGTGAACGTCTGCCATGAACTGTGTTTATTTGAATTTTGCCATTTCCATGCGGCAAAGTCCGTCGCATATTTCATTGTATTCTATGCCGGCGTGGCCTTTCACCCAATTCCAGTCTACATCAAGTTCCGAATTCAGTTTATCAAGCTGCTGCCATAAATCTTGATTCTTCACCGGCTTTTTATCCGCCGTAAGCCAGCCTTTTATTTTCCATGATTTAATCCATGTCGTTATACCGTTTTTCACATATTGACTGTCGATATTTACGATTATTTTTCCGTTTTTTAAATTCGGATCTTCCGATATGAATGACAAAGCGTAAATTGCCGCCGAAAGTTCCATGCGGTTGTTCGTTGTGTATTTTTCTCCGCCGCTGAACTGCCGCACCGAATCATCCGCAATTATTACGGCTCCCCATCCGCCTGCACCTGGATTACCGGAACACCCCCCGTCCGTATATACAATAATGTTTTCCATAAATACGTTCGAAGAATGTCATATTTTTATCTAAAAAACAAGGGATATGAACAGAGTCTTTTGATAGCTTCGTTATCGAACAAGTTTAATTAAAATTATTCACCGTACCGTATACGCCGACCGCGCTTCTTTTCCGTCGGAAAGGACTGTAAGTTCGTGATGACCGCGCGTAAGAGGAATGTGCCAGCGGAGCGTACTCGACATACCCACACTTTTCCCGTCAACCAGTAATTCGGCAGGGGATGTTCCGCCGATTACGTGGACGGGAAGCATTTGCGAAGCGGCATTAAGAGAACTATCGTAAATGAAAACCGCATTGTTTTTCGGATAAACGATTTTAAGTGCGCCGCCTGCCGCGCTCGTGCCGCGCATATTTTTCCCCGAGGCCCAGTGGGTGTATTCCGGAGGATAAACAATTCCGGTGAGACCCGAGCGCGTTTGATGCCAAAAGCATTTTTCCTGCCGCGCATTTTTCCGCACGAATTCCTGCACGGACGACGGACAGGAAGCGGTTACCGCAAGCCCCGAAAGCGCGCACACATTCCGCTTTTCGTAGAATTCCGGCAGAGGAAACTCATTTGCGCCGTACGTTTTCGTCAAAACATCCAGAACCGCGCGTGCAATCTCCGCGGGAATACTGCTTCCGGTCTTTCTGATAACCGTTTCTCCCTCAAAATTTCCCATCCAAACGCCTGCAGTAAATTCCGAAGTCGAACCGAATGCGACGATATTTTGAAATTGATTCGATGTCCCTGTCTTAAAAATACACGGATACGGCGTGTCGAAAACTTTTGCGTGCCCGAAGCCGAGCGAACGAGCGTCTTTATCGCTCAAAATGTTGCAGATAATGCGTGCCGTATCCGGTTTAAACACGCTGATTTTTGCAGCGTCATATTTTTGCGGCAAAAAAGAAAGGTTCTTCGGGACGGAGCCGCCGCGCGTAAACACGGAAAACGCCTTCGTCATTTCAAACAGCGTAACTTCGCCGCTCCCGAGCGCAAGAGAAAGTCCTGTCTTGTCCCGCGTCCCCTCAAGAGAGTCAAACCCCAGCCGCGAAAGGCAATTCATGTATTTTCCGATACCGACTTCATTCAAAAGGTAGACTGCCGGGACATTCAAACTTGACGCAAGCGCAACGCGGAATCTTACAGGTCCGTTGAATCGGTTATTGAAATTCTGCGGAACGTACACACCTTCACTGCCGAAATCCTGCGGAATATCAGGCAAAACCGCTGAAGGCTCGAAACCGTTTTCAAGCGCGAGCGCATATAAAAACGGTTTCATTGAACTGCCCGGCTGATTTTTGACGAGTACGCCGTCAATCTGACCGGAATGTTCATTGTCGTCGAACGAAGCATTGCCTGCCCATGCAATAATTTCTCCGGTGCGGTTGTTTATAACGAGGGCGGCACCGTTGTGAATGCGAGCTTCTTTGAACTCATCGAGCTTCTGCTGAATCCCGCGCTCGATTTGCTCGACCAATTTTGAATCAATCGAAAGACGGAGTTCATAGGGAATCGTTTTTCCGATTTTTATGTATTCATTTTTGACGTATTGAATAAAATGCGGACAAAGATTGGGATAGACAAATGTTTTTTGCGGCGCATACTCGGCAGGACGGCGCGGAATGATGGCAAGCGTTTTCATTTGTTCCGCCGTCAGAGAAGAAAGAGAATCCGCCTCTATACCGTAAAACGAACGCGACGCGCTTGCAATTCCTTCCGTTTGAAAACCGAACGGCACATTGTTCAAGTAGAGTTCAAGAATCCGCCGTTTAGAAAGTTTGATTTCAAGGCGAAATGCGCAAAACATTTCACGCAGCTTTACGCCGAAATCCGCCCGTGCCGAACGCGGATAAATCAGGCGGACAAGCTGCATGGTGATTGTCGAAGCTCCGCTTACAATGCGGCGGGCTTTGCGGTTCTGTTCGGCAGCACGTATAATAGAAAGAAAATCAACACCAATATGCCGGTAAAAGTTTTTATCTTCCGCCGCAATAAATGCGTCTACAAGCTCCGGCGGTATTTTTTTAAGCGGCACAAACTCGCGCCGTAAACCGTCTTCAAGCGGCAGGACGTGCAGGAGAATGCCGTTTCTATCGTAAAAGCGTGCGCTGTACTGCCGCTCGACAAACCTGTTTAAAGCAGGTTCGGGGATAAAGCGCAGCGCACAATACAAAACCGGTACGGCGGCACAAATAAACGCTGCTGCGCGGACAAAACGGTTTTTACGAAGCGAAACACGCCGCGCAAAAAAAAGCCGCATTTTTGCCGCACATACAGCAATTTTATCGAGCAAAGCGCTCATTCAATCGTCCACTGCTTTCCTGCAGAACGCCCGAAAATCTCATCTTGGTACATACATTCCGCCGTACTTGAGGGCGTTCCATACGTTCCTTTGCGCACTGCACGGAACAGGAATTCGACTTTTTGGTTTCCGCGCGGGAAATAATCCCAGAAATACTGCACTTCAGAATCGTAAATGCCGCGGTAAGAAAGTCCTCCGTACCAATAATAGTCGTCATCGTCGTATTCATCATAATCGGAATCGCTTTCGTTTGAAGTTTTGCGGGCAGCGGCAGTTCCCGTCGTTACGAAAGCCGCGTTCATGATTTCACATCCGGCAGGAACGGGAGCGCGCACCGCAACAAACGTCCTGTTCCGCGTTGTAGAGACAACTACACGCGCGCGATAAATATTTCCCGATTTGAGTTTGTCTCCGCGAACAATCTGCCCCGTTTTGACATCTACAATTTCTGTAAAAATCGAAATGCCTTCATCGCGTGCAGTCTGCCGTTCAGGAGGAATCGCATATTTCATGCTTGCCGTATAAAAGAGCGTCCCCTCCCCGTCTTTGCGGAATGTAAGCGGCACTTCTCTATTCACAGGGACGGAATCAAGCGGGGCATCTTTAAAGTTCAACGTTTTTTCCGCAGGTAAAGCCGCCATTCCTTTAAATGTGCCGTCAACAATTTTTTTGCCGTCAATCTGCGCTTGTGCCGTAAAGTTTAAGTCTTTCAAATTATTGCGCCTGATATACACATCGAACGCAGAAAGAACACGCGCCGTCGCCGCCGTAGATTTCCAATAGCCCTTGCCTGCCTTTTGCAGTGCCAAAAGTTCATAGATAAAATGCCCGTTGATTTCATCGGCGGGATTAAGTTCCGTAAAAAGTTGAAGGCACAAGGCGAATTTCTCAGATTTGTCGGTAAAGAACGACCAATAATTGTCGTACGACGAATCTGCAATATCCGCGCCGCGCGTAGTCAACTTTATATAGCGGCGGATTTTTTTTGCCAAACTTTGCGCCGCACTTTTTCTTCCCGACTGTATATGCGTAAGCGCACACAACGCAAGCGTATTAGCGTCGGCATCCTCCGCTTTTGCAATGCGCTCAAGCGGAGAAGATTCAACCTGTCCTTTGAGCATTGCCGCCGCGTAATAAAAATGCGCAGCATCATAAAGTTTGTATGCGGAATGATATTTTGAATCGTATCCTTCTAATTTATCGGCAGCCTCGCGAATAAGATAGGAAGCAAGCGCATTTTTGTCGATTTCGTTCGGAATGCGGACGCCGTTTTTCTCCGCAATGCCGATAACTTCGGCGATGCGAGCAGAAACATACGGGGAATCGTACGAGCCGCCGGGCCAATACGGGAATCCGCCGTTTTCTTTTTGCGACGATGCCCACGATTTTATTTCTTTTGCGACAACCGCTTTCGGATTTTTTACTTCGCTTTCAAGTCCGAAGACTTTTATATAGTCGCCGAAAATTGCAAGCGGCAGCGTAAGCGATGAACGCTGTTCAAGACAGCCGTATGGATAGCGGAACACGTAATCGACCGCTTCGCGGAGAACGCCAAGCCGCGTCGGATCAAGCTGCACATACAAGGAGCCGCGCCCGTCTTCGGCGTTTGCAGGAATGATTATTTTTTCTTCAACTTCTGCACTCTTTTCGCCGTCGGAGCTTCGCACTTCGCCGACCGTCGTTACGGTTTCAAAAATATACGGCTTTTCAATTTCAAGCGGCAGTAAAATCCGCTCGTTTACAACATCGCTTTTTACGGTATATTCAACGGTAATCCAGCCGGCTTTTTCCGCACGGATGTCGAACATCAATGAATGAGTTTTTCCGCTTTCGACGGTTAGAGTTTTTTCAGTCTTGCCGACAATGCTTCCGCGCCCGTCGGTTTTTACCAAATCGCCTTCATCCTGTTTTATTCCTGTCTTTTCGATGCCTTCATAAAGATTAAGAGAAAGTTTTACATCATGCGCAACGGAATCAAGATTCGAGATGGTAACACCCGCTTCTCCCGTGTCGGAAAGACGCAGTTTACGCGGCAGAACCGCCCGCACGGAAACGGGATTTGCAACGTCCATTTGACTTTCACTCAACGCAAAGAGATTTTCGTTTACGCCGACTGCCGTAATGCGGTAAGCGGTCAGAGAATCCGGCAATTTGAACGTACACGAAACGTCGCCGTTTTCGTCGGTTACCAAATCCGGCAAAAAGAGCGCAGTCGGTTCAAAATTCTTTCGCTCCTGAATCTTGTTTTCATCTTCATCTGCACTGTCGCCGCCTGCAAGATTTCTCGTTTCGTATGTTACCGGATCTATCAAAAGCGAACGGCTGTCTCCGCCGCGCACGCAGAGCGGAAAGCGGGAATAAGCATAAAAGAATTCGACGGGATCGGGAACATGATAATTGATAAGGTCGATAACGCCGCGGTCTACCGCCATCAGCGTAATTTCGGAATCGGCAAGCGGCACACCGTCCTTTGAGGCATGGATTTTAATTTCCGCCTGCTCGCCTGGTCTGTACGTTTGCTTATCCGCCGTAATTTGAATGTCGAACCGCTTTGGAGCCGTATCGACGCGCAGAGCCGTAACACCGAAATATCCTTTAGGTTTCCCCAAGTCCGGCGTTCTGAAGTCTTTCGGCGGCTCCGCGGTTCGAAGCGAGTATGAGGCAACCGCAACATACATAATCGGCACATAGTTTTCTTTTATATCGATGTCGATAACCGTTGTCGGAGAATCGATGTCGCGCACCTCTTCGGAAAGAATGCCCTCGCGCTCGACGGTGATAAGATATTTGCCTTTAGGAAGCGGACTTTGCATCAAAATCTGCGCTTTATCGCCGACCTTGTATAAATCTTTATCCGTGTTGAGCGTAATCTCGTCAGCGTTGTATCGGTTAAAATAATACCAGTCGCTGCTTGAAACGTAAAAACGCCGCTCGGTGATAACGTCCGCACCTTTTGAATCCATTGTAGACAGGCGCAAAAGATAAGCGCCGCCTTTCGGAGGCGTTACGGAAAATTCCTGCGGAGAAGCGGAACCGGAAAGTCCCATCTCGGAAGAATATTCTTCTACCAATTCACGCTCATAGCGCGAATTGATTTGTCCGCGCCACCCCAACTGCTGTACCTGCTTCCATTCTTCTCGTAAAAGCTCGATTTTTATTTTACGGTTTTTGCCGCGCGGAAGTTCATTTTCAGACGGAGAGGTTTCATCGGGTGTAAGGCACACGTAATCGAATTTGATTGTGTCTCCCTTTTTAGGAAATCCCTTAATGTTTTTAAATCCGCTGACGCCAAGGTAAAAACGCGCAGGGTGAACTAAAGCGCGGCTGATAGAGGCAATATTCTGTCCGCCTGCATCTGAAACGTCCGCTTCCATGCGGTAACTGTACGGCATTCCTTTGATTTTTTCGCCGCCGGTTTTTACCGAAACGCTCGCCTTGCCGTCATCGGAAAGCACGCCGTCCTCTTCGTCTAACTGCGTATAGCTGTCGTAGCCGAGTTGAGGTCCGAAACGCATATCCGAAAATGCTGCCGCTTTGGGATAAAAACTTGCCGCCTCGCGCGACCATGAAACGCTGTATGCCGCTCCGTTCAAGTTTCCGCCGCCCAAATATTTTGCTTGAATGTCAGCGGAAACGCTGTCGCCGCTGTAATACGGAACGGCAGGAATCGAAGAGGCAACTTCAAACCGCAGGCGTTCAAAAAACTGTACTTGGATTTGGCAGACGCTGCCATTGCTTTCGCCGTATCTTCTGTAAGTCAAATCATATGTACCGGGCTTTATGTCTTCAGGGATTTTAGCTGTCCCCCAGAACGTTCCGTTTTTGCTTGTAGTGCCATTAAGCGTTACAAAAACTTCCGGATTCCATGAAGCTTCCTCAAAATTGACTGTATATTTACCGCCGGAATAGGGCGTGTATTCTCCAAGCCGGAGCGTCCGGTCTATGCCGCGGAATGTTACAGTTTCGCCGGGCTTATACAGTCCCCTGTCGGAAAAAATAAAAGCCGTCATATGGGAATCCGGTGCATCAATCGGCCTTCTTGAACTTTCGACATCGCCTGACCAAATATTGTGAGAGCCGTCCGCACTGTAGACAATGCAGTCGTCATCGGTTTTTGCTTCTATATAAACATTTGAATTGCTTAAACCTCTGTATTCTACGACGGCAAGTCCCGACGCATTCGTTTTTGCACTCCCGAGTTTTGTCCTCACGCTGTTTTTAACAAGTTTATCGATATCGCCCGTATCCCACGGAATTTCGTACAAGGTAACTTCCGCACCTTCAACACTTTTTCCGGTTTTAAGACTCGTAACAAGGACGGCGGCTTCGTTATGTCCGTAACGCGCCGTAGCTCCCAAATCCGTAACCTGCACGGTCAATTCGTTCGCGTCGGAGGAAGTCTTGCTTTTTAATTCGTCCGTATTCCAGTCGCGGTAAAAATATTCGTAAAAAACCTTTGCGTTAAATTGCACTGCACCGTGATATTCGGAGCCGGTTTTATCGAGGAACGGCGCAAGGTCGACTACATTCAATATTTTTTGATTATCAGGAAACGCTCCGTAAAGATTTACGGTTTTTGTAATCCCGTTATTGACTCTGCCGTCCGCATGCGTCAAAGGATTAACGTTGTAATAAGAACCTTGCTTTACATTCTGGAACTCAAAGGCAAGGCGCGGGGCAAACTGCGCTTCAAGCATTTTCATCCCGTAATCCTTATAGCGGACGTAACTTCTTGCTTTGCCGACTTTGATTGTATAGACTTCCGGATTTGCAAGCGAAAGTGTCCTGCCGTAAACGTCGGTTATCCCGCCTTCAAGCGTCAGCGTGTACTCGGAATCGTACTTGATCGGCAGTCCGTAAACGGCAATTTGGCTTCCGCGTATGGAAATATTTTTTGCCGTCAAGTTTTTTTGAATCGACGTCGTGATATGTTTTGCAATTTCGGCTTCCGTGCCGTCCTTTATACGGCTGTTGAATACGATGACAGCAGGATTTATAACATCGTCGCCGAAATAATCTGGATCGCTGTCGATAAATTCCACTGCAAAGGGTTTAATCGTTTCAAACTCAAACCGCTGCACAAAATTCGTCTTTACGCAGTCTTCTTCCGAACACGCGCCTTCTGCAAGACGGACCGTAACCGTCTCTCCTTCAAGGATTTTTTCTGAAGCATCGTTGAGCTTGATATGCACAACATTGTTGTCTTCAAGAGAAGCAGTATACTTATATTGACTGTGGGAAGAACTTGAAACAGTTAGATATTTTTGAATATTTTTAATATTGACCGGAGAATTGAAATAAACGCCGATATCCCGCGCTTCTTTGAGCGGCACATTGTCATAATCGACGTAAACGCCTTTTTTCATGCTTTCGTAGCCGGGAACAACTGAAAGCATTTTGAGTTTTTCCGAATAAAACGAATACGTCAAATTACCCGTAATCGTTTTGCCGCCGGCACTTTTCGTTTTTGGATTTATGCGAACCGTATACGATTTTTGCGGAATGACTTTGTCGCTGCTTTCAAAACTTAAAAGGCTCGTACCGTACCAGCGAAAAACGCCTTTAAGAGGCGGCTCTATCGTAAAAATGTCAGACTTGTCAGACGGTTCGCCGAGTTCTTTTAATGAAACGACCGGCTCCGAAAACTGCACTTGAATCGCCGGAAACGTTACCGACGAAGGCAGCTCTCCGTTGGGAATAAAATCTATAACGCCGAACTCGTCGCTTTTAAGCTCATTCACCGAAGACGAAAACCGTTCCGTCGACGCACTCTTTTTACTGCATCCTGCCGCGAGCGCACAAAACGCCGCCAAAATCAACACATACTTTTTCATATCGACCTCCTGATAAACTCCAAAACTTCAGTTCCGGTTTTTATAAGCCATAATAGACTTTATTTCGAATTTTATAAACTAAAAAACAAGTATTAGGTTTAATTTCGAGTTTTATAAACTCAAGAAATCATTCTTCTAAGGCAAGCCT
>ERZ772960.3216-NODE-3216-length-11152-cov-12.552311_pt1 | contig 11152 bp, 12 predicted proteins | sample MGYA00580678_ERZ772960 | MGnify/ENA primary metagenome ERZ772960 (study PRJEB29015, sample SAMEA2737930) | human oral metagenome | biome: human oral; feature: human-associated habitat; material: dental | place: China | collected 2059 ...
TGTTAGAGTTTCCTCTAACTTGTTTTGCATTGTGTAGTTTTCAGGGTACATCCTGCGCCGTTCCTAGGTTTGTGGAGGTTTTACTCTCCGTGCTGCCCTCATCGGCGCGACTGTCATAATATAACACAGGAGGCTTCTTCTCGTCAACCCCCTTTTTCAACTTTTTCTCAAGTTTTTCGTAGGAGCTCACATCACATGTGCGATCAGCACGAGAATAACACCTGGGATGCCGAAAACACCGACAATAAGAGCCTTGAGAAACGTGATTTCGATGCCGACACCAAAGAGGTTGATGCCCCATAGAATGATGGCTCCGACAATGCTGTTCGTGATGAGTTTCCACAGAATGCGGAACGGCAGCGCGATCAGCTTTCCAAGAATTGCGAATATGATGATGCCAATGGCAATGCCTGCAATGATATCCAAACTAGATCTCCCTTCTGTTCTCCATGGCGCGTGAGAGTGTCACCTCATCCGCATATTCGAGGTCGCCGCCGACGGGCAGCCCGTGTGCGATTCGCGTGACGCGCACGCCCATAGGCTTCAGCAGTTTTGCGATATACATCGCTGTCGCCTCACCCTCGACGTTTGGGTTGGTCGCAACGATGACCTCCTGCACATCTGTCGTACCGACGCGCGTGACAAGCTCACGGATGCGGATATCGTTCGGTCCGACGCCCTCAATCGGCGAGAGTGCGCCGTGCAGGACGTGATAGACTCCGTTATAGTCATTCATGCGTTCCATCGCCGCCACGTCGGGCGGCTGCTCGACAACACAGATCGTTGTATGGTCACGCTTCTCCGCCATGCAGATCGCACAAGGATCGCTGTCCGTGAGGTTGAAGCAGGTGGAGCAAAAGCCAATCTTCTCTTTTGCCTCAACAATGGCAGAAGCAAGCCGACGCGCCCGCTCCATGTCCATGTCGAGGACATGGTAGGCAAGGCGCGCAGCCGTCTTGGCTCCGATGCCGGGCAGCGCACGGAACTGCTCCATGAGCTGCGTGAGCGGTGCAATATGCTGCATCTCAGAGGAGTCCCGGCGGCAGTCCGAGTCCACTCGTGAGTTTACCCATCTCCTGCGCCATCATCTCGTCGACCTTCTTCGTTGCTTCATTGAATGCAGCCGAGATGAGATCCTGCAGCATCTCGATGTCCTCGGGATCGACCGCTGCCGGAGCGATGATAAGGCTCTGCACCTGCTTCTCACCATCCATGACGATTTTTACCGCACCGCCGCCCGAGGAAACCTCGACCGTTTTCTTGCGCAGCTCGTCCTGCATCTTCTTCATCTCATTCTGCATCTTCTGGACTTTTTTCATCATACCGGCCATATTGCCGCCGCCGTTAAACATAGCAACTCTCCTTATCGTCATTCTAAAATGATATGTCTAGCGTAACAAAAACTGTCCGCAACGTCAAGTGTTCTCATCGGGCGACAGCTCATCGCTCTCAAACATCTCCGCCTCCTCGTCAGGCGTCGGCTCGTACACCTCATACGACTCATCCTCCACGGGAGCAGGCACAGGCGCTTTCGGCTGTGGCGCAGGCTTCTTTACAGGTGCGCTGACCTCCTCGACGCGCGCCCCCTCGCCTGCGATCTTCAAGAGCTCCGCAACAGGCGCGGGATACTCCGGTACCTTCGCCACCGCAGGCGGAGACGGCACATTCTCCTCCTCGCCGCCCGTGCAGACGATGACGAGGGGGCGCCCCGCAAGTTCCGACATGACCTCCTCGAACACCGCACGATGTCGATTTGCAATGTAGTCGCGCGCCATATCCGTCGCGGGGCGGATGAAGAAATGCGTCTCGGTCGCGCCCTCGTAATCCGCGCCAGAGAGCAGCGAGGCTGCGAGCCTGTGCCGCTCCTTGAGCCGTGCCTGAAAGGACTTCCAAAGAGCGGCGTCCAGTTGGCGGGACTCAGACGGAGTAGACGCATCCGCACGCTTCGCAATGCGCTTCGGCGGCGCGGCTTTCGGTGTTGTCTGCCGCGCAGAGGCGGGCGCGCCCTGTACCCCCGCCTTTTGCCCCGCAGCAGCCCCCGCCTCGGACGCGCCGTGTGCTGCAATCTGCTCCGCTAGTCGCCGCACCTCCGCCTCAAGGCGCGCAATGCGTGCTGCATCCGCAGGATTTGACTCCGTGAGCGGCGCGCCCGCAGGAGAGCCGTCCGCAGGACGGCAAAGTCCGATCAGCATACTCTCGACGGCAATGCGCGGCTGCGGTGAAGTACGAATCTCCTGCATCGTCTCATTCAGCGTTCGGAGGATCGCCATGATCTCATCCTGCGTAAAGCGCACCGCCGCCGTGCGCAGCGCCTCCGACTGTCCATCGGGCAGTTCCGACGCCCCGAGCGTGCCACCCACTTTGGCAATCATAAGACTGCGGAAGTACTGGGCGAGTTCCGCGAGAATCTGCCGCAGTTCACGCCCATTATGCAGCAGCTCCCCAAGCTGCGTGATGAGCGGAGCCGCCGTACGGTCTGAGATCTGCAGCGCCATCTTCTCAATCCACGCACGCCCGACGAGTCCGAGTGCCTCCTGCACACGCTCCGCCGTGAGCAGGCCCTCCGCGAGTGCCGTACACTGGTCGAGAATCGAGAGTGCGTCGCGCATGCCGCCGTCCGCCTGCACGGCAATGATGGCGAGCGCGTCCTCATCCGCCGCAATGCCCGACTCGTGACAGACGTGAATCAAACGATCGCGAATCTCCGTCACCGTAATGCGGTGGAAGTCGTAGCGCTGACACCGTGACTGGATCGTCGCGGGCACCTTGTGCGGCTCCGTCGTCGCAAGGATAAAAATTACGCGCGGGGGCGGCTCCTCAAGCGTCTTGAGGAGGGCGTTGAACGCCTCCGTCGTCAGCATATGCACCTCGTCGATGATGTAAATTTTATAGTGACCTTCCGTCGGTGCGAACTTCACAGACTCGCGCAGGTCGCGAATCTCATCGATGCCGCGGTTCGACGCGGCGTCGATCTCAAACACATCCATGGACGAGCCGTCGCTAATTGCACGACAGGAATCACAGACACCGCACGGCGTCGTTGTCGGTCCCTCAGCGCAGTTCAGCGCACGCGCAAGAATCTTTGCCGTACTCGTCTTGCCCGTGCCGCGCGGCCCCGTAAAGAGGTAGGCATGACTCGTCTGCCCCGACGTGACAGCACGCGCAAGCGTGCGGCTGATATGCTCCTGCCCCACGAGATCGGCGAACGTCTCCGGCCGCCAGCGACGGTACAGCGCAACATAGGACATGCTCAAACCTCCTCCTTTTCCAACAAAAAACAGCCCCGCAGGGCTGCGTTGACATTCCGATTTCTCCCACGGCAGGCCACAGCCCCCAGGCACCCTCACGGCACATGAGACGATCCGCTTACCGCTGCTTCCTTCCGGACCTGACGGGGTTCACAGGGTTCCATTGCGCGAGACCAAGACACTGCAGCCCGCCCTGAGAAAAATCAATAAAAATGGCGGAGAGTGAGAGATTCGAACTCTCGGTACGGTATCACCGCACACACGCTTTCCAGGCGTGCTCCTTCAACCACTCGGACAACTCTCCACTGTGCTCTCGAAAAAGCTATTCACTTCTGCAACGCCTCACAGTCTAGCACGAGAACCGCGCCGTTGTCAAGGAAAAAAATAAGAAGAGCCGCACACGGCGGCTCCCCGTAATATCCACTATGCCAGCACGCGCGAAAGACGCACGAGCTCCGGATCGAGCGTCTTTGTATTATTGACCGCCTCGAAGAGGTTTACGCTCACAACCTGCCCCTCGTTGAAGCTGAAGACCACATCGTTGATGCCGGAGATGATCGCCAGTGCCGCCTTCTCGCCGAGCATGGACGCCTTGATGCGATCCTCCACCGTTGGCGAGCCGCCGCGCTGGATATGGCCGAGCACCGAGACACGTGTGTCGATCTCTGTCTTTTCGCGGATGATCTTTCCGATCTCCACGGCAGAACCTGCTCCCTCCGCGACCACAATGATGCTGTAGCGCTTGCCCGCCTCGTACATCGCCTTCAGCTCGCAGCTGACCTCCTCCAGATCGTATGCGACCTCAGGCACGAGGATGTACTCCGCGCCGCCCGCGATGCCCGACATCATGGCAAGCCACCCGGAGTGACGCCCCATGACCTCAACGAGGATAATACGGCGGTGTGCCGATGCCGTATCGCGCAGCTTGTTGATCGCATCCACGATCGTATTGCACGCCGTATCGCAGCCGATCGTATAGTCCATGCCCCAGACATCGTTGTCAATCGTCCCCGGCAGTCCAACGATCGGCATCCCCGTCTCCTGACTAAGCAGGGAGCCGCCCGTGAGCGACCCATCGCCTCCGATGATAACGAGACCTTCAATGTTGCGTTTGCACAGATTCTCAAACGCAGTCCTACGCCCCTCCGGCGTCATAAACGACTTGCTGCGCGCCGTGCCGAGGAACGTACCGCCACGCTGGATCAGATCGCTGACACTGCGCGTCGTGAGCTTTTCAATATCATCGTGCACCATGCCGCTGTAGCCGTTATGGATGCCGTAGACCTCAACCCCTTCATAGATGGCAGTGCGCACCACCGCACGCGCCGCAGCATTCATGCCCGGACTGTCGCCGCCCGAAGTGACGACCGCGATTGCCTTTTTCAGCATAAAAACATCCCCCGTCCCTAGAGAATCACAGACAAATACAGCAACCCCCATGCCACGCTTATGCGAATCACTATCTTTCCTATATTTTACGAAAGCACACGCGAAAAGTAAAGTCTTTCACAGAAAATAATATGATGTTGTATAAATAAAGTTGACAACTTCTTCGCAAGGATTTTAGATAAGGTCAAAGAGGAGAAGGAGAGGTCAAAATGGCAGCAAATAGAAATACGATCAAGAGTTTAAGGTGCAGGCAGTCAAGCTAGCGCAGGAAATCGGTCAAGCGAAAGCCGCCAAAGAGCCGGGGATTTCCAAGAACACGATGTATACATGGACGCGCGCTCATCGGCTTGGATATTTGGATCTTGGGTGCGGCACGCAAACACTGCAGAGTGCCCTGAGGTTGCATGAGGAACTCGTACAGTTGCGCGCCCAGCTCAAGACACAGGATAAGGAAATTCGGCGACTGAAGAAAGAGAATGAGTTTCTGGAAAAAGCACGCGCTTTTTTCGCCGCGAGCCGTCTGAAGTCAACAAAAACGAACGTATGAAGTTTATTGCGTTCAAGACAGCAGACGGCACACACAAAGGAAATATCAGGCGCTTGCCGATGCCATGATGCAGATCCATGCAAAGGATGAATGCAACGATACCTACGGAAGAATCCGCATGCATCAGGCACTCAAACTCAAACAGCCGCAAGCCATCCGTATCCCAAGGGAACGTACCGTTTGCCGCATCATGGAAGAGCTCGGCTTAAGTCATCGCCCCAATCATAAGCCGAACGGTATCACCAAAGCAGATCGAAAGGCACAGATGTCGGAGGATCTCCTGCACCGCGATTTTAATGTTGTCAACTGTTCTTGACAATATCAGACCCGCCCCATGTAGCGAGATGGTCTGTATCCTCTGTTGTTGATCCCTTAAACTGGTAGGTACGATAGAAAATTTCCTTTGTATCTGCGGTTCTCTTGATAATGGTTTCCGTCTTGTCTGCCGTTCGTCCCACATCTGTAGCACTTTCAAGATCAATACCGTTTTCATTCTTAATCAGCGTACCCTGACCGACCGCTGCATTATTCACGTTGATCTGACTGAGGCTCTTGAGCTTTGTCTTATTGGTCGGATCGTTCAGCGTGAGCAGGGAATTGCTCATATTCATGTGGATATTGAGATTAAAATTGATCGTTGCGAAGTTCTCGATGTTGAGCGCAGTGGCATTCACGTTGACATTGAGCGTGTTCCCCGTCGTCTGATCCTTCGTCCCGCTCGTATTTCTACCGCCGTAAATCGTTCCGGTAATCGTCCCTACCGCGTTGCCCGTGCCGTCACCAAGGTTGACCGTGTTCCCCGTAGCATTGCCGTTCGCCGCCCATCCGCCGTAGATGTGATGGTAGACGGTGCCGTTCCGCGCCATGGTGACGATATTGCCCGTGGCATTTCCATTCGCAGAGGAACCGCCGTAAACAAGCTGATGAACATCGCCGCCCTTGACGGTGACTTCATTGCCCGTGGCGTTGCCGCCTGCATTGGCAGCTCCGCCGAGAACATCTCCCATCACAGAGCCGCCCTCGATGAATACCTTATTCCCGATTGCGTCTCCATCGCTCCGATCTCTGGTGTAGCCGCCATAGACGCTCTGATGATCCGAAGCAGAGCCTACAATTTGTTCGCCACATTATCGCTATTGGATTCCGCACGGATGAACCCTGCTGCCGTACCGAACGGATGGCTCGAATCATCCATGGCATTATCCAATGGTGCATGCGCAGAGTCAATCTCCACTTTGTTCCCCGTCACATCCGCCGCAGACACATTCTGCGCAGACGAAAGGAATCCGCCCCCGCCGAGCGCAATTGCAACGAGCAGAGCCAGACGACGTGATTTCATTTCTTTGAACAAACAGTTCGCCTCCTAAATTTACCTAAATTGTAAACCATATCACTTCTATTTGTTAATTAGGACAATTCCACCATGGTTTGTCATAAATTGGAATACTCAAACCATAAAAATACGTTGCAGATTTTTCTTTTCTGCAACGTATTCTTGCATGTTCACCTGTTAGGAGCAATGCCTCATATCAGTGTTTTTGTGCATGGAACTGCGCCTCGTCCCATCCCATGATGCCGTGCTGGTCGGGCATGATGGAGGGATCGAATACGGGGTTCTTGCCCGCCGCCTTCTGCGCGAAGTAGTCCGCAAGCGCGATGCGTGCAAGCGGTGCGAGCCGTGCGATGGCGTAGAGGTTCGTGAGACAGATCATCGCCATGAAGAGGTCGGCGAGGTTCCACACGAGTCCAAATGCCGCCACACAGCCGAAGAAGACCATCGCGACGACGGCGAGGCGGTAGGCAAAGAGCGCGGGCTTCGTGTTCTCGGTGATGAAGTGGATGTTGATCTCGCCGTAGTAGTAGTTGCCGACGACGGAGCTGAACGCAAAGAGGAAGATGAGTACGGCGAGGAGACTGGATGCCAACGGTCCAAAGACGCTTGCAAGCGAGTCCTGTGCGAGTGCGATGCCCGTCGTATCGCCGCCAATCGTATACTGCCCCGTGAGGAGCACGATGAATGCCGTTGCCGAGCAGACGATCCACGTATCGACATAGACGCCGAACGCCTGGACAAGCCCCTGCTTGACGGGGTGCGTGACGTTTGCCGTCGCTGCCGCATTGGGGATCGAGCCCTCGCCCGCCTCGTTTGAAAAGAGACCGCGCCGAATCCCCGTGAGAATCGCCGTGCCGATGCCGCCGCCGACTGCCGCCTGTGGGCTGAATGCGTCATGCAGGATGAGCGCGAACATCGCCGGCACTTGGTCGATGTGCATGAGGAAGATGATGAGCGCGATGAGGAGATAGATGCCCGCCATGATCGGCACGAGCAGTGCAGAGAACGATGCGACGCGCTGGATGCCGCCGAAGATGACCGCCCCCGCGAGCACGGCGAGCACGCCGCCCACGAGATAGGTATCAATGCCGAACGCCTTCTCCATCGAAAGCGCAATCGTGTTTGCCTGCACCGAGACATAGATCAGACCGAACGTGACCGAGATGAGCACGGCAAAGAGTTTTGCGACCGCAGGCTGCCCGAGGGCATTCCGGATGTAGTACGCGGGTCCGCCGTGAAAGAGCCCGTGTCCACGCGGGATCTTGTAGATCTGCGCGAGCGTACTCTCGACAAACCCCGTCGCCGTCCCGATGAAGGCGATGACCCACATCCAGAACACAGCCCCGGGACCGCCCGTCACAATTGCAATCGCAACGCCCGCGATATTGCCAACCCCGACACGCGAGGCGGTACTGACGCAGAACGCTTGAAACGAGGAGATCGCCTTACGTCCGCTCGGGCGACGGCCGAGGTCTCCTGCGAGCAGACGCACCATCTCGGGCAGTGCGCGCAGCTGAACAAGCCCCGTCGACAGCGTGAACCAGAGTCCGGAGCCGACGAGCACGACGATGATGATATACGTCCACAGGAAATCGTTGATCGAGCCAACCACAGCGTTGAGAAAATCCATAAAATCACCCTTCCCAAAAGAATCGACTACATCATAATGGAAAGGACAAAGATTTGTCAAATTGCATTCCTGTATTCTTTCATAAGGAGAATCATTCAGGTACTTTTATATCCTGCTTCCTTTACTTCTCTCTAAAAAGAGTGTAAAATACAAGTAGTAGTAAGTTTCAGAGATAAGGGAAGCACCTTATCAGTGATTCCTAAAAAGCGGGGGATATGATATGCTGAAAAAGACGAAAATCATCTGCACACAGGGACCGGCAACGGATCCCGAGGGAATTGTGGACGCACTCATCGAAAGCGGGATGAACTGTGCGCGCTTCAATTTCTCGCACGGCACACATGAGGAGCATCTCGTGCGCATCAACAAGGTGCGTGCGGCGGCAGAGCGTTCGGGGAAAGTCATTTCGCTCATTCTCGACACGAAGGGGCCCGAGATGCGTCTTGGCGAGTTCAAGGACGGCAAGGTGCAGCTCGAGAAGGGCAAGCAGTTCACGCTGACCTACGAGGACACGCCGGGCGACGAGACGCACGTCAGCGTCAACCACAAGGAGCTCTACAACGAGGTAAAGCCGGGCGATACGCTGCTCCTCTCGGACGGTCTTGTCGGGCTCGTGGTTGATGAGATTCGCGGCAAGGACATTGTGACGACGATCCAGAACTCAGGGCCGATGTCGACGCGCAAGCGTGTGGCAGCGCCCGGCATCGAGCTGAGTCTGCCCGCGATCTCCGAGCAGGACGAGCGCGACATCATCTTCGGCATCCAGAACGACATGGACTTCGTTGCGGCGTCGTTCATCCAGCGTCCGGCAGACGTGGAGGAGATCCGCCATCTGATCGCAAAGCACGGCGGTCACATGGAGATCATCCCGAAAATCGAGAATCTCGCGGGTGTCAACAATTTTGACGAGATCCTCGCGGTCTCGGACGGCATCATGGTCGCACGCGGCGACCTTGGCGTCGAGGTTCCGGCAGAGGATGTGCCTGTCATCCAGAAGGAGATCATCCGCAAGTGCAACGCGGTCGGCAAGCCCGTTATCGTCGCGACGCAGATGCTCGAATCCATGACGACGAACCCGCGCCCGACGCGCGCAGAGGTGTCGGACGTCGGCAATGCGATCTTCGACGGTGCGGACGCGATCATGCTCTCGGGCGAGACGGCAAGCGGCGACTACCCCGTCGAGGCGGTCAAGATGATGAGCACGATCGCCCTGCGCATGGAGGAATCGCTCGAGTATGATACGATCATCCGCTCGCGCAGCATCCGCGAGCGCTCCTCGGTGACAGATGCCGTCTCGCACGCGACCGTCCAGCTCGCGTATGAGACGAGCGCGGCGGCAATCCTCACGCCGACTCAGTCCGGCTACACGACGCGCGTTGTGTCGAAGTACCGCCCGAAGGCGATGATTGTCGCCTATGCGCCGAACCCGATGATCGCACGCCACATCAACCTGCGCTGGGGTGTCTACCCCATGCAGGGACGCAAGTGGACGAGCGTCGAGGACATGATCGAGTCCTGCACGCGCGGCGCACTCTCGCACGGCTACGTCAAGGAGGGCGACAAGGTCGTCATGGTCGCAGGCATGACGTACAACGAGGGCGGCTCCGTCGCCGTCCGCGTCACGACGATTGCGTAAATAGATTATTTTGAAACGAAAGGAAGCCGCCTGCATACGAGACGGCTTCTTTTTTCATCAGGAGGTTTTTATATGGAAGTCATTCACAGCGATCATGCCCCCGCCGCCCTCGGTCCATATAGTCAGGCGATGCGCGTGGGGAATCTCATCTATACGTCGGGGCAAATCGGCATCGACCCCGCCGCAGGAAAGATCACGTCAACGACCGTCGAGGGTCAGGCAGCGCAGGTCTGCGCGAATCTCAGAGCCGTCCTTGCCGCCGCCGGCACCGACCTCACACGCGTCGTCAAGACCACCTGCTTCCTCGCGGACATGGGCGACTTCGCCGCATTCAACGAGGTCTATGCCCGTCACTTCACGGGCAAGCCCGCCCGCTCCTGCGTCGCAGCAAAGGCACTGCCCGCAGGAGCCCTCTGCGAGATCGAGGTGATTGCCGAGGGGTGAGCTCCCCCTCCTTCAATGATACAACAACGGGACGATTCGCTCGAATCGTCCCGTTTTCCGTGTCTATACTGTTACCCCATCACCATCGGCTCAATTTTCTCCTCCTCCATAAAACGGCTGAGCTTCTGCACGCTCTTCATGAGGTCGCGGTAGTTCTCGGGCGTGAGCGACTGCGGGCCGTCGGAGAGGGCACGCGCGGGGTTCGGATGCACCTCGATGATGAGCCCGTCCGCGCCCGCTGCGATGGAGGCAAGCGACATCGGCTTAATCATGCGCCACTTGCCCGTGCCGTGGCTCGGGTCGGCAATGATCGGCAGATGCGAGAGATGCTTGATTGCCGCAATCGCACTGATGTCAAACGTGTTGCGTGTGTACGTCTCATAGGTGCGGATGCCGCGCTCGCAGAGGATGACGTTCGGATTGCCCTCGTTCATGATGTACTCGGCGGCATTCAGCCACTCGTCGATGGTCGCAGCGAGTCCGCGCTTGAGCATGACGGGCTTGCCCGCGCGTCCGACCGCCCTCAGGAGGCCGAAGTTCTGCATATTGCGCGCGCCGATCTGCAGGAGGTCGGCATAGGCGGCGACCGTGTCCACAGCCTCGACGACCGTCACCTCGGTGACGACGGCAAGACCCGTCTTTTCACGTGCCTCGGCGAGGTATTTCAGTCCCTCCTCCTCGAGTCCCTGAAATGCATAGGGCGATGTGCGCGGCTTGTACGCGCCTCCGCGGATGAACTGTGCGCCACCCGCCTTGATGATCTCTGCCGTCGCGAGCAGCTGCTCACGCGACTCGACGGCGCAGGGGCCCGCCATGACGACGGGCGTACCGTCGCCGATCTTTATACCACGAATGTCGATGACCGTCGGTGCGGGATGGAACTCGCGGCTCGCGAGCTTGTAGCTCTTGGAGATGGCGACCGTCG
>ERZ772960.3217-NODE-3217-length-11152-cov-2.822745_pt1 | contig 11152 bp, 9 predicted proteins | sample MGYA00580678_ERZ772960 | MGnify/ENA primary metagenome ERZ772960 (study PRJEB29015, sample SAMEA2737930) | human oral metagenome | biome: human oral; feature: human-associated habitat; material: dental | place: China | collected 2059 ...
TCATATTTTTGCTAAGAAAGATTTAAGCGAATCCATTGATTCTATGCCTTATGTTTTGCGTCCTCTTAATCTTCCTAAGATTAGTCCTGGAGTTGGAGTATTTCAAAAAGATGATGTAGCGATCATTTCTCTTTTAGGTAGAATAGGTCAATATAAAATACTAGCGGATAATCCTTTTTCTTTAATAGAAGAAGTTCTTAAAGAAATAAAATCTAAAATTATTATTATTGATTTTGTAAGCCATGCAACAGGAGAAAAGAGAACACTTTTTTTTATGTTAAAAGGTTTTGTGAGTGCAATAATAGGCGGGGGGACTCTAGTAGCAACTAATGATTTCACTATTTATGAAGATGAAAATAGAAAAACAGCTTATATAACAGATGCGGGAAGAACAGGAAGTTATAATTCTGTTTCAGGATATATTCCTTCCTATAAGATTGAAGAGTATTTGACGTGCTTACCTAATTATTCTCGTGATTGTTGGAAAGATTTAGTTTTGCAAGGTGTTTTTATCGAATTTGATGATGAGGGTAATGCAATTAAGGCAGAAAGAATTTTTCAGAGGTTTAAAAATGAAAAAGAATTCTTTTTTAAGAATTACGGCACTGCTGTTGGTTTTGGTAATGGTTAGTATGTCATTGTCCAGCTGTATGACTAATCGTCATACTATTGGAAAGGGTTCACAGACAGGAGTAGTTGAAAAAAGCAGACAATGGTATGCCTTATGGGGCTTGGTAAAGCTAGGAGATAGCGACACCAATAAAATGGTTGGAGACACTACTGACTATAAAATTGAAACATATTATGGCGGCGTCGATTGGCTTATAAACTTTTTCTTGGGAGTTTTTAGTATCCAAAGCCGCACTATAAAAGTTACTAAATAAAAAACGGTCTTGTATATTTAAGCAGTTCCGCACTTAATATACAAGACCATTTTACAAATATAAAAAATCGTACTACCCCAATCCAGCAAAATCTTTTTATCTTTATTTATATAATTCAATGTTAAAATATGTACTCCGCATCTCTTTGAAAATTTATCTTAAATAGTATATAATGCAGTTATGAATCAAGATAGGGTTAAAGAAATTTTGCTCGAGACGGCGGATACGGAGCTTGAGTTTTCTGTTGTTTTTACGGGAAAAAGCAGCAAAAAGGTAAACGGGCTTTATAAGCCGGACACGCACGAAATTATTCTTCATAATAAGAATTTTGCGAATGATAATGAACTTATTTACACGGCTGTGCATGAATATACCCATCACAAACAGTGTGAAAAAGAGGGCGGTTTTTATTCGACACGGGTACACAGCCCCAAGTTTTGGACTCTCTTTCACAGCCTTTTGGCTGAGGCCGAAAAAAAAGGCTTTTATAAAATCACTCTTGAGGAGTCGCCCGAGCTTTTGGAATTAACCGATGAAATCAGACAAGTTATAATGGTAGAAGACGGTAAACTTATGAAAGAACTCGGCCGCCTGCTTGGAAAGGCCCGGCCTCTTTGCAAAAAAGCCGGTGTAAGATATGAGGACTATGTAGATAGGGTGCTCTGCCTCCCGAGGGCATCCGCAACTGCTATCGAAAAAATCAGTGCCTACAATGTAAACCCCGCCATCGGTTATGAGGCGATGAAGTTTGTGGCCAATATAGGCAATGCGGAAAAAAGGGCTGAGGCAGAAGAAATGTTTTTAAATAAGACAAGCCCTGCAACAGTCCGGGGTACAATTTCTAAAAAGAAAGAAGAAGACCCGCGGCGAACCTTAGAAAAAGAAAAACGGCGCTTGGAAAAAACCATTTTAAGCCTTCAGGCTCGGCTTGAAACCGTTGAAAGCAGGCTTGCCAATATGCCGATAAGTCCCTTTATAATAGCAGTGATTTTTTCTATCTTTATGTCCTTACCTATGATCGGACAAAACTCTAATCCGATTCCGATTCCGTCCGTGCCTCCTATCCCCGGTATGCCGGAAATTCCTAAACCGAATACAATAAACCCTGTAATACCTCAAGCTCCGGCTGCCCCGGAATTTTTAAAAACAACCAATCAGCCTAAGACTGAAAAAACTGTAACAAGAAAAAAAATAAGCCCTGCCGAAATGATAGAACGCTTAAACTCAAGCCAAGGCGGTGCTTTTGTAAAGCGGCTGATGAGTACCCTCATCGAAAATGACGATCAGGGCTTTGATGTTCTAAACAAAATTATTGAGGAACTTTCAAAGGATAATTTACAAGGATTCCCTATTCAAACAGTAGAGTCCAAAAATAAAAAAAACGTTTTAATAAAGAATTTTAATTTTAACGGAAAAAATATGCTGGAAGAATTCGGCTCCTTTGCCGTGTCCGGAATAACGGCCGATAAAAGTTTTTTTATGGCAGCAGAATCAAAGGCTGCGGCAGCAGGCCAAATAAACGGAGAGCGGTTGTATATTTTTGCAAAACGGAACATAGCCGGAACCTACAAGCTCTTTGTAGAAATAGAACAAGACAGCAAAAATCACAGCTCTCTGTTTTTTAAGTTTTTTAAAAACTCTCCCTTTGATGCAAAGCTTGACCAAAATATTTTATTTTCTCAAATAAAGACTGATAGAGTTGATTGGGATGCGGTTTTTGACCTAAACGCAGAGTAAGGGCAAACTATACAAACATAAACTTATGTAAAAAATATGGAGTAAAAATAAAAAAAGAAGACTCACTCAAAAGGAGGATAATGAGCGAGTCTAGTGAAAAACAGTGTGTATCGTTTGTGTGTGGCTCGAGTATACTTAAAACGGATAAAAATGTCAAGCATTTTTATAAAATTTATTTAAAAATTAAACATTAAATTTAAAGAACATAACATCTCCGTCATTTACTATATAAGCTTTTCCTTCTTGACGGTAACGCCCAGCTTCTTTTATCTTTTGTTCACTTCCGTATTTTACAAAGTCATCAAAGCTGTATACTTCAGCCTTTATAAATCCCTTTTCAAAGTCGGTATGTATAACTCCGGCTGCCTTTGGAGCCGTATCCCCGGCATGAATTGTCCATGCCCTGCACTCATCTTCTCCGGCCGTAAAAAAAGTTCTAAGCCCAATTAAGTGATAGGCAGCCCTTGCAAGCTGTGAAAGACCCGATTCTTCCAAGCCTACCTCAGCTAAAAAACTTAGGCGTTCTTCTTCACTTTCAAGGTCTGCTAATTCGGCTTCAAACTTTCCGCAAATTACAACGGTATCTGCCCCCTCGGATTCTGCAATCTTTTTAACCGCCGCTATATAGGGATTGTTGTCTTGAGCACCTGTTTCATCTACATTGCAAACATACATTTGAGGCTTCATTGTAATTAGATGGGTATCGTAGATTGCATCTCTTTCATCATCGGTCAAGTCGGCAAGGCGGGCGCCTTTTCCTTCTTGCAAAAGAGGGCGAATTTTTTCGATAGCCCGCATTACGACAGCGGCTTCTTTTTGAGCTTCCTTTCCCATGCGGCTCGCCTTTTCGGCACGCTCGGCTCTTTTATCCAAACTTGCAAGATCGGCAAGAGCGAGCTCGATATTTATCGTTTCAATATCGGAAGACGGATCTATTTTCCCTGAAACATGGACTATATCATCATTATCAAAACAGCGTACAACATGGGCAATAACGCCTACTTCTCTTATATGGGATAAAAACTGATTCCCTAAGCCCTCTCCCTTTGAAGCTCCCTTTACAAGACCTGCAATATCCACAAATTCTACGGTTGCAGGAATTACCTTTTTTGGATTAAAATGTTCAGCCAATTTTTTTAAACGGGCATCGGGTAAACTTACAATTCCTACATTGGGGTTTATTGTACAAAACGGATAATTAGCAGCCTCAGCCGGCGCACTTGTAAGAGCCGAAAATATAGTCGATTTTCCTACATTGGGTAAACCCACAATTCCGCAATTTATAGCCATATCTTTTCCTCCATAAAAACTTTTTGCAGGAAATATCAATTTCCGAAAAAAGTTTTTTCAAGCGGTTTATTTATAAACCGCATACAAATAGTATGATGTTTGCTTGAAAAGCAAACTCAAAGATAAACAGTGAGGCAGTATTTGTGCCGAACTGTTTATCATACCTCCATAAAAAGTTTTTCATTACCGCAAGTTTAATTTTCCCAAATAAGGTATTCGGGGCTGTAAACATAGATGCCTTTTTTTGATTTTAAATTTAAAAAGTCAGTGAAGGCTTTGATATCTGCAAAGTTCATCTGCGAAAGCGTCGAAACATCAATATCTTCTAAAATACTTTTTATCAAGGCTTCCGTAAAAGGCAGGGGCTTTTTTATTTCCTTTACGGAATATTGTCCGCTTATGTTTGCAAGCTCTGCAGCATATTTTACTGCCTCGTCTAAAGAGCCTAAAGCATCAACCAATTTTAAATTTAAGGCCTGTTCACCTGAATAGACACGGCCGCCGGCTAATTCTTCAACGGTTTTTTCAGGAAGGTTTCTTCCCCTTGCGACGGTTTCGATAAATGTCTTATATATGTGCATAACTTCCAGCTGCCTTACCTCTTTTTCTTCCAACGAAGGTTCTTCTAAAACGGAATATGAAGGCTTTTGTCCCGAATAAACCAAATCGCTTGTTATACCCAGATATTTTTTTACGGCTTCCTTAAAGGATGGAGCTGTAGCCAATACACCGATTGAGCCGGTAATTGTGTAGGGGCTTGCAAAAATATAATCTGCAGAAGAAGAAATCCAATAAGCTCCCGAGGCGGCAACAGACCCCATGGAAACTACAACAGGTAAACCTGAGGCTTTAGCTCTATCTATAGCCCGCCTTATTTCTTCGGAAGCAAAAACCTCTCCTCCGCCTGAATTTATTCTTACAACGATAGCTTTTACGGTCGGGTCATCTTGAGCAATATCAAAAAGATCTACAATCTTGTAACTTACGGCAGAGTCATCTATACGCCCTGTACCGCTGGAAGAAATCGCTCCGTTCAGATGAATGACGCCTATTGAATTTTGAGAGGGCATTTCTGCAAAGTTTGCATTATATGAATCATAGTCTATTGTGTTTACATTTACCGAAAATGTTTTACTATCGGCAAAGCCTATGTTTGCAGCAAACTCATCGACTGAGGCAATATCGGTAACAAAGCCTTCTTCTAAAGCGGCCTTTGCTCCGTTTCCTTCATATTTTTTTATAAGAGCATTATTGTTTTCGGCGAAAGCCCTAATTTTTTCGGGCGGCATATTTCTGTTTGCTGCAATGTCCGAAGTATACTTATTCCATAAATCATCGAACATGGATTTTAAATTGGTCCTTACATTTTGCGAAAGGTTATCCCGCGAATAAGTTTCTGCCATGCCCTTGTAGGTTCCGGCCTGTATCACATTCCACTTGATTCCGAATTTTTCTTCCAAGCCTTTAAAAAAAACCGGACGGGAAGCAAAGCCTGCAAAGGAAACTTCTCCCAGCGGATCAATTCCTATTCGGTCTGCATAAGAAGCCAAAAAGTAAGAAGGAATGGAATAGCCTACAGCATAGGCATATATTTTCTTACCGGAATTTTTAAAGACTTTTAAAGCGTCTCCCAGTTCACTTAAGTGTCCCGATGAGAGGCCTCCCAATTCTGAAAAGTCCAAATAAAGGCTTGTTATCCGTCTATCGAAGGCCGCATTTTTTATCGCCTTTACAAGGTCAGAAACTAGTACCGCCGATTTTTTCCCGATTGCAGGAATGCCGGCTGAAAAAATATCGGCTTCCTTTTCTGTAAGAATTCCTGAAGGATTTATCATTAGGACGGCCTCATTCGGTACGCGCTCTACTGTTTTTGTGTTAGAGGGTATGCTGCCCATAACCCCCAAAAATGAAAAAAAGAAAAAGAAGAAAATGATGTTTATTATTATCAAACGCAAAATATTTATTCCACGAAAAAACGCCATAAAACAACCCGGCCGTTTTTTTTGCTCTTGGTTTTCCTGCATATTTATCTCCTAAAATACAATTTAAGGCATCATCATAGCAAAAAACCGGTTTTTTTTCAACTAAGAAGGGTTTTAAAGGAAACATAGTCTTTTTATAGTGTGTTGACAAAATGCAGATCCTCCTCATCTGGTACTTCCCCAAATTTTTTGTTATAATGATGCTATGCAAATAAGCTTAGAAAATATAAAGAATAAAAAAGTAACCGTTATGGGGCTTGGTCTAAATGGAGGCGGGCTTGCGACTGCCCAATTTTTTGCCCGATATGGAGCCGAGGTTACGGTAACCGATTTAAAAACTTCGGAAGAACTGCGGCCCTCAATCGAAAAACTTTCCGCTTTTAAGAATATTCGGTTTGTGTTGGGTGAACATAGAATAGAGGATTTTAGGGAAGCAGATCTTGTCATCAAAAATCCCGGCGTAAAACTTGAAGGAAATGTTTTTTTAGAAGCCGCAAAACAAATAGAGTCGGATGTTTCGGTTTTTCTTTCTCTTTCAAAGGCGCCGATTTTGGCGGTAACGGGAAGCAAAGGAAAGTCCTCTACGGTAAGCGCTCTTTATTACGGGCTTAAAAAGTTAGGATACAATGCTTTTTTGGGCGGGAATATTACGGTCAGCCCTTTAAGTTTTTTTGAAGAAACCTCTTGCGATACGCCTGTGGTTCTGGAGCTCTCCAGTTGGCAGCTTGCCGATTTAAAAAATAAAAAACTGCTTAAGCCTAAGATTGCGATTATTACGCCCATAATGCCCGACCACTTAAACTGGTACGGCACAATGGAAAAATATGTTGACGATAAAAAAATAATCTATGAAAATATGGATGAAGCGGATTATCTAATCTGTAATTTTGATGACGGCTGGGGGAAAATTTTTGCAGAAGAAACAAGGGCAAATGTTTTTTGGTACAGTGAAAAAAAGCCGGCTAAAAAATATCGAGGTGTTTTTTTTAATAAGAACCAAGAAGGCCTTTGCAATTTAAGTGATGGAGAAAGGCTTTTACTTTCAAAGGATGCAAAAGTTCCCGGGCTTAAACTTAAACAAAATGTCTTGAATGCAGGTCTTGCTCTTCTGCTTTATCAAAAAATTCATAAGCCTGAAAATTTAAAAGGCAACGACATCTTAAAAGATAATAACATCAAAGAGCAATCGGAATTTATCCGTAAATTTATGGACGAGTATTCGGGGATTGAACATCGATTGGAATTCTTTTATGAAAAAAACGGAATAAAATTTTATAATGATACGGCCGCTACAATTCCCGAAGCATCTGCCGCCGCCTTAGAAGCCTTTGATAAGCCTCCCGTCTTAATTTGCGGCGGAACAAATAAAAACTTAAATTTTATTCCGCTTGCCGAAAAAGCAAATCTTGCCAAAAGCCTATATCTTCTTGCAGGAACGGGAACAGACCTTTTAATTCCTCTTCTTAAAGAAAAGTCTATTGAATATAATGGCCCCTTTGACAGCTTGGATTCTCTTTTGCTTTCGTTAAAAGAAAATGCAGAAAAAGGCGATGTCGTAATTCTATCGCCGGGTGCAGCCTCTTTCGGCATGTTTAAAAATGAATTCGACCGCGGAAATAAATTTAAAGAAAAGGTAAAAGAAATATTTTGCTGATAGAATTTGATTAAGGTTTTATATGAAAGGAAAAAGAAAATTGATTTTATTGATAACAGCTGTTGTGCTTGTCTTTTGTATTTTACCCATGGGTATTGCTTACTTTATTTATCAAGATACTTTTTCACTTTTATCGAGTATGATAATAGGGGCCATAATTATTTGTATTATACTGACGAAGCTAGAAGTTACGGTAAAAAACTCAGCGAAGATTTTACAAGTTTTAAAAAATCTTTGCAAGTAGAAATTACACCTGAAATACGAGCCGAGTATTTTAAAAAACATCTGGACAAAAAACATTTTTTTGAAGTTGATAAAAGACCACTAGACAAAATAGTATTTTTTTATGATAATAACCGTTAAATTTAGATCTTTTAATCTTTTTTAACTATATTATGTGTTTTTTAATCTAAATATTTTATTTTTGGAGGCAGATTTTATGTATAAAAAAATCTTAACTTTTTTATTGTTAAGCACTTTAATTTTATTATTTTTTAGTGCTTGTCCTACAGGTTTAAGTCAAAACAAGACTCCCGAGCAAAACAGCGGCGGAAATGATGTAACGATTAAACCGGCGGAAAAGGGTGTAATAAAAGGCTCTCTCAAATATGCTGGAGCCCTCTTAATTGCAGGTGTTGAGCTGTACAAAGAAGAAGGAGAATACTGGAAAAATATTGAATTTACAATTTCGAAAGTTACGGATGGTTCATTTAAATTTGAAAATCTGGAAAAAGGAAAATACCTTATAAAATTTACCGGGACATTATCTACTCCTGCTTCTCTTGGGCCCTTTATACAGTGGTATAACGGCAAAAGCAGCTTTGATGCTAATATTATTAATATTACCGATGAAAAAGGTGCTGATTTGGGGCTTATCACAATTTTAAAAAAATCTGTTCTTAGCGTACAGATGCCAAAACGCGCACTTAGCCCTACTAATCCGAAAGATGTAAAATATACGGTTTCCATCTTAAACGACAAAAAAGAGCTTCTTGCTAAGCAAAGTTTTAACATAGGTAAAAAATCTTCTATGAATCCCACAATGGAATACTTAACTGATCAGGGTTCTTATTATGTCAAGTTTTCTCATGAGGGCATTAATGAAAACACAAAGGAATATTATGACCTTTGGCTTAAAGAAGAAGCAGGACATACGCCTGAAAATCCAGCCTATACAGTAACAATAAAGGAAGAAGAAGCTTGTAAGGTAAATTTAGAGGGCATAAAACTAATTCAACCCTATCATCCCAAGGGAGATATTAAGGGAATTTTGCAACAGCATGATGGTTCCTCAATGAAAGCTATAAGCACTGAATATAAGGATATTCGCTTGACTGATGTTTTTTTAGGGGAAAAGCGTATACTTGAGTATAAAACCTATGTCTCCAATCAATCAACCGGGACTGCTATTTTAAGCTGCTACTATAAAAACGATGGGACTGCCGTTTTTTCTAAAGATGAGGCAAGTATTATAACCTATGAAGGTGAGGGAAGTGAAACCATAACATATACATTTAAATATCCCGAAGCTAAAACAGTTAACTTTACCATGAAGCACAAGGCCGATAACTCAAATTTTACAACTCCATGGAAGTTTAAAGATGTTGGAAAAAATTATAGAAGTCTAGTAAAAATGGCCGACTCTCAAGGCCAAATTTTATATACTATAAGGACCTTTGAACATGAACAGGCTGTAAAATTTAAAGCTTTTATGCCTATTGGTCATAAATTTGCTTTTAAGTACTTTGAAGGCTATAGGCCCGAAAAACCTGGAAACATTTATCCTAACGAATTCTGGATAGGTAAACAGATAGACGATAGTTTTGATGATAGCTGTATTATGACTATTGAATCTTCAGAAGCCAACTATGATTTGTGGTATCCTGATGTAAAGATACAATATGCTCCCCCTCCCTATGGAGGCCATTATAATGTATTTTTTTTGAAGAATAAAGAGGACGGAAAACCTGTACGAATTCCTAACGGCAACACAGTTTTAGCTCGTGAATATTTTGTAAACATAAAGCATGAGCCAGAGAAACATGCTACAGTTGCAGCTACATCACCTGAGCTTTGGATGTCTGAAAGGGATAAATTCTCTTTAAATAAAGCGGATGGTCAAAAGATAAGGTTTAACATGGGCGAGGAAACCATCAATATAGCATATCCTGATACAGCTCAGTCCGTGCTTAACTTAAAAGTCAATGACATCTATGGAGACTATTTGGGACACATAGGTACGGTTGAATTATATAAGGATCAAAAAGAGACTCCTTTTTTAAGCCTATCCTTAAATAAGGACTTTTCTTTTAAACATCTACCGCAGGGCTCCTATTATATAAAATTAACACATATCGATACCTATCATGGATATGAATTTTGGTATGATAAAAAACTTAATAAAGGGGAAGCAAAGCCTATTGAGCTTAACGGAACTAACTCAGAGAATTTAACGGTGAATAGACCATATGCTGAGCTCAGTATAAAAAATGCGGGCTTAATGATTCGAGGCTCTGAGTATGATAATGATTTTTGGATTGCCCGTTTATTTAAAGAAGATACAGACTTTAACTCTTCCGACTTTAGATATGACCACGGAATAGCCTTTGGAGCAAAGGTTGAGACAAATCAATATACTCCGGTGAATGAATTATATTTGGCTAAAGATAGTAATTTCCTGCCTTTCGATTCACAGAAACACGGACGAATATTCCCCGGAAAATACTATCTCGGTTTCTATGTAGGCCAAAGATTTAAAAATAAGGCTAAGCCCTTTAAATGGTTAAAGATGAACGGGGCTGTTGCAAGCCTTACTGATAATTTTGAAGAGGCTTCCTTAATAGATTTTGCTGTTGATGAAAAAAAGGAATTATCACCAACAGAGCTATTCCCTCAAGAAAAACGTGATCGATATTTTAAAATTACAATAAAGGGGGAGGGTACGACTAGTATTCCAAACATTGGTTCAAAAAAACTGAGGTTTTATGTTCCAAGCAAACAGAATCCCGATAATGATTTTTTTGTTGAATCAAAGGAAACTCTCAATACTAATGGATCTGCCAAGGAAAAGGTTTATCACCCTGCCTTTGTAATATCTGATAAGTGGCTTTTGGCTATTGAACACAGTGGAAAAATGTACTATTTTAAGGGGACTCAGAAACAAACCCCTGTAAATGATTTTACGGGAGAACTTACAACCGAAAGGTCTGAAGCTTATGAGTTTGAGCCGAACTTTTCTGGGGTCAGTTATTATGAGGTAACCATCTCGAACTGGAAGATTCTAAAATAATCTTCGCCGATAAAAATTAACCGAAGCTCTATGAAAAGAGCTTCGGTTTTTTGTTATATATCCTTAATCTCCTTCTCAACCCTATCTATAATACTTTCCCAAGAATGTTTTTTTATTTCTGCTGAAACAGGGGAATAAAAATCTTTTTGAGATTTAAGTCTTTCCATTTGAAGCATTATTTTTTCGGCAAGAGCTTCGACAAAGGCGGGCTTATCTTCTTCGTATGCTTTGTCTACATCATAGATGCGAGGAAGTTTGACAAATTCGATAATGCCGCTTGTGTTGATTTTTTTGCCGAGAAGGTTTATTAGGCCTT
>ERZ772960.3220-NODE-3220-length-11144-cov-3.021914_pt1 | contig 11144 bp, 7 predicted proteins | sample MGYA00580678_ERZ772960 | MGnify/ENA primary metagenome ERZ772960 (study PRJEB29015, sample SAMEA2737930) | human oral metagenome | biome: human oral; feature: human-associated habitat; material: dental | place: China | collected 2059 ...
GCCCTTCACGTGGACAAGCGTATTCGCCGTCCCGAGGTCAATGCCCATATCGTGCGATAAACCACCAAAAAGACTCCACATAATATAAGTAAGCTCCCTTCCACTGCCTGCCAAAATGATAGCAATCCTATTGTAGCATACTTCACTTGGTTTGTAATGAAAAAATACTAAAAAGCCTGCGAAAAGACCTACTGCATCATGCCGTGTTCCTGCATGCTGAAAAAGTCATGCCTGCCGAGCACGATGTGGTCGAGGACAGGGATTCCCATGACCTTTCCCGCTTTCACGAGCCGTTCCGTCGTCGCGGCGTCCTCATGCGACGGCGTCGGATCGCCGCTCGGATGATTGTGCACGAGGATGAGCGCGGCGGCAGAGCCGCGAAGCGCGGCCTGAAAGACTTCGCGCGGATGGACGACGGACGCCGTGAGGCTGCCGATCGAGATATTCCGCATCCCCAAGATGCGATGTTTCGCATCGAGGAGCAGCACGGCAAAGTGCTCGCGCTGTTCGCCGAAAAGCCGCGGCATCGCGTAGTGCGCCGCGTCCTTGGGGGCGCGTACCGTGACGCGCACGGCGGCGCATGCGCTGAGGCGCTTGCCGAGCTCAACCGCCGCGAGCACCGTCGCTGCTTTCGCCGCACCGAGTCCCTTGATGTCAGTAAGCTCGCCAGGCGCCATGGAAGAGAGCGCCGCGATTCCCTGCTCGTGCAGGCGGGCGAGGACTTCCTGGGAGAGCGTGAGAACGGAACACGACTGCGTGCCCGTCCGCAGCAGGACGGCGAGCAGCTCCGCATTGCTGAGCGCCGCCGCGCCGTGCTCAATAAGCTTTTCGCGCGGGAGCTCCTCGCGCGGCAAATCGCGTACCATGATCGTCATAGAATCCCACGCCCCTCATCTGCCATCAATAGCGCCTGTAGAGCATGATGCCGGCGACGATGCCGAGAACGCTCATGACGTTCGGCACAAGGCTGATGCCGAACGTAAGCGAAAGAATGCTGACCGAAAGCGTCGTCGGACTCATCTCGATGATGGAACGTGCGTCAACGAGATACGGAACGACGCCAGAAAATATCGTAAACTGCTTCATGAGCTCGCCCAAAAGCGCCCCCGCAATCGAGCCGATCAGCGCAAAGAGTATCATCATGCCGACCCCGCGCCTGCCAAAAGTAGCCAAAGTAACCCCTCCTATTTTTTATCCTATTAGCTTATTTTCTTTCTGTTTTTCGTTTTTCCTGCCTATAGGATAAGAATGTCCCGTCCCTTTTCGTGGCGGATGCGGCGGTGCGTCCATAGGAAACCAAAAGCACACGCTGAAGGGTTTCATCTTATCCGCGGTTCCTTAAATCAAATACCGCAGATAGACGTAAACCATCGAAAGCGCCACCGTCAGCAGCATGACCCCAAACCCGACTTTGAGATAGCTCATAAACGTGATCTTGACGCCGCGCTCCGCTGCCATCGCGGCAACGATCAGGTTTGCGCTCGCGCCGACAAGCGTACCATTGCCGCCGAGACAAGCGCCGAGCGAAAGACTCCACCAAACGGGTTCGAGATGCTCTACGCCCATCGTGCCCATATCCTGAATGAGCGGAATCATCGTCGCGACGAACGGGATGTTGTCGAGCACCGACGACACGATGGCAGAGAGCCAAAGGACGAGCATCGACGTGAGCACCGTGTCGCCCTGCGTGAGTGCGACAGCCTCGCGCGCGAGATCGCCGATGAGCCCCGTCTCGATGAGCCCGCCGACGACGATAAAAAGGCCGATGAAGAAGAAGATCGTCGGCCACTCGACCTTGTGGAGCGCCTCCTCGACATGGCGGCTGTCGCCAGCGAGCAGCAGCATCAAAAACCCGCCCGAGAGCGCGATGAGCGACGATTCAACGTGCGTGATGGAGTGCGTGAAGAAGCCGATCATCGTGAGCGCGAGCACGAAGAGCGCGCGTCGCAGGAGCGCGGGATCCCGAAGGGACTTCCTCTCGTCCATTTTCAGGATCTCCTCCTGCAGCTCCGGCCGCGTCGTCAGGTTTCTGCGATAGAGCCGATCCATGACGAAGAGGACGACGGCGAACGAGAGGACCGCGATCGGTGCGAGGTTCTTGATGAACGCCATGAACGTGAGTTCCGGCACAGCGCTGCCGATCATGATGTTCGGCGGGTCACCGATGAGCGTCGCCGTGCCGCCGATATTCGACGCGATGATCTGCGTCAAAAGGAACGGCACGACCTTGAGCTCCAGCTTGATCGTGATCGCAAATGTCACAGGTACCATGAGAAGCACCGTCGTGACGTTGTCGAGGAATGCCGAGAACACGGCAGTGAGCAGTCCGAGGTAGAGAAGCAGCCTGCGCGGCTCCGCTTTCGCGAGCTTTGCCGCCTTGATGGCGACGTAGTCGAAAAGTCCCGTCTGGCTCGTCACGCTGACGAGGATCATCATGCCGATCAACAGGCCGAGCGTATTGAAGTCAATGTGATGGAGCGCCGTCTCCTGATCGAGGATCCCAACGAGAATCATGAGGATCGCGCCGACCATCGCCGCGACTGTCCGATGGATCTTTTCCGATACGATGACCGCGTACATGACGACGAAAATGCCACCTGCCATAACTTCCATAAGATGCCTCCTTTGGAAAACAATAGACGAAGCCTGTTTGTGAACAGACTCCGCCTTATTTCTCGATATGATTTTCTATAGCATAGCATACCCCTTCGGTATCATGCAAGGAAAAATTCGATGATCAGCCGTGCTGCTTGAAGTAAGGGATCTCGCGATGCGGTTCGTGAATGATATCGGATTCGAACATGCGGTTCCACGGGAACCGGACCTCGATCTCTTCGAGCGTCGGGAGAGGCGGCAGGTTATCCTCGACAAAGCGCTGCATGAGGCGCGTCGTGCGCACCGACACCGAATCGAGCTTCGAGCCAAGATTGCCGTAGACGCCGTCACCGCGCAGCCACGTCAACTGGCGCGCGACTGTGTTTCGGACGTTCGCCTGATACGCCCAGTCGTCGAGGTAGCGCGTCACGAGGAGCGCATCGACACCGTCGTTGTCCATGTGTTTCACGAGCGCGCCTGTGCCGAGCACAAAGCCTGTGCTGTTCGTCGCCGTATTCCAGCCCGAATAAGCGCGAATCTTGAAGAGCAGCCCCCGCTTCTTCATCTCTTCCATGAGCGCGTTGTCCGAGCCGTTTCCATAGGCGATGTCGGCGACACCGACGGGATAGCCGCGTCCGACATAGTCGGAAACGATATCGGCGAAGTATTTCGTACCCTCACGTGGCGTGCCATCGTTCATGGGGTCATTTGCCTCGTACGTCTTGCCGTTTGGGTTCGTGTTGACCGCGAGCACGAAGTCCGCCTTCTCCGGCGAAGCGACCATCATGCCGCCGATCGCCGTGATCGCCGATGCGATCGAATCGCCGATCTTCTCATCCGAGTACGTAGGAACCGTGTAGTCGCCCTTGCCCCAGTTGTAGCGCACGTAGATGAAGGGAACCTCGCGCTTCATATCGTTGACCGCGCGCGCGAGCATGAGCATGCCCATCTCGTCGATGCCCGCCATCGATTGGAAGCGCGTCTTGCCGAGATCCTTGCCCGCCTCCTGCAGATGGCGGCTCTCAAGGTGCGTCTGCGAGTACGGCGCGTTGTCGTCGCGCCCGAGCACGAAGTAATTGAAGACGCCCTTTCGCGTGAGCGCGATCATCTCCTCGCTCGCCGCAAAATTCTTCTCGCGCCTGCCCATCCAGTCCGCGAGCGACTTCTGTGGGATGAGACGCGTGAGAAAGGCCTTCTCCTTCTTCTCGCGTGGGGAAAGACCTTCCACCTCCTCCTTATCCTTTAGCACCGTATAGCGGAAGATGTCTGCGCCGTAGTTGCGGTAGTAGGCAGGCTCCTCGTGCCCCGACGCTTCGCCCGTGCGCGGCGTGCGCATGATCGAGCCGAAAACGTAGAGCGGCAGTTTCGGATGCGCCTTGCGGAACGTCTCGAACGCATTGGCACGCCGCGTGACTTCCTCCTTCGCGTACTCGTGCTTGCGCGAGCCGACGAGGCTGCCATAAAGCATCGAGTCGGACGAAATGACCGCTGCATCGGCATCCGCCGCATTCTCCTCAAGCCACGTCCAAAGTGCCGCAGGATGTCCGAGATCCTCGCGGCTGCCGAGCATGTCGTTCGGCGGCACGACGACATCGTAGCCGAGCTTCGCCACGACCTCTGCCGTCTGCTTGTCGGAAATGGGCCGATTGTCGTGTGGGATGTAGACAATCTTCGGCACTTTCTTCTCTGCATGATGTTTCGCCTGCGCCATTGGCATCGTCATGCCGAGCACGCAAACCACAGCAATAAATGCGAGAACTTTTCGTTTCAAATCATTTTCTCCTTCCTCACTCCGATGCTTCGGCTTTTTCCTTGAGTACATTCTTCAGGGCATCTTGCACGTCATCCGGCATGTCGAGCTTCGTCTGAAGCTCGATCCCGCCCTCCTTCGGGCGTGCGCCGTCGATCTCTACCATATCGAGGAGCCGATGCCCTTGGAACTCTGTCTTTCCGAAGTCCGACTCGGAAAGCGCGGCGCTGCAATCAACGCGGACGGTATTGCCGTGGATCGTGACGGGGATCCCCTCGGGCGTCTCGAGCCTGCCGACAAGGCGCTCTGCCATAGAGAGCGAAATGCGCGAGAAGACCCACGACATGAGCCCGTGCCCCGGAAGATTGCGTTCGCGAACGTGGTAGACCATGTAGGACGTATCTCCTCGATGGCAAAACTCCTTGATCTCGCCCGTGAGCTCGACAGCATCCTTTTTCCGCGTCTCAATGCGCACGTACAGCCTGCCGTTTTCCTGCCCGTGGAGCCGAATCGCCGCAACGTTTCCATCTGCTGGGATCTGCTTCTTGATCGCCTCGTTCAATACGTCGTCTGGCACGAAGACCTTGCCGGCCGCCATCTCCTGCAGCGTCTCTTTCGACCATGTTTCGCGCAAAACGGAGATCGCGGGGCCGTAGTCCTCGACCTTCTTTGCGATCTGGGACCAGTCGACCGATTCAATCGTCTGCGTCCAGTTTGCCGGTATGTCCATCTCGTATCGCCTCTCTTTGGAACACACACCGTATACCATACCACAAATTGATGAAAAAAAGAGGAAACTCGATGCGTTTCCTCTTTTCCCTCTGCCTGCCCTGCCGCGATCGGATCAGATTCGCTCGTACGTCTTGCAGAGCTTTTGGATCTTCTTCGCATCGAGGAGGACGCGATAGTCCGGCTTCAGGCACCATTTCCAATTGATGCCGACCGTGCTCGGCGTATTCATGCGGGCGCGCTCGTCGAGCGCAAGGAGGTCCTGCATGGGGATGATCGCCATGCGCGCATCCGAGGCATAGGCGAACGCAATGAGTGCCTCCGCGACCTCCTTCGGCTTTGTAGCATCGGCATGGACAAGCTCCGCGACGGCGGCGCGAAGCATCTCATCGATGTCCTGCGTAAACCAGCCGACCGTCGTATTGTTGTCATGCGTGCCCGTATATACGACGCTGTTTTCGGGCGCGACGAAGCCAAGCCTGCCGTGCTCATGAAAGAAGAGCGTGAATTGAAGCACCTTCATGCCGGGAAAACCGCACGACTCGCGGAGCGCTTCGACGGCGTCCGTGATGATGCCGAGATCCTCTGCCACGATCGGGAGATCGCCGATTTCCTCACGCACCGAGTCGAAGAACGCCTTGCCGGGACCTGGAACCCAGCGTCCGTTGATCGCCGTCTCCGCCTTGCCATCGATTGCCCAGTACGATTCGAACGCGCGGAAATGGTCGATGCGCACGATGTCAGTGAGCGTGTAAAGCCGCTTCAGACGGCGCTTCCACCAACCGTAGCCATCTGCCTGCATCGCCTGCCAATCGTACTGCGGGTTGCCCCAAAGCTGCCCCGTCGCACTGAAATAGTCGGGCGGGACACCCGCGACGGTATGTGCCGTGCCGTCCGCATTGAGATCAAAGAGCGTGGGATTCGCCCAGACGTCCGCACTGTCCTGCGCAGCAAAGATCGGCATGTCGCCCAAGAGGGAAATGCCTTTTTTCTTTGCGTACGCATGCAGGTCTCTCCACTGCGAATCGAATACGTACTGCAGGAACATTTCGTAGTCGACGTATTCGCGCAGGCGATTTTTCATGTCGCCAAGCACTTTTGCATCGCGGCTGCGGACTGAGGCAGGCCATTCCATCCACGCGGCACCGCGGTACTCGCGTTTGAGTGCCGTAAAAAGCGCGTAGTCTTCCAGCCAGTCCGACTCGCGCGCGCAGAACGCCGCGTAGTCCGCCTTTATGGCCGCATCTTTTTGGAACCGCGTAAACGCCTTGCGGAAACATTTCTTTTTGAAGTTGCGTACGAGCTCGAAATCGACGAAGGAACTCGTATTCGCAAACGTCACGCGCGCCTCTGCTGATGTGAGCCAGCCGTGCGCGATGAGACCGTCGATGTCGATGAAGATCGTATTGCCGGCAAAGGCAGACGGCGACTGATACGGCGATTCGCCATATCCGACGGGTCCCACCGGAAGAACCTGCCAAATCGACTGTCCCGCTTCTGCGAGAAAGTCGACAAATGCATACGCCTCCTTTCCGAGGTCGCCGCAACCGTATTTCGACGGCAGGGAGGTGATGTGCAGGAGCACGCCCGCCTTTCGCGCGTGCTTCCGCGGCGCGCGATGGTGCTCAAGCAGCATGCCCGCGAGCGGCGGCAGCGTGGCCTTCAGATTGCCGCGCACGACAGGGATCGCCGTGCCGCTGCCGAACGCGTCGACGAACGTGCCGTCGGCAAAGTCGCTGACGTTGAGCTCGACCGTATGCGTCTCCGAGCTGTTTCGGTTGAACGCGGCGATGAACGCCTCGTCCCTAGCTGCCCCGCCGAATGCATCGCGCCCGCTGCGAATGACGCGCGCATAGGCAATGACATCCCGCTCCTCGTGCAGCGGCAGGAACTCGCCCGTTTGGAGTGCGGCGTGCGCATTCCGCATTTGGATCAACGAGCGGAACACTTCGCGCATCGCCGTGTCGCCGCCTTCCCAGTCGTACGGACGGCGGTTGTACGGATCCTTGAATCCCTCCATCGCGATCTCATCTCCGTAGTAGATGCACGGCACGCCGGGATACGTCATCTGCCAAAGCGCTGCCATGCGCAGCCGCGCGCGGCCGACCTTGCGCTGCTCGTCGGAGAGGCGCGAGCGGCTCTGCTCGACAGCGGGCATGCCGTCATAGTACGCCGCCTCACCGAGGAGCGTAACGGCGCGCTGCACGTCGTGGCTTCCGATGAGGTTCATCATCGCGTAGAAGTTTTCCTTCGGATAGTTCTCACGCAGGCTCTCGAGACGGCGCATGACATGGATGCCGTCGTCGTGGCCGAGCAAAAAGTCGAAGAGCGCCTTGCGGAACGGATAGTTCATCGCCGAATCCATCTCCTGCCCGCAGAGATACTCGCGCGGCGTTCCATAAGCGACCTTGTGCGACGCGTCCTCCCAGACCTCCCCGATCATGACGGCATCGGGATCCGTCTTCTTGAGTTCCGCGAAGAAGCTCTGCGAGAACATCGCAGGCAGCTCGTCAATGACATCGAGGCGCCAGCCTGCGATGCCCTCGTGCATCCAGTGATGCAGGACGCTGTCCTCGCCGCGGATGATAAAGTCCATGTAGGAGGGCTTCGTCTCCGTGACGTTCGGCAGGGTGCTAAAGTTCCACCAGCTCTCGTATTCGTATGGGAAATTGCGGAAGCTGTACCACTCGTAATACGGCGATTCCTTCGACTGGAACGCACCGACCGTATCGTACGTGCCGTTCCGATTGAAGTAACGGCTGTTGCTGCCCGTATGGCTGAAAACGCCGTCAAGGATGATGCGGATTCCCTTGTCCTTCGCCTCTTTGACGAGCTTGCGGAACGTCTCGTTCGTACCGAGGATTGGATCGATCTTATGGTAATCACCCGTATCGTAGTGATGATTGCTCTCCGACTCGAACACGGGATTCAGGTAGATGACGGAAATGCCGAGCGACTTCAGGTAGTCGAGCTTTGACGCGATGCCACGCAGATTGCCGCCGAAAAAGTCGTAGGCGACGATTTCCTTCGTATCGGGATCCTTGTAGTAGCATGGATCGTCCTTCCACGACGCGTGGAATACCGCGCCGCGCTTCTCGATGATCTCCGCGCCCTCACGGCAGAATCGATCGGGGAAGATTTGGTACATGACTGCATGCTTGAACCAGTCCGGCGTCTTGGCGCCCTTGTTGTAGACTGTGATCTGATACGAGGACGGCACGTGGTCGGCGACTTCGCCGAAGCCGCCGAGTTGCTCGCTGTTGTTGCCGTAATACGTCGTGCCATCCGCCGCCACAATGATAAAGTAGTACCACACGAGGCAGCCTTTCTCCGGCATATCGGCGTGCCCACAGTAATACTTCTCCTCCGCATCGAAATTCGCGTCGGTCTTGAGCGGGACAAGCCTTTCTCCCGTGCGTTCCTGCCAAATGCGCAGGAGCACCTGCTGAACAGCGGCCTTCGTGCGAAGGCGTATGCCAATCTTCACCTTCGTCCCCGCCTCCGCCGCACCGACCGGGCAGCGGTAATAGGTATTTTGGGAATTATGCTCGACTTGGTTGTTCGTCAGCACAACTGTGCCTCCTTAATGCATAGCCTGCACAAGAAAAGGCAGCGACGCTGCCCCTCTTGTATCCATAAGGTTCTTATCGTGCGATGAGCGTTTCGTAAAGTTTCGTGTATTCCTTGGCGGACTCCGCCCAACTGTAATCCGCGCGCATCGCATTTTCCACGATCTGCTTCCAAACGCTGTAGCTTCGGTAGAAGCGCAGGGCGCGCTTCAATGCGTACATCATCTCATGTGCATTGTAGTCGTCGAAGAGGAATCCATTTCCCTCTTTTGTGAACTTGTCGTACGGATGGACGGTGTCCTTGAGCCCGCCCGTCGCGCGAACGATGGGGATGGTTCCGTAACGCATCGCGATGAGCTGTCCGATGCCGCACGGCTCGTAGTCGGACGGCATGAGGAACATGCTCGCCCCCGCATAGATGCGCATCGCGAGCTCATTTGAGAAGAAGATATTCGTCGACACCTTGCGCGGGAAGCGCCATGCAAGTCCTTTGAACCAGTCTTCGTAGCGTTTTTCGCCCGTGCCGAGCACGACGAACTGAATATCCTCATGCTGCAGGATTTCATCCATCATGCGGACGATGAGATCCATGCCTTTCGGCTGCACGAGGCGCGAGATGATCGCAACGAGCGGCGTCCGACGGCTCTCGGGGAGTCCGAGCTGCTTCTGCAGCGCGACCTGATTGTCAAACTTTACCTCAATCGTATTGACGTCGTATTTCACGAAGAGATTCTTATCCTTCGCCGGATCGTACGTCTCATAGTCGATGCCGTTGACGATGCCGTAAAGATCATCCTTGCGGCTCCTGAGCAGTCCGTCAAGACGCTCGCCGAAGTATTCGTACTGAATCTCCTCGGCGTACGTCTTGCTGACCGTCGAAATGGCATCCGCGTAGACGAGCCCGCCCTTCATGAAGTTGACGGCATCGTAGAACTCGAGATCGCCGTTGTTGAAATACTTCCAATCGAGACCGAGCGTATCGCTCATGACCTCTTTTGGGAACACGCCTTGGTACTTGAGATTGTGGATCGTATAGAGTGTTTTGATATTCTGATAGCGCGCGTTGCCATGATGCTCAAGCTTGAGGAATACATTGACGAGGCCGGTATGCCAATCGTTCGTATGGATGATGTCCGGCCAAAAATCCATCGCGGGCAGGAGATTGAGGACGGCCCGGCAGAAAAACGAGAAGCGCTCTGCGTCATCGTCATATCCGTAGAATCCATCGCGCCCAAAATACTCCACATTATCGACAAAGTAATACGTGACGCCCTTATGTTCGTACTGGTCAAGCCCGACAAACTTCTTGCGCCATGCGACGTTCAGTTCGCCGTCGTAAACGTGCTCCATCGCATTGCGGTACTTCTCCGCGATCATGCCGAACTTCGGCATGATGACGCGGACGTCGTGCCCCTCTGCACGGAGTGCCTGCGGAAGCGATCCTGCCACATCGGCAAGCCCCCCCGTCTTGGCGAAAGGAACTGCTTCGGATGCTACATAAAGAACTTTCATAACAAGAACCCCCTTTGCACAAATGCCTTCGGATTTAGTTAAGCCTTGCCGGATGCGACTTTCTTTTTCGTCGTCTTTTCGGCAGTCGTCTTCTTTGTTGCAGCTTTCCTGGCAGTCGTCTTTGCGGCTCCCCTCTTCTTGGTCTTTACTGCCGCTTTCTCCTCCTTCACGGCTGCAGGCTTCGTTGCTTTCCTTTCTTTTGCCTTCACGGCCTTTGTTGCTTTCGTCGTCTTCGCCGCATCGGCCGACACCGTTTTCGCAGCCGTGCGTCGCGTGTGTTTCGGTTTGGCTCCGGCGGCTTCCGCTTTCCTAGCGGAATCTTTCTTTTCCTGCCTCACGGCCATCCGATCCGCCGAAGCCGCGTCAAAAGACGTCTTTGCTCCCGTTTGGCCATCGCGTTTGAGATAAATCGTCGCGAGCGGTGGGATCGTGAGCGTGATGGACTGCTCGCGGTCATGCCACGGGATATCCTCGCTCTGGAGCACGTCCGCATTCCTTACGCCGCTTCCACCGAATTCCTCCGCATCCGAGTTGAACACCTCGCGGTAGCCTCCCTTCTGCGGCACGCCAATGCGGTATCCGTGGTGAACCTCCGGCGTGAAGTTGCAGATCGCAATGAGGAAGTCATCGGCGTTCTCCGCCCTGCGGATGAACGACACGACGCTGTTGTCGTTATCGTTGCAGTCGATCCACTGGAAGCCGTTCCAGTCAAAGTCGACCTGCCACAGTGCCTTGTTGTCGCAGTAGAATGCATTGAGTGCCTTGCTGTAGGCAAGCATCTTCGTGTGCATCGGATACTGCTCGACAAGGTGCCAGTCGAGACTGTCGTCGTAGTTCCACTCGATGAACTGCCCGTATTCGCCGCCCATGAAGAGGAGCTTCTTGCCGGGATGCGCTATCCAGTAGCCGAAAAACGTACGCAGCCCCGCGAACTTCTGCCAATAGTCGCCGGGCATCTTACTGATGAGCGAGCACTTGCCGTGCACGAC
>ERZ772960.3224-NODE-3224-length-11130-cov-15.392686_pt1 | contig 11130 bp, 10 predicted proteins | sample MGYA00580678_ERZ772960 | MGnify/ENA primary metagenome ERZ772960 (study PRJEB29015, sample SAMEA2737930) | human oral metagenome | biome: human oral; feature: human-associated habitat; material: dental | place: China | collected 2059 ...
GTGTTCCTCCTTCAATTGTATTAATATTATTTACATACGAGTGTATGTTTTCGTTGTAGTCGGTGTTATACATTATAGCAACCTCGATGGGTATGCCTTGTTTTTCTGTTTTCAGGTATATAACATCATCGAAAAGATGGGTACGATGCCGGTCTACGTATCTAACAAATTCTTTTAATCCTTCTTTAGCATGGAAAACTTCTTGGCGTGTTTTGCCTTCGCTATTTGGACGCAAGTCGGTTAATGTAATTTTTATACCTGCATTTAGGAATGCGAGTTCTCGCATACGTCGTGCAACAATTTCCCATTGAAATACAGTTGTTGTAAAAATGCTTCCATCGGGCCAGAATTGTTGCCGTGTTCCTGTTTTATCTGTCTCGCCAACTACTTTTACTGGATATAGAGGTTTTCCTTGTTCGTATTCTTGTTGATAGATTTTTCCATTTCGAAACACTTGCGATTTCATGTGCGAAGATAGTGCATTTACACAACTTACGCCTACACCGTGTAAACCTCCACTAACTTTATAGGAACCTTTATCGAATTTTCCTCCTGCGTGTAGCACTGTCATAACAACTTCGAGGGCGCTTTTGTGTAGTTTTTCGTGTTCGTCTACAGGAATTCCACGTCCATCATCTTCAACAGTTACAGAATTATCTTCGTTTATTGTTACTTCTATATGGCTACAATAGCCTGCCATTGCCTCATCAATAGAATTATCTACTGTCTCGTTTATGAGATGATGAAGTCCTTTTTCGCTAATATCGCCAATATACATTGCAGGACGCTTACGTACTGCCTCAAGTCCTTCAAGAACCTGAATATTACTGGCGGAGTAATTGCTCTCGTTTCCTAAGTTATCTGCCATTTTGTTTTTGAATCTGCTTATTCTTTCTCGATAGCCTTACAAGCTGTTTCTACGCTTTTCGGGATTTCATAATCTCTAAGGATATCTCATTGCAAAGATACAAAAAATACCTTATTTAGAGTAACATTTAATATAAAAAAAAGTTTAATAAAGACAATTTATAAGCTGTTTAAAAGGCTATGGGGAATGTTTTTTATTAAATGGGTATGGAAGGAAGTTTTTATTTTATTTGAATTCTTTGTTATAAACTCATTATATTTTTTATAGTCTTACTTCTTATTGTTGGTTATAACAAATAATTTGGTTTTAATAAAAAATTGTCTAACTATTAATGAGAAAATTAAAAATTATAATTACAATTTTTATTTTTCTCATTATTAATTTTTTGTGGGTTTCTTGTATGTGATATTTACAATAAAGAGATGTAAGCAAAAACTATAAAAGAAGTTTTGAAGAGTGAGTTTATATAAAGAAAAAGGTTATAGTCTTTTTAGACTATAACCTTTTCTTATTCTTTATTTGCTATGACTTTACTTACACTTTATCCAAGTGAAGCAATGTGATGACAAAGACCAGACTTTAAGTTAGCCGCTTTATTTTTATGAATGATATTTACTTTTGCAAGTTTATCAAGCATCTTTTGTATGGTTGGATACAACTTAACAGCCTCTTCCTTATCAGAGATGTTACGAAATTTGCGAACGGCGTTGCGCATTGTCTTTGCGTAATATCTATTGTGCAAAGTCTTCACCTTGTCTTGGCGGATTCTTTTAAGTGATGATTTATGATTTGCCATCTTTACTTTTTATTTTTGTTTGTAGTCTCTAGGGGAATCGAACCCCTCTTACAAGAATGAAAATCTTGTGTCCTAACCGATAGACGAAGAGACCATCTGTTGTTTTGCGGGTGCAAAGGTATAAGTTTTATTTTAATTGTCCAAATTTTATTGATATATTTTTTCTTATTATTATGTTTTTTGTAACTTTGTACTCGTAGAAAGGTTTTTATGATAACAAAAACAAGGGGTATAGTATTGAGAAGCGTTCGTTTTGGAGAATCGTCGCTAATAGTTGATGTTTTGACGAAATCGTCGGGACGTGTGTCATTTATGGTGCATATTCCGAAAACATCTAAAGGAAAGATTAAAAAACAGTATTTCCAACCGATGACTTTACTGGATTTTGAATACGACTTTAGGCAACGAAGCAATTTGCAACGTATTAAAGATGTACGAGTAAGTTTGCCTTATTCTTCTATTCCTATTGATCCTGCAAAGTCTTGTATATCGCTTTTCCTTTCTGAATTTATTTATTATGCTACTCGTAACGAACAAGAAAACCCCACCTTATTTACATATATAAGTACAAGTTTAGAGTGGTTGGATAATGCATACGAGGATTTTGCAAACTTTCATCTTGTTTTTATGATGCGTCTTGGTAAGTTTCTTGGATTTCATCCGTTTCTAGAGGACTTTACTCCTGGCTGTTTTTTCGATTTGCGTAATGGTTGTTTTACATTGTCAATGCCTTTACATACCGATTTTTTAAACGCAGCAGATGCTGGGCATTTGTACAATCTGATGCGAATGAATTTTGACACGATGAAACTTTTTAAACTTTCGCACGATGACCGTAACCGAATTACTGAAATAGTATTGCGTTATTATAAACTTCATTTACCTAATATGCCCGAACTTCAAAGTTTTGATATTTTACGTGAGGTGTTTGCTCATGAAATTTAAAAAAGCAATATCTGCACATTACTAAAACGTATTCAACGGATAATTAACAATATTAATAGAAGAAAATAGTTTGTTTATGCCAGAACAATCTTCTAAATTATCGTTTTATCCAGAAAGTATGATTGCTGGTGCTCCTTTTCGTGCTATTATAAAGTTTGCCGTTCCACTTATTCTTGGCTATATATTGCAGCAAATGTACTTGATTATAGATGCTGCAATCGTTGGTCGTTGGATAGGTGTAGGTGCATTAGCAGCTGTAGGCGCTTCTAGTAGTATTATGTTTCTCATAATGGGCTTTTGTAATGGGTCGTGTGCTGGTTTCGCAATTCCAATAGCACAAGCTTTTGGTGCTGGCGATTACCATAAAATGCGATGTTATGTTAGCAATGCTATGCGTATAGCTGCGGTGTTTGCTATTGTTATAACCTTACTTTCGTGTTTGTTTTGTGGAAAGATATTGAGATTGGTGAATACGCCTACCGAAGTTTTTCACAATGCTTATGTGTTTCTCTTTTTACAGTTCTGCACCATTCCTTTTACAATGGCTTATAATCTTTATGCAGGACAAATTCGTGCATTGGGCAATTCCAAACAACCATTCTATTTTCTTATTATCTCTTCCTTTCTTAATATTTTTCTAGACGTTATATTTATCTTAATTTTAAAGATGGGAGTTGAAGGGGCAGGTATTGCAACATTCTTAAGTCAGGCTTTTGCTTCGTGGTTGTGTTGGAGATTTATTAAGACGAATATGACAGAATTGGTTCCGAAGGGAGATGAACGTGCATTCGATAATAAGAAAATTAGTATATTGCTAAATAATGGCGTTCCAATGGGACTTCAGTTTTCTATTACTGCTATTGGAATTATAATGCTGCAAAGTGCTAACAATGCACTTGGAACAGTATATGTTGCTTCTTTTACAGCAGGTATTCGCATAAAATATCTTTTCATTTGCGTGTTAGAGAATATAGGTGTTGCTATGGCTACGTATTGTGGACAGAATATTGGAGCACAAAAACTATCGCGTGTTAAGACAGGAGTTCGCGATGCTATGTGGATAATGATGGTATATTTTGTTTTAACTGTTGCTGTGATTTATCCATTTGCCGATGAAATGATGTCGCTTTTTGTTAATAGTGGCGAACAAGATGTTATTGCTAATGCTGCTCAATTTATGCGTATTGCCAACTGGTTTTACCCAGCTTTGGGTATTTTGGTTATTCTGCGTTATAGTATTCAAGGACTCGGTTATAGCAATTTAAGTATGATGAGTGGTGTTATGGAGATGATTGCACGGTGTGGTGTGAGCTTTTGGTTAGTACCTGCCCTTGCGTGGATAGGTGTTTGTTATGCAGATCCAATAGCATGGATAATGGCAGATTTATTTCTAATTCCAGCTTTCTTCTGGCTTTTACGACGACTAAAAACGAGGATTGCTATGGAAACAGAAGCGAATAAAGAAAACTAATTTATTTTAAATGTATGAGATAAGTAGTTGATGAGACGAAAAAAGATTGTAATTTTGTGCCCCTATTAATTTATTAATGAGGAATAAGAGATGAAGAAAACTATTTTTATGAAAATTGTTGCTTTTGCAATGTTAGCAACTTCTTGTTCAACAGGTACTAAAGTCGTACAGTTCACAGAACTCAAAAACTATTTCTATAGGAACGATGCTCTAAAAGGCGACCAATTGTTGAAACTTACAACGCAAGAAGATTTTAATAGATATTTCGGCGAAGCTGCTTATATGGGAACAGATGGTGAGCCTACTAAAATAGATTTTAATGAAGACTTTGTTATTGCGAAGGTTTTTCCAGAAAGCAACAAATCGCCTGAGATTAGTAATATATCTTTAGAGAAAGATGGGAAAGAAGAACTTATTTTGGGTTATGAGGTGAAAGAAAAAAGTCCACAAAGTTTTACTATTCTACCTACTTTTCAAATAGCAGTAAGTCGTAAATATATAAATGATAATTTAAAAGGAGCAACGAAATAACAATATTGGGTGCGTCAAGTTTATATCGTAGTGCACCTTTTTTAATAATAAGTAGTTTTCTATGGAATATACATTTATATGTTATTCGCTTAATAAATGTTTGGCAACAGCCTCTAATTCGGTATACCATTCTTTGCCAAAACGCCGAATAAGCGGACCTTTTAAGAATTTATAAATAGGTAAATTTAACTCTTTACCCTTTCTTACGGCATCTTTACATATATCCCATCTGTGATAGTTCAGACCAATTAGGTTATTATTAAACACTTTTAAGCGAATGGGGTAGAGAGCACACGAAATAGGTTTCACAAAGTTAGTTTTCTTTGCACGATACGAACGTTCTAATGCACAAAGACAACATTCTTTATCATAAAACGTAAATACGCAGTCTTTTCCATGTACAATACTTGTTACTAAATCGCCATCTCTATCGGTATAAGCTATTCCTTGTTTATCAATAACAGATTGTGCCGAAGCGCTAAGGTCGCCCCATACAGTATCAACAACATCTTCAATAGCTGCAATTTCTTCCATAGAAACAGGTGCGCCAGCATCTCCTTCCACGCAACAGACTCCCTTACAAGCATCAAGATCGCAACAGAACTTTTCTGTTATAATATCGGGTGAAATCAAAACATTGCCAACTTGCAAGATAGGAATCATTTTTTTATCGCTCATTTCTTTCGTTTTATTTTTTCTCAGTACGCATTAACCAATCTATTTCGCCCAATCCTTGCTGCTTTAAATAAGCGTTGCAACATGTAAATTGGTGCTTTTTAAATTTATATCTTTGCCTTGCAGCAGGGTGATATGATTCGATTATACAATGACGTTCGGTATCTATCAGTCTTTTTTTCTTCCTTGCATCATTTCCCCAAAGCATAAATACGATGTGTTCACGGTGTTCGCTTAACGCTTTAATAGCAGCATCGGTAAATTTCTGCCATTTTAATTTCTTATGACTATTGGGTTTTGCATCGCGTACAGTCAGTGTTGTATTCAACAACAATACACCTTGTTCAGCCCAACGAGTCAAATTTCCCGATTTGGGCATAGAATAGCAAAGGTCCTCTTCAATCTCTTTATAAATGTTTCGTAGCGATGGCGGTAGCTTTATTCCTTCTGGAACAGAGAAACTTAAACCCATAGCTTGTTCTTTCTTATAGTAAGGGTCTTGCCCAAGAATAACAACCTTAACATTATTAAACGGACAAAGATTAAAAGCATTGAAAATACGATCTTTTGGAGGATAGCATACTTCTTTGTATTCGATATTTAGTTTTTCAATGAGTTTAGTAAAATAAGGTTTTCTAATTTCACTCCTTAAATGTTCTTCCCAAGAAGCATCAAGAGAAACATCAGTGCCATTAATATGTAAGATAGGTATCATCTGTTTACCACTCATTCTTTCGTTCTATCTTTCCAAAATATGCTTTTTACCAATCTATTTCGCCTAATCCATACTGTTTTAAATAAGCGTTGCAACGTGAAAACTGATGCTGACCGAACCAACCTCCTCTATTTGCCGATAATGGAGAAGGATGTACTGATTCGATTATACAATGTCGATTGGTATCTATCAATCGTTTTTTCGAACGAGCAAAACCGCCCCAAAGCATAAAAACAATGTGTTCTCTGTGTGTATTAATAGTTTCTATAGCAGCATCGGTAAAGTTTTGCCAACCTAAAGCTTGATGACTATTGGCTTCGTGTGCACGTACTGTAAGTGTTGCATTAAGTAATAGTACACCTTGTTTTGCCCATCGTGTTAAATCTCCAGATGTAGGTATAGGTTTACCAAGATCGCTGTGTATCTCTTTATAAATGTTTTGGAGCGATGGTGGAAGCATTATTCCATCTGGCACAGAAAAGCTTAACCCCATTGCTTGTCCTAGTTCGTGATAAGGATCTTGTCCAAGAATAACCACTTTAACTTTATTGAACGGGCAAAGATTAAAAGCATTGAAAACAAGTTTTGCTGGTGGAAAGCATAGACCATTCTTATATTCGTTGCGCACATTTTCGGTGAGTTTGGCAAAGTAAGGTTTCTCAAATTCGCTTTTCAAGTACTGTTTCCACGATGCTTCAATATCTATCATAGCATTCATTTTAGATACAATTCAGCCCTATCAGATATTGTTCCGATAGGGCTAAACCATTGTTTTTATCTTTATTTATCTTCAATCAAGCATTCACCAGTCATCTCTTTGGGTTGCTCTAAACCCATAATATGGAGAATGGAAGGTGCAACGTCAGCTAATCGTCCAGACTTTACACGTGCAGAATTGTTATTGGTAACATAGATAAATGGTACTGGGTTTAGCGAGTGTGCTGTGTTTGGCGTACCATCTTCGTTCAACGCATTGTCTGCATTACCATGATCGGCAATAATAATTGCTTCATAATCGTTAGCTTTAGCAGCCTCAATAACCTCTTTTACACATGTATCTACTGCGTAAACAGCCTTTGCAATGGCATTCATCACACCAGTATGACCAACCATATCACCGTTAGCGAAGTTTACAACAATAAAATCGTACTCTGCTGTATTGATTGCTGCAACTAACTTATCCTTTACTTCGAAAGCACTCATCTCTGGTTTCAGGTCGTAAGTTGCAACTTTTGGCGATGCCACTAGTATACGATCTTCGCCTTCGTAAGGTTCTTCTCTACCACCATTAAAGAAGAAAGTAACGTGTGCATATTTCTCTGTCTCAGCTGTGTGCAATTGCTTTTTACCTAATTTACTTAGATATTCGCCAAGCGTCATAGTTACATTCTCTTTTGGAAACAGAATGTGTACACCCTTAAAACTAGCATCGTATGGTGTCATACAATAGTATTGCAAATCCTTTATGGTGTGCATACCTTGCTCTGGCATATCTTGTTGTGTAAGAACGTAAGTAAGTTCTTTTGCACGGTCGTTACGATAGTTGAAGAAGATAACTACATCGCCTTCGCCTATTGTTCCATTTACGTTAGCATTGTTAATGGGTTTAATAAACTCGTCGGTAACTCCGTCGGCATAACTCTCTTCTACTGCCTTTACCATATTGGTGGCTTGTTTTCCTTTGGCCTCAACCAGCAGATCGTAAGCCTCTTTTACTCGCTCCCAACGTTTATCGCGATCCATTGCATAGAACCTACCAACGATAGATGCTATGTGTGCTCCATTGGCATCGCAAGTTTTCTGAATATCGGCAATAAAGCCTGCGCCACTCTTAGGATCGGTATCACGACCGTCCATAAAGCAATGTACATAAACTTCTTTTAAGCCATATTCTTTGCCTATTTCTATTAATTTGTGCAGATGGTTTAGCGAAGAATGTACGCCACCCGTAGAAGTTAAGCCCATAAGATGCAACTTCTTGCCTGTTTTCTGTGCGTAGCTGTAAGCGCTAATTATTTCTTTGTTCTTCAGTATATCGCCATTTTCGCAAGCTTTATTAATCTTCACCAAGTCTTGATATACAACTCGTCCAGCACCAATATTAAGGTGACCAACTTCCGAATTGCCCATTTGACCGTCTGGTAAACCTACGTTTTCGCCTGATGCTTGTAGCTGTGAGTGCGATGAGACTGCATTTAAATAATCTAAATAAGGTGTTGGTGTATTGTAAATAACATCTCCTTTACCATGTTTCCCGAGACCCCAGCCATCGAGAATCATCAAAAGTGCTTTTTTTCCCATAATCATTTTTATTCCTTTAATACCTATTTTTATAGATTGCAAAGATAATAAAAAACTTAGAATACACAAAATATTAACACTTATCAGCTATCTTTTTATTGTTTTGCTTATGGCATTTACATTTACAAGAGCATAGTGTATAGCAAATAGCCCCAATGTGCTACTAATGCTGCTGCAAAACCTCCTATGGTGTGAGAAAGAATGGCTTTTGAGGTTAGTTCGCGATAGCCTATTGTGTCGAGCATAGCTGTGTGTGTGCTAAGAAAACCACTCCAACACATACCCATGCCTGTAAATACTGCAATAGCGTTTCCGTCTATCCAACCGTGCGAAAGAAAGTTTGGAACAAGACTTAATGCTGCTCCCACTGCTCCGAGTGCTGTAATGGGAAAGGCTACTTGGTGTGGGTCGGTAAAACCAAATAAAGGTTCTAACAGCCAATTTAAATAGTTGGCTGCTTTGGGTAATACAGCTATGCCTTCGTAGGCTGCACCTGTAAATTCACCGCTTTTACTTGGACCGAATGTGAGAATCATTACGAGGGTAGATATAATAAGTACTCCTGGAATAATGGCTACGCCTACATGTACACCGGTTTTACCTCCATCGAGCAGCGAATTAAGTGTGCGTAGAAATACAGATTTCTCTTCTTCGTGTAGTGGGCGTTCTACTTGTTTTTCGAATGTTTCTGCATTGAGTGCGTTTTCGGTGAGATACTGTGGATACGCCTTTATTACAAAGTGCTGCATACACCGTGTTGAAACAATGCACCCTACACAAGCGCCAACAAAGCCTATTAGTGGTTCTGCAAAATAGCCTTGCCCCAGCATAAATACAATAACAATAAGTCCCATACCGAATGCTGTTCCAAAGTTTGTGAGCGATATGTATTGGTACTTTTTAAAGTATTTGCTAAAGTGTTTGTCTTGTGCTAATGTTATAATTGCAGGGTTGTCTGAAAGGAATGTTAATATGGCTCCGAGCGATGCTACACCTGGAAGATGGAATAACGGGCGCATTAATGGGCGTAGAATTTTCTCTATAAGGTCTACTACGCCAAATTCTACGAGGAGTTTGCCTAAGGCACCTGTAAGTACACAGATTGCCATTAGGTAGAAACAAGTGTTCAATAGCAAGTCGTGTGCTGTGTGCATTATGGTGTTAAGCATTGGGGCAACGCCCATTACCCAGCCTATGCTACCGAATAAGGCAATAATGATTAGCAGACAAATTATACCGTTGGGTAATATCTGCTTTGGCTTTTTAGCCGTTTCGTTCTGTTCGTTTTGTTCCATTTTGCTTAGGGTTTAATATCATTGGTTTTTATTTTGGGTGTAAAATTACAATTTTTGTTGTGAATATAATATAAATGTATGGAGAAATTTAAGAAAAATGAGCATTGTAGGATAATGGCGGATAGCTTATAAGTAATATTTACTATTTACACACAAATTAAATGGAATATTCAGATGTTTGTGTTGCTTTCGTTTCAGATATCTGTCCCGCTCGTTTCAGATATCTGTCAACTTCGTCTCAGATATCTGTCAGTTTCGTCTCAGATATCTGTCAGTTTCGTTTTAGATGTCTATTATTTACAAATTAGATATCATAACAAGTTACAGCCGTTATTGGGTTATATTATAATACGTAAAAGGTGTTTATTAAGATGATGAATATGCTTTTCTCCATTCTGCAATATTTTAATGTAAGTGTTGTTATAAGCATCTAAAAAGAGATATGTTGTTAGGTGTTTCTGTATGTTGCAAAAATAGCTTGCTTTAGTGTTGTAGTTCAAAATATTGAATGAGGCAATACAAATGTAGTTATAATGTTGTAAGCTATTGGTGGTGTTTTTACACATTTGTTTGTGCAATAATAAGAAAAAGCTCGCAAGCATTTTTTTATAGCTTGCGAGCTTCTATGGTGCATAGTTTATGCCTATATTCAGCTAATGATTTTGGTTAGAACATTTAAACTCTTTATAGACTTCTATGCGTTTTGTTATTTGGTGCCTCCCTATTTGCTCCAATTAATGTAATATGGGTCGTCATTATCGTCTCCCTCATCTTCGTTGTAGTCGAAAGTTGTAGGCTTCGCTCCAACGGTACCGCCTGAAGGAAATGTTCCACCAACACCAGGACTGGCTGTTAGCATAAGGTTCTCTATAGCGAGAATATTTATATTAGTTAACGGTGTTGTATACTCTTTGTGTGTCATAATATTTCCTTTCTTACTTAACAATAACTTTTTTGCCGTTTTCAATGTATACTCCGTGTTGCGGTTTTGCTATGCGCTGACCGTTTAAATTGTAGTAAACATTCTGCCCTGTTGTTCTGTTTGCAGTGTTATTAACAGTTGTAATGCCAGTTGTTTCGTTATTATCATCGAACACGAAAGCAACTTTTGCACCTGCTGGTACACCGCTAATTTTAGCGTATGCTTTATGTACAGGCATATTCAGTGCACTTGTTACCTTCATAAAGATGCCCTGGTTGGCAGCTATAACATATATTGGGTCTGCACCCACTGCAATAGCCTTATCGCGAACGGTAACTCCGTACATCATATTATGAGTAATGGTATGTGGTGTTGCATCTTTTTCACCAATGGCATAGTAGAAATCGGTTGGTAGAGCTTCAGCATCCATAACTTTCAGAAGAGTACCAGTTTCGGCAGGTATATAGCTGTAGTCGCCGGTTACGCCACCGTTCTCATCTATACTGGTCATCCTTATCATGTAAGCGGACGATCCGTAGTCGCCGGGACCGGCTACGACACCCGATATAGGTGCGACAAACGCAGCTACGTCTCCAGTACCCTTCTCCTCC
>ERZ772960.3225-NODE-3225-length-11130-cov-12.753860_pt1 | contig 11130 bp, 10 predicted proteins | sample MGYA00580678_ERZ772960 | MGnify/ENA primary metagenome ERZ772960 (study PRJEB29015, sample SAMEA2737930) | human oral metagenome | biome: human oral; feature: human-associated habitat; material: dental | place: China | collected 2059 ...
AGAACTTGATGATGTAGTTCAAGGTATGAGAAATAAATTAAGATATGGAGAAAGATTAGAACTAGATTTTGAAATTAAGAAAAAATAAAAGAAAAAAATAATGAAAAAGTATGCAATAATTTAAAAATACTTTTTCATTTTTTATTGTAAAATAAACCACTTGCTATGCGAGTTGTTCAAAAAAGCTAGAAGGCTATGATGTGATATTAGTTCTCCTTTGATATAATAAAGAAGGTCTGCCAAAACCAACTAAAATATCAAAGGAGGTCCCTATGGACAAAAATAGTTTAGCACATACAAAGTGGAATTGTAAATATCATATAGTATTTACACCAAAATATAGAAGACAAGTGATATATGGAAAGATAAAAAAAGATATAGGAGCAATATTAAGAAAACTTTGTGAATTTAAAGGAGTAGAAATAATAGAAGCAAGTGCATGTGTAGACCATATACATATGTTAGTGAGCATACCACCAAAGATAGCAGTATCAACATTTATGGGATATTTAAAGGGAAAAAGTTCATTAATGATATTTGATAGGTATGCGAACTTAAAATATAAATATGGGAATAGAACTTTTTGGTGCAGAGGTTATTATGTAGATACAGTGGGAAGAAATAAGGAAAGGATAGCTCAATACATAAAGAACCAAATAGAAGAAGATAAAATAATGGATCAAATGACATTAAAAGAATATTTTGATCCTTTCAATGTTGAAAAGAAATAAAAACAAGAGCTATTTTAATAGCTGAATGGGGCTATACGCAAAAGGCAGACCAAATTGTAAGGCTTTAGCCTCAAGCTTGTAATAGTGCCTTTTAGGCATAGAGCAAACCACCACTTGAAGTGGTGGTTTGTGATTTATCCTTGTCTAAAAGTAACTCCTACTTCTCCAATAGGATGTTTCCAAGATTTTACAATTTTTCCATGTGAAAGCACTCTACAAGTTCCACATTCTAAACAACCTAAATGGCTAAAACTTAATTTTCCATCAATGTATTTATAACATTCTGCTGGACAAGCCAATAACAATTTTTTAATTTCTGTTTCATCTGTAAAATTTTTATCTACATCAATATGAGAATTTTCTTCATCAACATGAAAAACATTTAATCCAAGTTTATCTTCTATTGTCATCTTCTTCATTATTAAAACGCCTCCAATACTGTGCTAACAAAATCTACAAGTTTTGCTGCTGTTGTATGTTCTGCCACAGAGTGAATAACATACATCATCAAACTTTGTTCTTGCTTTCCATCTACTGTAAATGCTTTTGTAGCAATATCATCAACCATTGCAGGAAGACCTTCAAAAATTTCTCTTCTTCCAAGTAAAGTAGGGAATCCCTTATATTGATTTAAGTCTCTCATAATAAAACTATCATCAAGAGCTTTCTTATAATCAGACAGTGTAGTTGCACTAAAATCTCCAATTTCATGTGCCTTGATAACTGTTTCAGCAGCAAGTCTACCAGATTCAATAGCAAAATCCATTCCACGAACTGTAAAACCTAAGTTGATACAGAAACCAGCAGCATCACCAGTTACTAAAACTCCGTCTCTATATAATTCAGGAACCATATGAATTCCTTCTTCTGGAACTAAATGAGCTGAATATTCAATAGAAGTTCCTCCTTCTAAATATGGAGCAATAGCAGGGTGTTCTTTAAATCTATCCAATAATTGATTGATAGATAAATCACTATGTCCAATATCACTTAAAGTAGCAACGACTCCAACAGAAACACTATCTTTATTAGTATAAAGTAATCCTCCTCCAAATCCACCTAAGGTAGGATCTCCACAAGAAAGCCATGCTACACCCTCTCCATTATTTACAGCAAAACGTTGATTAATAACATCTTCTCCTAATTTAATAACTTCTTTTGCTCCAACAGCTACTTGATGAGGTTCCAATTCTTTTTTCATACCTAAACTTTGTGCTAAAAGAGAATTTACTCCATCTGCAAGAATGACTACATCTGCATATAGTTCTTCCCCTGTTGCAGAAACTCCTACTACTTTTCCATCTTCTACAATAAGTTCATCTACTAAAATTCCAGGAATAATTTCGGCTCCTGCTTCTTCTGCTTTGGAAGCTAACCATCTATCAAATGTAGAACGAAGCACTGTATAAGAAGCATTTTCATTATTTGAACTTAATTTTTTAGATCCAAACCCTATATCAAAAGAACTATCTTCACTCATTAAAGAAATTTTTTCTCTTGTTATCTTTCTTTCAATGGGAGCTTCCTCTGCAAAGTTTGGAATAATTTTTTCAAGACTGTGTCCATAAAGACGACCACCTGTCATATTTTTTGCTCCACAAAAATCTCCTCTTTCCACTACAAGAACTGCAAGTCCAGCATTTGCAAGGACAATAGCTGCAGAGCAACCTGCCAAACCGCCACCTACGATTATGGCATCAAATTTTTCTTCGCTCATATCATTTCCTCCTATAATTTTTTCTACTTTTTTCCTTGAATCATTACACAAACTCCAAACATTTTGCTATGGTGTTTAATTTCTTTTAAGCCTAGTTTTTCATATAGCAAAATTAATTCTTTCTTTTTAAGAAACTGTTGTGTTGATTCATATAACCAAACATATTCTTTATAATATTTTTTTCCACCACCAAATAATGGCATAATATACTTAAAATATATTTTATAAAAAGGTTGTATCCATAAACAATCTGGAACAAAAGAATCTAAACAATATACAGAGCCATCTTTTTTAACTACTCTTATCATTTCACTTAGTACTTTTTCATAATCCACAGTATTTCTTAAACCAAAAGAAATAGCAACAGCTGAAAAACTACAATCTTTAAATGGTAAGCATAATGCATCTGCTTCTTTCCAGACAATATCTAAATCTTTACTTTTTTTAACTGCTTCATTTAGCATTGCAGAAGAAAAATCTACTCCGACAATATTCAAATCTTTTCTTTTTTCTGCTAGCCAAATAGAAATATCCCCTGTGCCACAGCACACATCTAAAAAATCAGCATTTTTAGGAATTTCTTTAACAATTTTATCAACTAACTCCTGTTTCCAATTCTTTTGCAAGCCAAAGCTAATTCTATTATTTGCTTTATCATATTGAGTATGTATATTTTCAAATACTTCATGGACAAATTTTGATTTTTGCTCTTTATTCATATCACATCATTTCCATAATTATTTTTATTAAAATAGCAATAAAATAAGCTATATTTACAATGATATTTGCCTTTACAATATTTTTCATCTGCTCTATTCTTTTGTAAGCTAACAGCTCAGACTGCATAAGAAATTTAAAATATCTGTATCCCAATAATAAGATAAGTACAGGAGTGATATAACCTATCATTCCTAATAGGTAAATAGATAGACCACTTATTAATAATAACCATATTACTATTAAGATATGATAAAGATTTTTTGTATTTTTTCTTCCAAGAAGAACTGGTAAAGTATATCGTTTAGCCCGTAAATCTTTTTCAATATCACAACCATTATTAGTCATCATAATCAATGCAATTCCTATCATCAATGGAAGAGCATACAATAAAATTTCATTATGAAATTTTCCATCAGAAACTGCTGCCACTCCCAAAGGGATTAGAACTCCCATTACAAAACCTGAAATAATTTCTCCTATTGGAAGATAAGAAATTGGAAAAGGTCCTCCTGAATACAGAAGAATAACAATTCCTCCAATACACCCTATTCCTAATGGTAAAAATCCACTTTGTATACAGGCAGTTATCCCTAATATTGCTCCTAAGATTAAATAGATAATTCCAAGAATAAGAACCTGTTTAGGATTAATAGAATTATAGATTAAAACTGCATCACTTTCTTCTACATAATCTTTTTCACTGTCATTACCTTTGATATAGTCTACATAATCATTAAAAGTATTGACAGAAGATTGCATAAAGATACAAGTAAAAATTAATAAAATACTTTTCAAAAAACTTAAAGGGTATCTTTCTAATTTACAGAACAATATTCCAAAAAGAACTGGTCCAATTGAAGCAATCCAAGTATGAGGTGCTGCTAATTGGAGAGCTAATTTTGCTGTGAGATGATTATTTTTCATTTTTCTACTTCCAAATCATTCAACATTTTTTCTAAGTAAACTGTTATTTCTGAATTTTGCCCCAATTCTTTTATCAGTTGTCTGTTAATGGTAGAAAGATATTTAATTTTTTCATAGCTTGCTTCTATCCCACCAAATTGAATAATATAATTTTGTAATTTGAGAATTTCTGCAAGAGATAATTTCTCTACCTTATTTTTTCTCATAATAGGTGATAAAACTTCTTTGCCTTTTGGATTTTTTAATGCCATAATCACTGGAAAAGTATAGATTCCATTTTGAAAATCTTTGTGGGTTTCTTTACCTAATTCTTTTGAGTTGGAAGTAAAATCCAAAATATCATCTTTTAATTGAAACATCAATCCTAAATTTTTTACAAATAATTCTAATTTTTGAATAATTTCTTCTGAACAACCAGATTCTTTGGCACCTATATAAGAAGCTGCTTGAAAAAGTGCTGCTGTTTTTCTTTCAATATTTTCAAAATATTTTTTTTCACTTATATCTTCTTGATAACGACAAAGGTCTTGTTCTATCTCACCTATACACATATATTCCACAGTTTTTGATAAAATAGAAACAGCTTCATTCAAATTTTCCACAGCTCCATAGTAAAAGATTCTAGCCATCAAGAAATCTCCTGCAAATACTGCTGCATCTTTTCCATATTTTCCTTGTATAGACACTTTTCCTCTTCTGTAAGGGGAATCATCTACAATATCATCATGTATCAAAGAAGCAAGATGAGTCAGCTCTACCATTGCAGCTAATTTACAAATTTTTTCTTTATTATTTTTCCAATTTGAACCTAAAAATGCACATAACAACAAAAGTTTTGAGCGAAACATCTTTCCTGATAAATTAAGAACATCATCTAAAACAGCCCCAACTTGACTTTCTTTTATGGAATAGTCTGCAATTAAATGAATGTAATATTTAATCTGTTCTATCCATTCTTTCAGTAATATTTCTATCAATTAAATTAGTCCCCTTTTCTCTGCAATAATTTCAGCTGTATGTTTTACTTTTATATCATTAATTCCACGAGCATCTAATCCACCTTTGATTTGCATCAAGCATCCAGGACAATCTAAAGCCACAACATCTGCACCTGATTCTTTAATATTTTGAATTTTCTTTTCCAAAATAGGAGCAGAAATTTCAGGATATAATAAACTGTAAGAACCTCCGAAACCACAACAGTTATCACAGTCATTCATTTCTATAAATTCAACACCCTTAGTATGTTTTAATAACTCTCTTTGTTCTTTTGATACTTTTAGACTTCTCTTTAAATGGCAAGAATCATGATAAGTAACCTTTATTGGTTTTCCATCTCCTTCTTCTGACATTCCTCCAAGTTCGTAGAATAATTTACAAAAATCATAAGTTTTATCTGCTAATTCTTTTGCTTTCTTGTGCATTTCTGTTCCTTCTTCAAAGAAAGTTGGATACAGATGTAATTGATGTGTACAAGATGGACAAGCACTTACAATGTAATCATATTTTTCAGCTTCCATTCCTTTAATATTAATTTCAGCTTCTTTTTTAGCGTTTTCAGTATCTCCCATATTTGTTGCTGGGCATCCACAACAAGCTTGTCCTAATGGCATTTCTACCTTATATCCAATAGAATTCATATCTGCTACTACTGCTCTTGCAAGATCTGTATAGACGAAATCTAGTAGACAACCTGCAAAAATAGCTATTGTTCCTTTTGGATTTTTTACATCTTGTTTTATTGTATGGAAAAAATCTCTTAAAGGTACTTGTGCAATTGCTGGGAAACTTCTACCTTTTGTCATTCCAGATAAAAACATTGGTAGATGACGAATCATAGGTTCTCCCTTTGTAAACATTCCTTGTGCCACAGAAGCAATACGAAGCATAGAATGGAATAATTTACGATCTGATACAGCATCTAATGCAAATTTCTTTAATGCATCTGGATGTTCTTTCATATTCTTTTCACGCAATTTCATAATCATATCAGAGATATGTAAGCCTCCACCACAAACTTCATTGCATCTTCCACATTGTAAACAGATATTTTGAATTTCAGCAGCTCTTTCCTCTGATACTAAAAAGTGAGTTAGCATAGTTCCAATTCCACCTGTGTAAACATTAGAACCATAGACATGTCCTCCTACCAAAGCAAATGCAGGACAAACATCTAAACAAGCTCCACATCTAATACAATTAAATATTTCACGAAATTCTGGTTCTGCTAAAATTTCTCTACGACCAGGATCATCTAAAATCACACAATAAAAATCTTTTTTACATTTTTCATCTTTTTCTTTGTCAGTTGTTACTTCACAAGCTCCAGTGTACATAGAAATATATGATGTAATTCTTTGAGCTGTTCCATTCCTAGGTAGAGCTTTAAAAATATAACGAGCATCAGACAAAGATTTTACAAATTTTTCAATTCCAAAAATATATAAATGAATTGGAGGTAAAGTTCCTACCATACGCCCATTTCCTTCATTTGTCATTGTAAATACAGTTCCTGTTTCTGCAACTGCTACATTTGCTCCAGAAACTCCCATATCTGCATGAGTAAATTTATCTCTCATCACTTTTCTAGCTGTTTTTACTTCTTCTGAAATAATTGGATTATTTTTTACTTTTGTATAATCAGTAAAAAGGTCAGCTACTTGTTCTTTGTTCAAATGTAGTGCTGGCATAACCATATGCACAGGAGTATTTCCTTCCAAAGCAATTATAAATTCTCCAAGGTCTGTTTCTTGAACTAAAACTCCATCATCTGTAAGCACATGATTCATTTTAATTTCTTCAGAAGCCATAGATTTAGATTTTACAATTGTTTTTACTCCTTTTTCTTTTACCAGTTTACGAATCCAACCCATTGCATCTTCTGTACTTTTAGCATGATAAACATGTCCACCTCTTGCTTCACAATTAGTTGTGAATTCTGCTATCATTTCATCAATATGTTCTGCTGCATAAGATTTTACTTCTGCAATTTTTTCTCTTGTTTTTTCAAAATCAACCCCAGCATAAGATTTTTCTCTTCTAGCAGGATAAGTTTTACAAAAATTTCCAAGTGTTCTTCCAAGTGTAGCATTTTCTAATGCAAAGTGTATCTCCTTTTTTAAATCTTCACTAGCCATCGTTCCTCCTATTATCCTTAACTTCTAAAATTTTTATTGTATCTATTCATCTTCTACAATTACAATAGATACTTCAATTGGACCATGAACACCAACAGTTCCAACACATTCAATATCTGCTGTACGGCTTGGACCAGTTATGAAACCAACAAAGTTAGGAATTTTTTTCATTCCACTTAAAATATCAAACATATCATCATAAGTAGGAACAATAGTAGAACCTTTTACTACTCCTATATAGTATTCAGACATTGTAGCTACTATTCTTCCATCTACATCATCTTGCTCTTGTACTATTGTTCCAAGTTCTGCAATTCCATGTTGTGCTTCTGACAGCCCTCCCTTATCAGTTTCTGCATGAAGACGAATATGATCTGTATGTACAGTAATTCCATTTTGTTGAAGAGAAGAAATAACTCCTGCTTCTCTTAACATAGGGGATTCAAATAAAGATACTGAATCAATATTATGTTCTTTAAATAATTCTGTAATTACCTTTCCAAGTTCTGCTTTTGGTGTACGCATACAATTTCCATTTACACTTTCCAAGTTTTTTTTGAAGCTCTCATACAAGTCATCTGTAATACTCTTCATTTTATCATCTCCTTTATATAGTTTAAAAACTAACTAATTAATTAAATGTTTAATTTCTTTCTATGTTAATTATAAAATAATAGTTTTTCACTGTCAATAAAAAAATCATATATATTATAATTATTTATCAGAAATGTTTAAAAAACCTTAGATATTGCTTATTATGTTAAAATATGATACAATTTTATTAATTTTTAAAAAGGAGAAAAATTATGGCTAGAATTATTATTTTTACAGGAAAGGGTGGAGTTGGTAAATCAAGTGTTGCAGCAGCACATGCATTATCTTCTGCAAAAATGGGTAAAAAAACTTTATTAGTTAGTGCTGATACAGCACACAATTTAGGAGATATTTTCAAAATACAAATTGGTTCAAAAATTACAAAAATTTCTGAAAATTTAGATGCTTTGGAGCTAGATTCGGATGTTGTGAAACGTGAAATTTTTCCAGAAGTAAAAAATACTATGTTAGATTTAATGGGAAAAAGTGGAATTGGGATCACTAATCTAAATGAAAATTTTTCTTTACCTGGTTTTGAAAATCTTTTTTCACTTTTAAAAATTAAAGAAATATATGAAACTAATCAATATGAACATATTTTAGTTGATTGTGCACCAACAGGAGAAACTCTTGCTCTCTTAAAACTTCCAGAACTTCTTGCATGGTATATGGAAAAATTTTTTCCTATTGGAAAAAAAATTGTTCGTACTCTTTCTCCTATTTCAAAATTAGCATATAAAGTTGTACTTCCAAGTGCCAAAACTATGAATACAATAGAGCTTATTCATAAAAAACTTTTAGAGCTTCAAGAACTTTTAAAAAATAATGAAATTTGTAGTGTGAGGTTGGTTTGTATTCCAGAAAAAATGATAGTGGAAGAAACAAAAAGAAATTTTATGTATTTAAACCTATATAGATATCAAGTTGATACTGTGTTTATTAATCGTATTATAACAGATGAAGTAGAGAACTCTTTTATGCAAAAATGGAAAAAAATCCAATCTAAATATATTAAAGAACTAGAAGAAGTTTTTTTTGATATTCCAGTTGTAAAAATTCCTTGGTATCAAAAAGAAATTATTGGAGAAAGAGGTTTGGAGTTACTTTGTAATACAATAGAAAATCTTCCAGGCTTATTTTCTGTAAAAAAAGTTACTCAAAATGAAGAATATTTTCCTTGTAAAGATGGTTACCTATTAAAAATTCAACTTCCTTTTGTAAAAGAGGAAGAATTGAAAATTTATCATCATGAAATGGATATTAATATTAAAATAAATAATGTAAATCGTTGTATTCCTCTTCCAAATATTTTAAGAAAAAGTCATATTGTTGACACAAAATTGGAAAATGGAAATTTATATATTCATTTTCAGGTGGAAAAGAAAAAGGAGGAAAAGTCTTGAGAATTTTAATTTATACAGGGAAAGGTGGAGTTGGAAAGACAAGTATAGCAGCAGCAACAGCATTTTTTTTAGCAAATTCAGGAAAAAAGGTTATACTTCTGAGTACAGATCAAGCTCATAGTTTAGGAGATGTTTTAGATAAGAAATTGAGTGGTGAAATCTGTCAAGTATTCCAAAATTTAGATGTAGTAGAAATTGATACTATAGAAGAAAGTCAAAAAGTATGGAGAAATTTACAGGATTATTTAAAGCAAATTATTTCTGCAAAGGCAAACGATGGAATAGAAATAGATGAAGCATTGTTATTTCCAGGATTGGAGGAAATATTTTCTTTACTTAAAATTTTAGATATTTATGAAGCAAATAAATACGATGTTATGGTTGTAGATTGTGCACCAACAGGACAATCTCTTTCAATGCTAACATATTCTGAAAAGTTAAATATGTTGGCAGATACTATCTTACCAATGGTACAAAGTATAAATTCTATTTTTGGTTCTTTTATCTCAAAAAAAACTTCTGTTCCTAAACCAAGAGATATAGTTTTTGAAGAATTTAAAAGTTTAGTAAAAAGATTAACAAAACTTTATGAGATTTTTCATAAACGAGATAGCACTAGTATTAGAATAGTTACTACTCCTGAGCAGATTGTCTTAGAAGAAGCACGCCGAAACTATACTTGGCTACAACTTTATAATTTTAATGTGGATGCTGTCTATATGAACAAACTATATCCAAAAGAAGCTATGGAAGGATATTTTGAAGGTTGGGAAAAAATACAAAAAGATAATATACATCTTGCAGAAGAAAGTTTCTCTGAGCAAAAACTTTTTAAGTTAGAATTACAAGCTGAGGAAATTCATGGGAAAGATTCTCTTGAAAAAATAGCACAGCTTCTTTATAAAACCATTAATCCAGCGGAAATTTTTTGTCAAGCAGAGTCTTTTAAAATAGAGGAAGTTAATGGAACTCGTATACTTATCATTCATCTACCTTTTGCAAAAGAAGAAAATATCTCTGTTATAAAAGAAAAATATGATATTATAATTTCTTTATTAAATGAAACAAGACGTTTTCACTTACCTGATAAACTAAAAACAAGAAAGATTAGTGAATATTCCTATAAGAATGGTGAATTAAAAATTAATATGGATTATGAATAAAAATTTTTTTATTTTGAGCAAAAATTAAATAGATATAAATAAAATATATTGTACTATAATAGAAAAATATATAAAAAAATATAAAAAAAGTTTGAAATTAGTTAAAAAATATGTTAAATTTATATTAACAAAATATTATGTAAACTCTTTATTCCTAATATGAAAAAAGAGTATTTACAAAATTTTGTAAGTTAGTTGTGAAAATTAAACTTGCTATAAGGAGGAAAAAAATGGGAGATCATATTTACAACAAAGTAAGTGAAGATTTAGTGGAAAAATTTAAAAAAATTGTTCCAGGAAAGGTTTATACAAAAGATGAAATAAACAAAGATTTTTTTCATGATGAGATGCCTATTTATGGAGAAGGAGAACCAGAAGTTGTTATAGATGTAACAACAACAGAAGCAATTTCTGAAATTATGAAATTGTGTTATGAAAATAATATTCCAGTTACTCCAAGAGGAGCAGGGACAGGATTGACAGGAGCAGCCGTAGCGGTAACTGGTGGAGTTATGTTAAATATGACAAAAATGAACAAAATTTTAGGTTATGACTATGAAAATTTTGTTGTTAAAGTAGAACCAGGAGTTTTGCTAAATGATTTAGCAGAAGATGCTTTGAAACAAGGATTATTATATCCACCTGATCCAGGTGAAAAATTTGCAACACTTGGAGGAAATGTTTCTACAAATGCTGGTGGAATGAGAGCAGTAAAATATGGAACTACAAGAGATTATGTTA
>ERZ772960.3226-NODE-3226-length-11128-cov-11.832656_pt1 | contig 11128 bp, 7 predicted proteins | sample MGYA00580678_ERZ772960 | MGnify/ENA primary metagenome ERZ772960 (study PRJEB29015, sample SAMEA2737930) | human oral metagenome | biome: human oral; feature: human-associated habitat; material: dental | place: China | collected 2059 ...
GCATATGTCCGCCGTTCTCGTTGATGATCTTCACATACTTCGGAATGACGGAGGACGCTCCGTGGAGAACGATGGGGAAACCGGGGATGCGCTTCTCGATCTCCTCTAGGATGTCGAAGCGGAGTGGGGGCGGAACGAGAACACCGTCTGCGTTGCGCGTGCACTGATCCGGCGTAAATTTGAACGCGCCGTGCGAGGTGCCGATCGCAATTGCGAGGGAGTCGACACCCGTCTTCTCGACGAAGTCCTGCACTTCCTCGGGCTTCGTGTAGGACGCATCCTCTGCCGAGACATTGACATCGTCCTCAATGCCTGCGAGCTGACCGAGCTCTGCCTCGACGACAACGCCGTGTGCGTGTGCGTACTCGGCGACGCGCTTTGCAAGCGCGACATTCTCGGCGTACGGGAGGTGGGAGCCGTCAATCATGACGGATGTGAAGCCGCCGTCGATGCAGGACTTGCAGATGTCGAAGTCCGCGCCGTGATCGAGGTGCAGTGCGATGGGAATATCGTTGATTTCAAGAGCTGCCTTGACGAGATGGACAAGGTACTCATGACGAGCGTACTTGCGTGCACCCGCAGAGACCTGCAGGATTAGAGGGGACTTGAGTTCTCCTGCAGCATCGGTGATGCCCTGGACGATCTCCATGTTGTTGACGTTGAAAGCACCGATGGCGTAGCCGCCCTCATAGGCTTTCTTAAACATTTCCTTTGTTCCAACAAGTGGCATGTGATTACCCCCTATTAAAGCTAAAAACATCTCACGAACGATCTTATTATAGCATAGTTTATTTACGGAAGATACCGTTTTTTGAAATTTCCCATCCGTTCTGCTATAATGAGTGGACTAATTTATAAAGGCAGGTGCGTTGCGTGCTGTTGAAGCGCTTGGAAGCGTACGGATTCAAGTCATTCGCCGAGCGGATTGTCGTCCAATTCGACCAGGGGATCACTGCAGTCGTTGGACCGAATGGGAGCGGCAAAAGCAATATTACGGACGCCGTTCGCTGGGTTCTGGGCGAGCAGAATATTCGTATGCTGCGCGGGCTGCGCTCTGAGGACATTATTTTTGCGGGCTCTGCCGCCCGACGTGCACTCAGTGTTGCCGAGGTTGTGCTGGTCTTTGACAATACGGATAAGAAACTGCCCATCGACTATGATGAGGTCGTCGTGAAGCGCCGTCTTTATCGAAACGGCGACAGCGAAGTCTATTTGAATGATTCGCGCTGCCGCATCAAGGACATCTATCAGCTCTTTGCGGATACGGGAATCGGGCACGATGGCATGAGCATCATCGGACAGAATCGATTGAATGACATCCTGGACAGTCGTCCCGAGGAGCGCCGTGTGTTCTTCGAGGAGACGGCGGGCATCACGAAGTACCGCGCACGGAAGCAGGAAGCTCTGCGCAAACTGCGTGAGAACGAGGGCGATCTCGTTCGCCTGAACGATATCATGTATGCCCAGGCAGCGGAGCTTGAGCCGCTTGCCGTGCAGTCGGAAAAAACGATGCAGTTTCGTCAGCTCGATGAGGAGCGGCGGAAATATCAGCTTACCTCGCTTGTGCAGCAGCATGAGAGACTCTTGCGGGAGCAGGAGTATCTCATGCAGACACTGAACGAGCATCGTGATGAGGAGGCGCGCGAGATGCGTGCGCGCAGGGAGGCCGAGGAGAAAAAGAATGCGCTCGAGGCGGACATTGCGCTGATTGACGGGCGTATGCAGGAGAACACCCGAAAGCTCCGCAGACAGCAGGAGAAACTGGACGTACTCCGACAGGAGGAGTCCCACATCAAGGGGCGGCAGGATCAAGGCTCCAAGCGCAAAACGGACGTTGAAGGGATGCGACAATCTGCCGTTGCAAAAAAGCAGGCAACGGAGCAGGAAATTGCCCAAATCGATGCGATCTTGGCACAGCAGAACGCTGCGATACAGGAAAAAAAAGCGGAGCAGACGGACGTGCAGCAGGAAATCGCACGTGTGCAGGCGGTGCTTTCCAATGAGGAACGGACGATGGCGCAGCACGCATCATCGCGCACAGCCGTACAGCGTGTACTTGCACGCCTGAGGGAGCGGCTTGCAGTTGCGCGGAATGCTGCGGAGCAGGGGGATGAGAGCAAGGAGCGTCGGCAGGAGGAAATCGAGCGTCGTCGCACGGCCCTTGCGGAGGCACAGACAGAATGTGAGTGCAAAAATCACACGCTCGCACAGTCCGAAAAGAATTTGCAGAGCATATCGCAGGAACAGCGTCGTCTTTATGAGGACATTGAGAAACTGCGCAGTGTGATTGAGCATGGCGAAGCACAGCTTCGAAAGTCGGATGCGGAGCTCCTTCGTCTCCGACAGAATCTTGACTTTCAGCGGCGGATACAGGACAGCTATGAGGGCTTCGGGCGGGATGTGCAGACCGTCCTGCAGGCGACGGAGGGGTGGCGGCGCGGCATCGCGGGAACGGTCGCCGATCTCATTCGCATCCCGGAGCGCTATCTCACGGCAATCGACGTGGCTCTCGGCGGGAGTGTGCGGAATGTCGTCACGGAGGACACGGATACGGCAAAGTCTGCCATATCGTATTTGAAGCGAAAGAACGGCGGACGCGTCACCTTCCTTCCGCTGACGACGATTACCGTGCGTCCACCCCGTGAGATCAACCTCGGACGCTATCACGGTGTCATCGGATGGGCGAATACGCTGGTTCAGGCAGAGGGAAAGTTTCAGCGGGTCGCGGATCATCTGCTCTCTCAGACGCTTGTGATGGAGACCTTGGATGATGCCCTGATTGCGGCAAAACAGGAGGGCTATCGCCTCCGCATTGTGACGCTCACGGGCGAGCTCCTGAATCCAGGCGGTTCGCTCGCGGGCGGCGGACGCAAGAAGGAGCGATCCACTCTGCTGAACCGCCGCACGGACATCGAGGCACTGCACAGCCGACTGAAGGAGCAGGAGGCCGCGCATCAAAAGTTGCATTCCTCGTTGGAGCAGCAAAGACAGCTGTTCAAGGAAAAGAGCGGGCAATCTGCGGACCAAAGGGCTGCGGCGGAGCGTCTGGCACAGGAACTCATGGAACTGCGTGGAAAATGCGATATTCTAAGGGAACGCATTGCAGATCAGGAGAACGCCCTTCATGAGATGGAGCGTGTGGAAGAGGAGCGTCTGGCAAGCGGCGCGAAGCTCATGCAGATACAGATGCGTATGGAACGTCACATTTCCTGCTGTGAGGCGCATGAGGCACGCTTTGCACAGGCAGCCGAGCAGAGCGGTCATCGGTGCGTGGAGCTGCGGAATGAGCAGCAGGGATATGAGGAGCGTTTACACGGCCTCGATGTTTCGATCGCGGCTCTTTCGGCGGAGATCGAGACGCGCACGCGCAACCGCAAATCCCGTACATTCGACCTTGCAGAAGCGGAACGCACGCTGAAGGACATTACCACACAGGATGCACTGCTTGCCGATGAGCTGCGAAGGGACAGGGATCGCCTTGCTGAACTGACGAGCGAGATTGAGCGTCATGATGCGGTGTTACAAAAACGTGAGAGACGCGGCGAAGAGCTGAAGGATCAGAGATTGGCGCATGAGGCTGAGAGCCGGATGTTGGACAGTGTCATCAAGAGTGCTGTTGCACGGATTGAGGATATCCGTATCAAGCAGCATCGGTGCGACAACAGTCTGGAGGGCATTCGCATACGTCTGGGAGATTGCCGTGGAACACTCCTTTCGGATTTTGGACGGACACCCGAGACTGCGGCTGCAGAGATTATGCAGGATGCAGATCCGGATGTCTTGAAAGAGCGTCTGCGTACTCTTGATACCGCCATTCGTGCGCTCGGTGCAGTGAATCCCAATGCTGTTGAGGAGTATGCGGAGAAGAAGGCGCGGTACGAAGAGGAAGAGAAGCAGATCTCGGATCTCAGAGCGGCAAAACAGGACATTGAGCAGATCATCCAAAAGATCGATCAGGATATGACGCGCACGTTTCGTGAGGCATTCCGCCAGATTCAGGAGTATTTTAACGAGATTTTCGTGCGTCTCTTCGGCGGCGGCATTGCGGAATTGCGTCTGACCGATAAAGACGATATACTGAGCAGCGGGGTTGAGATCCTTGTGACCCTGCCCGATAAGAAACGACAGAACCTATCGGCTCTTTCGGGCGGTGAGCGAGCACTCACTGTCATTGCACTTCTCTTTTCGTTCCTGCGGTACCGTCCTTCGCCGTTTTCCATTTTGGACGAGATTGATGCGCCGCTGGATGAGGCGAACGTCTCCCGCTTTGGTGAGTTCCTGCAGGAGTTTGCAAAGCATACGCAGTTTATCGTGGTGACACACCGCAAGGGCACGATGCGTGCAGCGGATACAATGTATGGTGTTACGGTTGAAGATGCGGGTGTTTCCAAGGTTCTCTCCATACGGCTGAAGGATTATGAAGCGGAACAGACCGCATAGCACAGAAAGGAGTTATTGTGGGATTCTTTGATCGGCTCAAAAAAGGCCTGACGAAAACACGCGAGAACTTCACGCATAATATTGAACGGCTTATCATCGGATATGCCGATATTGACGATGAACTCATCGATGATCTCGAGGAGACCCTGTTGATGGCGGATGTGGGCGTAAAGACGACGGAGACGCTCATCGCAGGGGTACGCAAGGGCATCAAGCAGAAGGAGATCCGTACCCCTGAGGATTTGATTCCGTTTTTGGAAAAGGAAATTGTTCGCATCCTTGAAGAGGGTGAGAACACATTTCACATGGCGGAACAAGGACCGACGGTGCTGCTCGTGGTTGGTACGAACGGTGTCGGAAAGACGACGACGATTGGGAAGCTGAGTGCCTATTATCGCAGACAGGGGAAATCCGTGCTGCTCGCGGCAGCGGACACCTTCCGTGCAGCTGCCATCGATCAGCTGGAGATCTGGGGCAAGCGTACCGACGCACAGGTCATCAAGCACGGTGAGGGCTCAGACCCTGCTGCCGTTGTCTTTGATGCACTGCAGGCGGCAAAGGCACGCAATATTGACATTGTCATTGTCGATACAGCAGGGCGGCTTCAGACCAAGTCGAACCTGATGCAGGAGCTTGAGAAGATCTATCGCGTGATTGGGCGCGAGATCCCTGCGGCACCTCATGAGACACTGCTGGTTCTCGATGCAGGCACGGGGCAGAATGCGATCAGTCAGGCGGAGCTCTTTACACAGGCAGCACCTGTGTCGGGGGTTGTTCTCACGAAACTGGACGGAACGGCAAAGGGCGGTGTGACGATCGGAATCAAGTCACAGCTCTCGATTCCGATTAAATGGATTGGCGTTGGTGAGGGGATGGATGATCTTCGCCCCTTCCATGCAGAGGATTTTGTGAGCGCTCTGTTTGTGAAACGTGCGGACGAAACACAGGAATAAAGTCTTGTGTATGTTTGATGTGAGGGGAGTCCACTATGTATGAGGATCTTGTAGAAGTAAAATGCAGCAGTGAGAATATTTTTGACGGGACGCTGCTTCATGTCCGCCGTGATGTGGTACGTCTTCCGAATGGGAAAGAGTCCGTCCGCGAGTGGATTCATCATCCGGGGGCTGCGGCGGTGCTGCCTGTCCTGCCCAACGGCAATGTCATCTTGGTACGTCAGTTCCGCTATCCCATTGGGAAGGTGACGCTTGAGGTTCCGGCGGGGAAGCTCGATATGGTGGGGGAAGACCCTCTGCATTGTGCGCGGCGTGAGCTGTCGGAGGAGACCGGTTACACAGCTGAGAAATATGATAAACTGACCGTGATCGCGACAACGGTCGGTTTTTCCAATGAGTATATCCATCTCTACCTCGCGCGGGAGCTTTCGGTCGGTGCACAGCACACCGACGAGGATGAATTTGTCAACGTCGTTCAAATGCCGTTCTCCGATGCGCTGGCAATGGTAAAGTCGGGAGAGATTATAGACTCGAAGACGATCATCTCGCTGATGATGGCAGAAGAACGTCTGCGTGGCTAATGAGTGGGAGAAGTGTATGTTCGGATTTAACTTTGAAGAGATGCTGCTCGGGATCCCCGGGCTCATCATTGCCATGACGTTTCACGAGTACGCACACGCACGCGCTGCCGTATCGCTCGGGGATTTTACGCCGCGCCTTATGGGGCGTCTGACGCTTGACCCGCGTGCTCATATTGATCCCATTGGAATGCTGATGCTCTTTCTCGTACGGTTTGGATGGGCGAAACCCGTGATGGTCAATCCCAGTAATTTTCGACAGCCGAAACGGGATGATATTCTCGTGTCCGTCGCAGGCCCTGCGATGAATCTGCTTCTTGGGTTCATTGCATTCTACATCATCCTGTTCATCCGCACGCACAATGTTGACGTTTCTTCCATTACCTATGGGATCATTCAGATGATTTTCGTCTACAATGTCAACTTTGCAATCTTTAACATGCTTCCGATTCCGCCGCTCGACGGTTCGCACATTCTGCGCAACCTGCTTCCGCCGGATCTCGCCTATCGCTATCAGTCGATCGAACGATACAGTCTGCTCATTATGATTGTGTTCATTGCAACACCGCTGCTGAGTGTTGTCCTGATGCCGCTTTTTCAATTGGTGTACAGCGTCTATAAGATCGTCGGCAGCATTCTTCTGTTCTAGGAGCCTCTATGGCGACGGATTACCTTGTGAAATTGGATGCGTTTGAGGGGCCGATGGATCTCCTCATGCATCTGATTGAAAAGAATAAGATCGATCTCTATGACATTCCTATTGCAGACCTGACACGTCAGTATCTTGACTACATTGATACACTGTACCAGTTTGATATTGAATATGCGAGTGAGTTTTTGGTGATGGCGGCGACCCTTCTGCGGATCAAATCGCGTATGCTGCTGCCGAAGACCAATGCGGAGGAGGAGACGGAAGAAGATCCACGCATGGAGCTCGTGGAGCGTTTGCTCGAATACCGACGGTTCAAAGAGGTGTCATCCATTCTCTTTTCTCTGAGCGATGCGCAGAGCCCCTATGTGGAGCGTGCACCGATGCCGCTTCCCGCACATCGTCTTCCGATTACGGGGATGTCGGCGGAGTCCCTGATGCGGATCTTTGCCGATGTGCAGCGCATTCGTGAGGAGCCTGTGATCCCGGCAATCGTCGTATCTGCGGAGGAATACCGTGTGCAGGACAAGATGTCGGACATCCTCACGCTGCTGCGCCGCAGGAACGGCAGGATCAAGCTGAACGATGCCTTTCCCACGGGGACGCGTGAGGAACTGCTGTCTGCATTTTTGGCACTTTTGGAGCTTGCCAAGATGCAGATGGTATATCTCTCGCAGGAGCATCTTTACTATGAAATCGTGATTTCGGAAAAGGAGGGAAGCCGTGCAGTCTCTTAGTCGGGCAGCTATTTTGGAAGCCGTGCTGTTTGCTGCCGGACTTCCGCTCTCACTGCCGAAGCTGGCTGAAATCATCGAAGCTCCCGAATGGGAGGTACAGGAGACCCTGACACAGTTGGAACACATCCTGTCGGATCGGGGAAGCGGCATATTTTTGCGCAGATCTGCAGGTGGCTATCAGCTTGTGACGCATCCGAATGCCTTTCCATGGGTGAAAAAACTGTCGGAAACGGTGCAGCCGACGCTGTCGTCCTCGGCGATGGAGACGCTTTCCATCATTGCCTACAAGCAGCCGATTACGAAGCAGGAAATAGAGCACATCCGCGGTGTTCGTGCGGAGCGTTCGATCGGGCGTCTGCTTGAACTTGAGCTGATCTGCGAAATGGGTCGCAAGCAGGTGATCGGGCGTCCGATTCTCTACGGGACGACCGATCTGTTTCTGCGTGCATTTGGATTGGAGCAGATTGCGGATCTTCCCGCATTGCCCGATATGGATGATGTAAAGGATACGCTGGACGACGACCAGCTGCGTCTTTTCGAGGAGATGCGTGCTGCTGCGGGCATAGTGGAACACGATGCGACGCATGACGATATTGACATGGGGGAACAGAGTGCCTCTGTACTTTCACATACTGCAAAGGATTGAATAGATTGGTTGAATTACTCGCTCCTGCGGGGACAAAGGAAGCGTTTCTTGCGGCGGTTGAAAACGGTGCGAATGCTGTCTATCTGGCGGGAAAAATGTTCGGTGCACGAGCCTACGCCTCCAACTTCGATGAAGATGCGATGGCGGAGGTCATTCGTCATGCGCATCTGAAAAATGTGCAGGTTCATGTTGCGGTCAATACGATTGTCGACGGCGAAGAACTCCCGCAATTAAAAGAATATCTCTCCTTTCTCTACGATGCGGGAGCGGATGCGATTCTCTTACAGGATCTCGGTGCTGTGCGTCTGGCAAAAGAGATTGTGCCGCAGATGCCGCTTCACGCGAGCACGCAGATGACAGTACATAATATTGCAGGTGTTCAGGCACTTGAGGAACTTGGTTTCTCGCGTGTGGTGCTGGCGCGTGAGCTCTCCATTGCCGAGATTCGGGATATCTGCAGGAAGAGCCGTGTTGAGATCGAGAGCTTTGTGCACGGTGCGCTTTGCGTCTGCTATTCAGGGCAGTGCCTGATGAGCAGTATGATCGGCGGCCGCAGCGGAAATCGTGGACGCTGTGCGCAGCCCTGCCGTCTGCCCTATACGCTGGTTGATGCAAAGGGAAGTGACGTGCTCGGTGAATCCGCCGGCAACTTCCTGCTCTCACCGCGCGATCTGAATGCAGTCGAACTCATTCCGCAGCTGCTTGATGCGGGCATTGATTCCCTCAAAATCGAAGGGCGGATGAAGCGTCCGGAGTATGTTGCGACGATTGTGCATACCTATCGCAAGGCAATTGACCACCATCTCAATACCAAACAGGATGCTGTCGATGATACGGATCGCGATCATCTGGCACAGGTGTTCAACCGTGATTTTACAACGGCATATATGGAAAAGCGACAGGGGCGGTATATGATGAGCGACCGCCGTCCGAACAATCGCGGACTTCTGATTGGGCGCGTCACGGCATATGACCACGCTGCGCAGATGGTTTCCGTGAAGCTTACCAGAGCACTCGCCGTACACGATCAGGTGGATTTCTGGGTCAAGGTCGGCGGGCGTGTCAGTGCTGAGATTGAGCACCTGTATGATAAGTGCAGAAAGGAATGTGCGGAGGCTGCTGCGGGGGATATTGTTTCATTTCCCATACGGGGAAAAGTGCACGTTCATGACCGTGTATTCAAGGTCTATGACGCAAAACTCATGAATGCGGCAAGGCACTCCTATGATGCCGACTCCTGTGACCGCATCCCGCTTCGCGCCGTTCTTCATGCGCGACTTGGAGAACGGCTGCGCCTATCACTTACGGACGATGAGGGGAACACAGCGACGGCAGAAAGCGACTACATCGTTGTTTCGGCGAACAATCGGCCGCTCACGGTCGAGACCGCTGAAAAGCAGATGGGGCGTCTTGGTACGACGTTGTTTTCCCTTGTAGAGCTTTCCTGTGATATGGATGATGCGGTAATGGTGCCGGTCAGTGAACTGAACAATCTGCGTCGCTCCGCCATTTCCGCACTGGAAGAACTGCGTATACAGCACTTTGAGGAAAACCGCACCTCAAGCGTGCATTTTGCGCAACAGATCGCAGTGGATTCGCTCCTGCTATCCTCGGGGTTTGGTGCACCGCAGCCGGCGACATTCATGGTTGCCGTTGATGATATGGAGGCGATGAAGACTGCTGTTGCTGCAGGTGCGGACGGCATTCTCTACGGCGGGGAATCGTTTCGTGGAGTGGCACTCCAACCGAGGGATTATGCGGCTGCTTGGGATTATGCGAAGGACTGCGGAATCCGCATCGACTACAATACGCCGCGCATTGTACGAGGGGACGAGCAGGCGGCTCTGATCCGCCTGTTTGAGAGCTTTGGGGAGAAACAGCCTGCAGCCCTGCACGTCCATCACATTGGAACGGCATATCTTGCGCGGGATCGTGTGCCCGTGACACTCCATGCGGATTATTCGATGATCTCCTATAATCCGTCTGCACTTCGGTTTCTGCATGTGCATGGATTCGGCGAGGCAACGCTGTCACCGGAGCTCAACGGCAGACAGATGGAACGTCTTGTCAAGGATAGTCCCATTCCGCTCACCGTGGTTGTGAGCGGGCGTCTCCCGCTCATGATTTCGGAGTACTGTGTCTTGGGCAGCTTCCTCGGGGGGCTTGATACGGGAAAATGCTCCATGCCATGCCGCAGACAGGAATTTTTCCTTCGTGACCGCAAGAATGTGGATTTCCCTGTGATGACGGACCAGTTCTGTCGGATGCACATACTCAACAGTAAAAAGCTGTCCCTGCTGCCCTATGTGCATCAGATTCGGCGCATGGGGGTTGCAACCCTGCGGATCGAGGGTCGTGGTCTTTCCTACGGCGAATTGCAGAGCATCGTTCGAATGTATCGGGATGCACTCGGGCGCAAAGCCCCGCGCAGCGAGGAAGATGAGGAATATCTGCGTATGCAGGAGGGCAAAGACATTACGCGCGGGCATTATTTCCGTGGCATTTTATAAGAGGTACACATGGACACTGAGTCATTTAAGGTTTTGGAATACGGGAAAATCACAAATTGGCTTGCTTCGTTTGCCTCCACCATGTGCGGCAAGGAACTTTGCCGCAGCGTCATACCAAGCGGAGATTATGACGAAGTCGTGCGCCTCCATCGTGAGACGGCGGAGGCGGTGCAGGTTCAGCAGATGCAGTCGCCGCCGTTCGGGGGGATCTATGATCTGCGTACACTGCTGAAAAAAGCGTCGATGGGTGCTGTCCTTGAGATCGATGAACTGCGCTCCGTGATGAGTACGATGTACGGGATGCGGAATGTGAAATACTTCTTTCGCGATCTCGCATTGGATGCCCCGCATCTGAAGGCGATGGCAAAACCAATCGAAATTCTCGGCATGGTGGAGCGTCACCTCAAGGACACTATTGATGAACACGGCAATTTCCGTGACGATGCCAGCCCTGAACTGCGCAGGATTACACGCGAACTCCAAACGGCGCAGGCGCGTGTCAAGGATCGCCTCTCCGCGATCCTGCACGATGCAGCAAATCAGAAATACTTTCAGGAAGTCATTGTTACCGTACGCGATGAGCGCTATGTCATTCCGGTCAAGCAGGAATACCGC
>ERZ772960.3228-NODE-3228-length-11121-cov-5.036147_pt1 | contig 11121 bp, 8 predicted proteins | sample MGYA00580678_ERZ772960 | MGnify/ENA primary metagenome ERZ772960 (study PRJEB29015, sample SAMEA2737930) | human oral metagenome | biome: human oral; feature: human-associated habitat; material: dental | place: China | collected 2059 ...
AAAGTATCTATCAGCGTTTCAAGAAAGTTGTACGCTATGCCATTGACCACGAAGTAATGTTGAAAGACCCATGTAAAAGTGTGGTATGCAAAGTCGACGAACAGATCTTGCGCAAGGACGTGCTGTCTATGGATGAAATCCAATCTTTGATACAATGTCATTACGACAACGAGAACCCAAATGTGCGACGAGCCTTTATTCTATGCCTATATTGCGGTTTGCGTTTCTGCGATGTGAAAGATCTAACCTATAAGAACATCGACTATACCAATCCCCTCCTGAAATTTGAACAGAGCAAGACCAAAGGACATTCTGCAAATAGTGGTGTAGTTATTCCTCTGAACGATGGATTGCTATCATTGATAGGCGAAGCTCCAGACGATTTGGATTCTTCTATATTCAATCTTCCCTCGTATGAGAGCTGCTGTAAATCTGTGAAACGATGGGTAAAACGTGCAGGAATCAACAAACATATCAGTTGGCATTGTGCTCGCCACAGTTTTGCTGTAAACATTCTCAACAATGGTGCAAATATTAAAACTGTAGCCAGTTTGTTAGGGCATAGCGGATTGAAGCATACCGAGAAATACACTCGTGCAGTGGATAAGTTGAAGTCTGAAGCAATTAATAGTTTGCCAAAATTGAAGATTTAAGATGAAAAACGAATTGAAAAACATTTTTTTGATTCTGTAAGACTGTTTTTTGCTTGGAAAAGTGTGTGCTTTAAGAAATAATGAGTAATTTTATGGCGTAATCAAATTACATAAGCATGGAACGGAAGAAAATCAATCGCCTAAAGGTGGTACTTGCCGAAAAAGGTATGACAAATAAACAACTGGCAGAAATCTTGGATAAAGATCCTGCGGTTATATCAAAGTGGGTTACAAATGTCGCTCAGCCCAATGTCGAAATGTTCATCCAGTTGGCAAAGATATTGGGAGTGAGAGTTGATGATTTGTTACGGGTAGAGTAAATATTTTTGTTCTGATATTTATAGACTAAAGAAATAATCTATGAGATTTTCATTTTAGAGATGGGAGGACTATTAGCTTTCAGAGTAGGAAACTACGACAATACAGCTGAACGAGAGCAATTTAGATTTCTCTGTCAGCAACTGAAAACACATTTTGGGAATTCAGGTGAGTTTTGTGTGTTTGCAGGTAACTATAATATAGGATGTGAATTGGATGCTCTTTTCATCAAAAAAGATGCGATAATCTCCATAGAATTTAAAAATTATGGAGGTAATATTGTTGCCAATGAAAATGGAGAATGGACTGCGGATAGAGTAGCTATTAAGGGAGGATCTCGCAAAACAGTTCTTCAACAAGCAAGAATTAATCACTCAACTGTCAAACGTGAACTGAAGGCTTTGGGAGTTGAAAGTAAGCATATTAAAGATGTTCCTCACTTGATCATTTTCCATCAACCAATAGAACTGGATAATAGATTAAGTTCAACTAACAAATCCTGGCTCCATATTACTGATGATAATCACTTTATAGAGAAGTTGGATGATATTACATGTCCAAAAACGGATTTAGATCCGCTTGGAATTATTAATCTTGCAGAGAAACTTAATTTGAATTCTTTTTATCTTGCTGAATTTAGCAATGCTAAATACGAACAACCAGCGAAGAAAAATCAGAAAATTGATGTAATAGAAGACATAAAGTCAGATTCAGAGACAAGTTCAATCCGAAATACTAATACTCACAAGGATGAGTATGATAAAGATGCAATTATTGAAAAAACAGATATATTTCCTATCGAATCTGATAATAATTCAAATGTTATTCAGGAGAATTGCTACACAGAAGAACATAAAGGTATGATAAATTTTGTCAAAAGCATTCTTTCTGTAATTCGTAAAAGTGACGATTATAGCATTGAACTTTATGACACCAATGATTTTATAAAAGCGGCCAATCCTTCCAACAACCATTTTACTAAATCAAATGTTATAGTTGTTTACTCTGAAGGAATTGATAGCATTTCTGGGAAGTTGTCTAAATTCATTGGAAAAGATGTTATGGCTTTAAATTCCAATAGTATTTATTGGGAATTGGGCACAGAAATCTCACCAATTACTCACCAGGCATCTTTGCCTATTCAACAACCATCTAAGGACGATGCACAAAGTACACAAAAAGTTCTATTTAGAAAGAGTAGAACTGTATTACCTCATTGGTTGGACAGATACATCTTCGAGTCACTTGGTGCAAAGTATAGCCCAGAACATACCAGATATGAATACAATTTAGACCTATCAAAAGAAGAAATTGCAATTTACTTGGGAACATATTTCCCAAGAAGTTATTCTGAATCATTCTGTATCTATGATAATCTACTGAAGAATGAGAATTACCACCACATAATTAGCAAACATTCTATTATCAACGTACTTGATATAGGTTGTGGTACAGGGGGTGAATTGGTAGGTTTAATTACTGCACTGACAAAATATCTACCGACATCCATTACCATTCATATAGATGCATTTGATGGTAACGAACACTCTTTATCGGTACTAGAGAATATTATCTTGATGATGAGGACACAGACTCACCACGCGATTGATATTGTCACTCATTTTAAGGAGTATGCCCTTAAGAGTAAAATTGACACTAAGGATGTGGAAGAACAATCTTATGAGTTTATTTTCTGTAATAAGATGATCTGTGAATTAATATCCCATGATATTATAATACCAGAAGCATACAAAAAGGTCGCTAGAAGTCTTTGTCCACGATTATCTGAAGATGGAGTATTTCTATTATTAGATGTTACTACCAAAGATTCCAAAATGGGTGTATACTATCCACTAATTATGAATAAAGAATTAAATGATTATGTAAATGAACATTCTGAGATTTCTACTTTGATTCCTTTGGCTTGTTCAAAAGAGCATTGCAGTGATAGTTGCTTTATCCAACAGGCTTTCCAAATCACCCATTCTCATAAAAGCAATGACGAGAGTAAAGTTTGTTATCGTGTTCTTTGCCGTAAAGAGTTAAAAGATAAAGTTGTCACCAATTTAGATGATGATGCTCAGCATATAATCCATCCAGTGAAATACACGGAAGGAGATAAGACAGCAATATGTTGTAAAACTCATGGAGATAAAATAATTGATTCATTTAATATAAATTTGTGATAATATGGCAAAACGAAGTTTTTATGTCAAAGACTCCGAATTAGATGATTACCAAGTAAAGGTAATCAACAAGAGAACGGATAATTCCTACATTGTAAAAGGATGTGCGGGAAGTGGTAAGTCAATTTTAGCTCTTTGGAAGGCCAAACAGATACAAGAGCAAGGTAAAGGAAGTTATTTATATGTTGTTTACACAAAGGCTTTAAAAAGGTATATGAGTGATGGTATCAAACAGATAGGATTGCGTGAAAGCAATGTTGCTAATTTTGATGCTTGCTTCATGTGGGGAAGAGGTGATGATGGAATCTTAACACGAGGAAGTTGGAAAAAAGGCTCCTATGATTATATTATTGTCGATGAAGCACAGGATTTTTCAGAAGAAGATATTCAGCTACTTAAGTCGAAAACCCAAAAAGCTTTGTTGATTTATGGTGATACAGCACAGCAACTATATAAATTCCTTAAGGATAAAAAAACTGTATCAATGGAGGATATTCAATATTTTACGAAGTTCCCTGTTGAACAACTTGTTTTTAATCATCGTCTTCCTAAGAAAATTGCAAGAGTTGCTGAATACCTTAATTCTGATCATGATGATTTGGAGGAACGATGTACAGAAGAAGGCTCGGAAAAGCCTAAAATTCTTCAGTATAATTCTAAACGTGAGCAATTTGCAGCAATTGCTGAACTTATAAAGAACAAAGGAATGGAAGATGTTGGAATTTTGTTCAGAAATAATAATGACGTGGACGAAGCTTATGATTATTTTTCTGAGCATGGTATCCAGGTTGAAGCAAAATCATATAAGCATAAGGATGAGTTGGATTTTTACATCAGACAATCCAAAATTGATGACGTATCATAGCTCTAAAGGTCTACAGTTTGAAAACGTTTTTATTCCAGAATGTACTGCGTATGGTGTCGATGACCGCAATCCTCTTTATGTTGCAATAACAAGGACATATAAAGCATTATACATTATGCATTCTGGTAACCTTTCTACTTTTTTTGATGATGTACCAACATCTCTATATGATAATTCATTAACGGTAGGTGAAACTTTGACATTGTGAAATTATGAAATTATATATTCCTACATGTACATTGAACTTTAATAATATATTGGCTACTGAGTCCATCTCTCCAGCTGGTTTCTATAACAGACGAGGATTTGGTAACAGGAGATATTATAAAGTGCAAGCTAATGACTTTAATAATGTTATTATGCTATATTCAAAATTCCCACAATATCAAGTGGAGAATGGAGATATAGAAAATGGTGCCATGGTTATCGAAATTGATACTGATAATTGCCCTTGTATTTCTCTTGAGAAATTAATGGAAAAAGAGAATGTGGAGGTATATACATCTGTGTCGACAATATATCTGACACCATATAATTGTTCGTTCTATTTTGATAGTTATCAAGATCTTCAAAATGCAATAACCAAGGCAGAACAAAGTTTAGAAAATAAATTCTACAATTTATACTCTCCTATTTTAAAAGTCCGTCAGAATAAACCTAGGTCATTAACTGATATGTTTTCAGAAAAAGATTATTTTGATTGGAATAGTTCTTTTTGCAAAAATGTTGAGTCTATTACCACTGGTGATAGTCAGAAAGATTTATTGGTAGATCGCCTTAAAGGAATGTTAGTTTGTTATACAATAGGTGCTAATATATCAATTAGTCCTGAAGTAGGTAGATTAAAACAGCTATCACGAAAGATACGTAATATCTTGTCAGCAATTGTAAATTCACCCGATCAAAAACCGACAAATCTTCAAGATGATACACTATTAAGGTATATTAAAGAGTTTAATGAAATATATTCTAAGTTAGATGGCAATGCTACATATAATGCAGAATTAATAGAAAAGAGTCTATATAGTCCTTCCACAAATTTATCTAAAGAACAAATTAGACAAGTCCTATCTGACTTAGGACTTACAGATGAATTTAAGAAAAAACTGAATTTGCGTCCAGTTTACAATGCTAATGATGTATACAACTGTATGTATGCATCTTCAATGTCAGATTCATATCTTGCTGAAATAAATCGCATGAATGATTCAATCAAGAAGATTGAATTAGATGAACGTTCAAAGAGAACTCCAAAATATCTTTCTGATTTAGTTTCTGTTGAAAAAGAGAAAGTCAAAATAAACGATCCGATTGCCGGGACGGGTGCATTTTTCCCTGCACTTTTAGAGTCTCAAATGAAAGGGGACTATAAACAGTTTATGGAACAGAAAGGTCTTGAGGAACAACTTGCTGTCGCTTTTGTAGGTGGTGCCAAACTTAAATCATTGATGTCAGATAAGTGGGAGGGGTCTGAATACCAGAAGTACGTAAATGATTTGTTGGGAAATTTACAAAAAGGAACTGCCTTTAATATTTTCGCCATTGATAATAAGATTATGCAATCTTTTGCAGCATTCTGTCAAAAAGGTGAAGATATAGATAGACTAAAAGATTATATGCTCCAGATGGGACTTGGAGATTATCAATTTGCATTTGCCATATACGGTGCTACTCGTGGATTTGCTTCTCTCCCCAAAACCTTTACTTCCAAACTAATTCGTGCAAATGATTATTATTCCACCTTTATAAAGGAACTGTGTAAATACGTATTTGATTTTGAGATTATCGGTGGAGAGTTGCCAAAACAAAAAGAAAACAGAGAGTTTGATGCATTTTCAAATGGAATTTCTTCAACCATTATCTCTAAGATAAATCAGATTGAGCCAAAGCAAAAGAATCAAACAAAAGTTGTTGAGGCTGTAGCAAAGGCTGCAGACCTTGAAAATCAAGTTCGAAGCCCAAAGGCCTTCATGTATATAGCTGATAATATTCTCGGTAAAAGAGCAAATGCATATAAAGCTTTAAAAAATGCAGATTTTGAAAATGATAAGTCTTCTTATACAGAAGAACAATTTAGGGAGAAGATATTCTCAATAATTAAGCCTACACTTCCTCGTTCAGCAGCTTCCCGCAAGGAAATTTTTGATAAAATTCATAAGATTATTGAACTTGAGGCTAAGCGACAGGATTATGATGCTTTCATCTATATTTTGGATAATTACATGAAACGTACAGATGCAGCATATAAGAAAATTGTTAAACTTGTGTCTTTATCTGCAAATCTAAAGTCTGAGCAGTCAAAATTGGATTTTCAAAAGGATAAGGTTGAGAATACATATTCTTTAGGTCTTCCCAAAATTGGAGCTTTCATGTCTTTGTCAAATGAAATACAAAATAGACTGAGCCGCAATTGGGAGTATACTGAAAGCAAGTATCCTGATGACAGAGGTGAACATATTCGCTATTTCTTGAATTTGTGTAAAAAGGAGGGCAGAGGTGAAACAAATAAAACATCTCCATTAAAAGGAGTTTTTACTGAGGCTTTAGCATCTCAAGCAGAAAAAGAACTTTATTTTTATTATGGTATCGGATAAGATAATGATTATAAACGATTCTGGCCAAAAAGTTGAGGCTACTGCTCCTGTAATAATCTCTGCAAGTCGTTCGACAGACATTCCCGCCTTTTATGCCAAGTGTTTTTTTAACCGCTTGGCAAAAGGGTATTGTGTGTGGTATAATCCATTCAACCAACAGCCTATGTACATTTCATTTGATAGGTGTAGGGCTATTGTATTCTGGACAAAGAATCCAAAACCAATATTACCATATCTACACGAATTGGATGAAAGGGGCATACATTATTATTTTCAAGTAACCCTTAATGATTATGTAAAGGAAAGATTTGAGCCTAATGTGGCTTCCGTTGAATCCAGAATAGAAACTTTTAGGAAGTTGTCTAATATGATTGGCAAAGAACGCGTGATTTGGCGTTTTGACCCTCTTATTGTTACAAAAGAGATCACTCCACGTGAATTGCTAACCCGAATATGGAATATAGGAAATAAACTAAAAGGTTATACTGATAAGCTTGTTTTCAGTTTTGTAGATGTCAAAGCATATAGAAAAGTGCAGAGCAACCTTGTGAAAGAAACAGGTTTGTTTACAAAAGGAGATGTAGAATCTGCAGAAATGAATGAAAGTCAAAGAAGAGAAATTGTAGAAGGACTTGTTAAGATCCGTGAGGCATGGAAAGCCGAAGGATGGAATTTGACGATTGCAACATGTGCTGAAGAAGTAGAACTTGAAAAATATGGCATAGAACACAATCGCTGTATCGATGGAGAATTAATGAAAAGAATCTTCTCAGAAGATGAAGATTTCGTTTATTATCTCCACACTCTTAAATGGCCTGAACGAGACATGTTTGGTCAGTTGCCACCCTTACCTGTAAAGAAGAAAAATATCAAGGATACTGGACAGAGGAAAGTATGCGGCTGCATGGTAAGCAAGGATATTGGTATGTATAATACTTGCAGGCACTTTTGTGTATATTGTTACGCAAATACAAGTAAGGAGTGTGTCATGAAGAATGCTACAAAGCATAATGATGAGAGTGAAAGTATCATAGGTTAGACGATGATTTAATCATAAACTTAAATTAAAATAGATGTCTGTAAGAGTATGACTATACAAGAAGTAACATCTCGCAAGGAGGAGCAAACGTTTGATTGCAAAAGCATAATTCATAGAGTGTAAATTCAATAGAACGATAATGGACAAGATATACTTATACAAAACAGCAAATAAATCAGTTGCCTACGATGACGAGCATTGGTATATTAACAATACACCTCAACAACAAAATGAAGGAGATGGTATTTCCAAGTTTAAGGAGAATGCTGTTTCTGAAGCGTATCGTTTAATTGCTGGGGATATTAGCAAATATACTAGTCATTTTAAAAATGTCGCTGTTCTAACAGCGGCTGGCACCTCGATGGAGAATGGAGAGCATGGTGGTAAAACACGAACAGAGCTATGGCAAAGTTATGAAGAAGAAATAAATGCTATTAGATCAGTATTTACTAAGAATGATGGCATCTTAAAAGAAAAATGTCTGTCAATTGTTGAGTCTAAAAATATTGAAGAATTTTTGTCATTCACAATTTTGTACGAAAAGTTGAATGGGGAAATTAAGGATGAGGAAGACAATTCCTTAAGATGTAAATTGGAGAAAAAAATAGCCGATGCCTGTAGATTGACATTAGACGAGGATAATAGACATCATCAGGATTTCATTAGAAAGCTAACAGCACGTAAGCCTACAGAGCCACGTGTTCAGCTATATACGACGAATTATGACACATTGTTTGAGCAAGCTGCCCAAAGAATGAATTACACTATTATAGATGGTTTTTCATTCTCTTATCCACGTATATTTAATGGAATCAACTTTGATCATGACGTTGTATATAGAGAACGTACAAGAATCAAAAACGAAGAAAGTTTCGTCCCTAACGTCATACAACTTTTCAAGTTACATGGGAGTATTGATTGGGAAAAAATTGATGGTAAAATTTATCAGAAAGAAACGACTGACCATCCATGTATCATATACCCTGCAAGTGAGAAATATGAAAGCAGTTATGAACAACCATATTTTGAAATGATGTCACATTTACAGAGTACTCTTAGAAAAGAAGGAACTCTGTTGATTGTGGCTGGTTTTGGATTTCAAGATAAGCATATCCAAAATGTAATCAAAGAAGCAGTACTTCAAAATCCTAATTTCCACTTACTTGTAGTATGCTTTGGAATGAAAAATGTAGCAGAAAAAGGAGAGGATGAAAAATGGGAAGAAAGGGGTATTACGCATGAATTAGTTCCAGACTTCATTTCTGAAGATGGAAATGTGGCTCAAAATATAACTGTTCTTTTTTCAAAGTTCAAAGCCTTCGTTGAGAAATATCCATATAATAGTTCTTATGAAATAGACAATACGAATAATTATGAAGCCATTCGACCATAACAAGTTTGTTGGATATGTTTGTGAGGTCACCCCACAATATGTTCGTTTGCAGATTCCTTCTGCAAAGCTTTTGCGTACATTCTATTTTAATGGAGAAATTTTCTTAGGTGGTTCTGTTGGAAGTTTCGTGGTTATAGAAGGACAAGATTTTGGCTTTTTAGGGAGAGTATTTGAGTTGAATCTTCCACAAGGTGAAAGAACTGAAATAACGGACAAAAGTATAAATGAAGAAGAAACGCAGTTCCATCCTATTGCAAAGATAGAATTGCTTGCTCTTTTTGATATATACAAACCTGAGACAATAACCAAAACCGTTTCTCGTTATCCCTCAGTAGGCTCAAAAGCCTTTTCGTGTTCAGACGAACAAATAGGCGCATATATTTCCGCTTTCGGTGTAAAAAAAGACGAAAAGGATGTTCCTTTTGCTCCTTTTGGGAAATTAACATCAAACAACGCTTTATGCAATATTTCCCTTAATTCTCTTTTTGGTCGCCATTGTGCCGTTTTGGGAACGACTGGAGGTGGAAAAAGTTGGACTGTCGCAAAACTTATAGAACTTGCATCAGAATATACAGAAAACAAGTGTATTCTGATTGATGCTACGGGAGAATATAGTAAGATTAATAATATACAAAACATAGAATTAGGTACTGGGGACTACATTTTTGATTATACAAATTTGTCTATCGATGAATTGTACTATTTGCTACATCCATCTTCAAAAACACAAGTACCAAAACTGATGGAAGCTATAAGATCTTTGAAAATGTCCAGACTTGACACAAATACAGAATTAGTTTCATATTACAAACAAAACTCACAAGGAAATTCTATTGTAGGGAATGTCTACAAATCAAAAAAAGCAAAACGACCATTTGAAGTATTCTATTATACTCATATTGTGGATATAGAAGACAAATCATGTAATTTTGATTTTAATCTTCTTGCAGCGCAGATTACGAATGAATGCATTTGGGATTCTAACAGAGATAATTCTTCATTGTGGGGAGACAGAAACGAAACAGATGTTTCCAATTGTATCAGCTTAATATCTCGCATAAATAATGTGATGTCAACATCCGAATATAATAAGATTTTTGGTTTTAGAAAAGAGACCATTCCCAATGCGAAAGATTTGCGAGAGGGCATACAAAACTTCATACAAGATAAGAACCATAGTATTCTTCGATTAGACTTTTCAAAAGTAAGTTTTGATTATCAAGTAAGAGAAATATTGGTAAATGCAATAGGAAACCATTTGTTGAATGAAGCAAGAGAAGGACTGTATAAAGATAGTCCAATAATTGTATTCATAGACGAAGCCCACCAGTTTTTAAATAAAAGTATTGCAGACGAATATTTTTCTGCGAAACCTCTTGATGCTTTTGAGCAGATTTCAAAAGAAGCACGTAAGTATGGACTTTTTTTGTGTATAGCTACACAAATGCCACGAGATATTCCATTAGGAACACTGAGCCAAATGGGCACATTCGTTGTTCATAGATTGATAAATGAACAAGATAAAAAGGCTGTAGAGAATGCCGCTTCGGCTGCGAATAGGAATAGTCTATCATTTTTGCCGATTCTTGGTGAAGGGGAAGCTCTTCTCGTTGGAGTTGATTTTCCAATGCCATTAACTATAAAAATTGATGCTCCTCAAAGGGCTCCAGATTCACAAACACCAAAGCTGAAGAAAAGGGCAGAAGGTGTTTCATCCCTATAACAGATACTCAAACTGACGAATAGAACAATAACGTAAAAATACTCGTTAAAGTAATATGGATCTACAAGAAATAAAAACTCGAAAAGAGGATCAAACATTTGATTGTAAAAGCATTCAAATCGATCCGAAGGCTCTTGCTATTCCCATTGTTGCATTTGCAAATGCCGATGGTGGAACGATAGCCGTTGGTGTCTCTGATAAGAATCGGAAGATAGAGGGTGTAGATCAACATACTGAGAAGCTGAATGAATTGTTGCGTGTGCCTTTAGACTTCTGTAATCCTTCTGTGCCTATTACCAGCGAGTTGTTACCATGTACGGATAAAGACGGAATTGAAAATCATATTTTAT
>ERZ772960.3230-NODE-3230-length-11116-cov-2.516680_pt1 | contig 11116 bp, 10 predicted proteins | sample MGYA00580678_ERZ772960 | MGnify/ENA primary metagenome ERZ772960 (study PRJEB29015, sample SAMEA2737930) | human oral metagenome | biome: human oral; feature: human-associated habitat; material: dental | place: China | collected 2059 ...
TGTCGATGTTTCCATTGTGGAAACGGATACGGATATTCCTGCTTTTGAAGAGGAGCATACAGAGGAAAGTATAGAGTGGGGAGAAGAAAATATTGAGGAAGAGCAGGAGGACGCTTCCGGGGAGGAGAGCATTTTAAGCTCTGAAGACTATTTAACCGACGATGCGGACAGTCTTCCTCCGGAAGAAAGTATTACAGAGGAAGAAGAAGTTCCGGTTACTGAAGAAAGTGCCGCGGAAGAAGAGAAAGTTTCGGCTCCTGAAGAAAGTGTCGCGGAAGAAGACAGCCCGACAGAAGAGGATCAGTTCACAGAAACGGAAGAATGTTCGGATGAGCAGGAGCAGGCTGTTTCGGAAGAGGAGCATCTCGAAAAAGAAGAGCGTACAGAAGAGAATACAGAAGAAAATACAGAAGAGAGGACCGCAGAGGAAGCGGCTATTTATTCGATAAAGGATAAGCAGGAAGAGGAAGAGTTCTTCGGAGAGATTCCGGATGATCCGGATAATTTTCGTGAAAAAGCAACGGTTCCGCCCACATCTATTAAGGAGTTTAAAAATGCTTTTCCCAACAAGAAGCTGATGGCGGCAACAGCATTACTTGCTATTTTGGGATTTTCCGCAGTGAATTACTTAAATTCTCCGTCGGTTCGCTACTCTTCTTTCCTGAAAAAAGGAGAGAAACTGATTGCCGGAAAACAGTATACTGAAGCGGTACAGAGTTTGCAGAAGGATAAGGGAAGTTTTAGTGTAGATGAGAAGTATTATCTTTTACTTTCCGATGCGTTTTCCAAAGAAGGAAAGCATGATGAAGCGGTAGATTGTCTCTTGGAAGGTCGGAAAGTTTTTCCGAAGAATGAAGAATTGAAGAAGAAACTGGAGGCGCTTGCGCCCAAAGTGAGCAGCAATCTCTCCGAAGAGCTTTATCATGATCCTCTCAGCATTTCTCTAAAGAGCAGTTCTCCTAAAATAGTGTACAGTTTGAGTGGCGGGAAAGAGGATCTGGAGCAGAAAGACTACTCCGGAGAGATTCCGGTTTCCCGAAATGGAAAGTATACGCTGATGGCGTACGCGGTTGCTTCTGACGGTGCAAAGGGAGAGCTGTACACAAGGGAGTTCATCGTCGATTTAGATAAGGAAAAGTATCACCTTTCTTCCTTTGTGGATAGTACGGAAGGAAAGAGTTATATCGATGAAAACGGGGAAAAGGTAATCGGCTGGAAGAGTATTGACGGCAGTTATTATTACTTTGATGATAAAGGAATCATGAAGACGGGATTCCTCGATCTGGACGGAGAAAAGTATTATCTGGATACGGACGGAAAGATGCATATCGGCCGTTTGGACTTGGAGGGAAAGAGCTATTATTTCGATAAAGATGGGAAAATGCTTCGGAATACATGGGTAGACAAGCGTTACTTTGTGGATGAAAACGGGGAAATGCTGAAAGATCAGAAAAACAGCGACGGAATTTATTTCGACGCAAACGGAGACCGCTCTTTTGATGCAGCAACGCTCTACAAAGAGCATCCTGATAGTATTCTGGAAATTGTGAGTAAAGAACGGAAAACAGAGGGAAATGCTTACCGCTTTACGGCGAAAGTTTACTACAATAAGAAGAATGGAAGACCGAGCGGAAATATGGCGTATGAGACGGAAATTCTTGTTTCCAAGTCGGCGATGATGCATTACATGGACGAAAAATTGCAGGAGATTACTGCGCAGGATGCGGTCTCCTTTCTTCCCAAATTGTATTTACAGGAGATTGTACAGAATAAATCCGGTGTTATTACGAGGTTCGGGTTCGTACTGGGGGAGAGGCACGGCTAAATGGTCAATCTTAGAGAATATCTGCTTCCGTTTCTTCTACTCTCCTTTTTGTTTATTGTCCTTCTGACCTTTATTCTCTACCGCATCATGTGGAGAAGGCTGAACAGAATCATTGAAGAGAGTAAAAATAAGGAGCAGAAGAAAGAAGAGCAGAAGAAAGAAGAGCAGAAGAAAGAAGAGGAGAGAAACAAAGGGCAGGAGGAACTCTTCGAAACGGATCAGGAAAGAGAATAAACCTTTTGCTTATTTAAAAAGCTGTACAGAGGAGAGGGACGCCTCTGTACAGCTTTTTATCCGTCATGAGCGCGCTCAGCCGAGAAATCGTGCAAAGTTCTCGTGCTCATACGAAATTTCTTAGGAGTTTAAATCAAAACTTTACGAAGGGTAAAGCACAAATGTCACCCGGAGTAAAGCGGATTTATTCAGCATGGAAACGCAAATCACCTTCATCGGTCATTTCATCTACAATGGCTAAGCTGTAAACTTCATAACCGGCTTCTCTCAATTCTCTTCCACCGGACTGGAATCCTTTTTCAATCGCAATGCCGATACCGGCAATATTTGCTTCAGCTTGATTACAGATATCAATTAAGCCGCGCATAGCTTTTCCCACCGCTAAGAAGTCATCAATTAAAAGTACGGTATCTTCTTTTGACAGGAACTTTTTGGCGAGTGTAACGGTAAAATCTTTACCATAGGTAAAGGAGTGCACCGTGGAAGTATACAGTTCTCCATCGAGATTCTTACTTTTCGCTTTTTTTGCAAATACGACAGGAACCTTGAAGTACTGTGCGGCAAGACAGGCAAGAGCAATTCCGGAAGCTTCTATAGTGAGGATTCTGGTAATCCCCTTGTCTTTAAATTCTTCATAAAAAGCTTTACCCAGTTGTTCCAGGAGTTCAACATCCAGTTGATGGTTTAAGAAACTGTCTACCTTCAAAATATTTCCGGGTCTCACTTGTCCGTCTTTTCTGATTCGCTCTTCCAATAACTTCATTTGACTTTGCCGTCCTTTCCAAAAAGCCCTTATTTACGAATAGGGTTTCTATTGATACAATCCTTTTTTAGGAAAGTTTTCTTTATCCTAAAGCAAAACGAAAAAAAAAGAAAGAGTAAAAAGGTTCTATTACAGAAATATAGCAAAAAGAAATAGAGAAAAGGAGAAAAGTATGGAAAAATTGCATTTGCCCGGCGGGTATGACGCTGTTCTGGAGGAGTTTGCCGAGAAAAATAAGGTAGAGTTCAATACCGCATTCTTTAATCTGATGGATTTTGTACAACTGAAGGATTATGCATTTACAGAAGTAAAGATTTTGATTGAAGAACCGGATTGTTATTTGGAGGGAAGGGAAGAAATTCAAGAAGAAGAAGTTCTTCTTGCGTTTATGGAAAGCTTCGGTGAAAATACGGTCGGTGCGACAGTGCGTGGATATTATCACAGAAAGAATTCATTTTTGACACTGGAAATCAGTTATGATGATGCGTTAAGCTGTTGGGAAATTCTATCTATGTTTCAGAGAAAGATTCCTTCTATGGAAGTAGTGGATGGCAGTTTATATCTTTTCTACATCAGAGATGCAGAAGAGGAGCGTTTTACACCGGCTTCCTTTCCCCTGATTTCCTCCTTGGGAGAGGAAGAGGAGAAGTATGTGAAAGCCGGATACTTTGAATCGATTTATGTCGATGAGGAGGATTTCTCGGAGGAAGAAGACTCTTTTTCAGAGGAGGAATCCCCGGAAGAGGAGTAAGGTAAAAAAGAAGTTCAAGCTGATTTATAGATTTTCTTTACAGTAATTTCGAATAGCGGCTACCTGGTAAAGAGAACCAACAGAAAGGAGTAATGTTCTGCCGTTCTCTTTTTTCATTTTTTCTAGGTTAAAGGCGAGTCCCTCTTCCAGGCTTTTGGCAATGTGAACTTCCCCATCGTACTCTTTCTTCCACTCGTTTGCCAAGTCCTCCGCTTTTTTCCCCCTTGTGCGGTCCGCCTGATAAAAGGTGAAGCTCTGACTGTTTCTTTTTAAAATGTGGAGCATACTGCTATAATCTTTATCCGCCATAACGGAGAAAAAGACTCTTTTTTGGTAATGCGGGAAAAGCATTTCTACAGAGCGGACGACCGCAGTCATCGCCTGCGGGTTATGAGCGCCGTCCAGGATAAAAAGAGGATTTCTCTTTAAAACTTCAAAACGACCTTTCCATTGTACTGTGTACAAACCGAGTTTCACCGCTTCTTCCGGAATGCGGTAGCCGCTGCTTTTGAGATAGTCGACAGCATCCAGAATGACCATGGCATTGTCCAACTGATAGTCTCCGAGTAAGGAGAGAGCATACTCCTTTCGCCCTTTATAAGAAAAATACTGGTATCCGTTATCCGGATGAAAGGGATAGGAATGTAAGAAGTGGGGATTTGTAGAGAGAAATGCCGCATTTTTTTTATGAGCGATTCTGCGAATGACTTCTTCCACTTCTCTCTTTTGCCGCATGAGAAGAACCGGAGTATCCGCTGTAATGATACCGCCTTTTTCTTCTGCAATTTTTTCCAGACTGTCTCCCAGAATTTCGGTATGCTCCAAAGCGATATGGCAGATGATGGAAAGAATCTTGGACTTTACAACATTTGTAGAATCCAGACGCCCGCCCAGTCCCACTTCGAGGATTAGAAAATCAACCTGCTGTTCCTGAAAATAGAGAAAAGCGACCGCAGTAAGCAGGTCAAAAGCGTTCGGGGTGGGATATAACTTCTCGGATTCCTCCCTCACTTTATGACAGAGACGGCGTAAGTCTTCATCGGAAATGTCTTCTCCGTTGATGCAGATTCTCTCATTCATCTTCTCAAGGTGGGGAGAGGTATATAAAGCGGTTTTGTAGGAAGAGAGCGAAAGAATATTCTGTAGACTGGCAGCAACTGATCCTTTTCCATTGCTTCCGGCAATATGAATCACGGCAGGGCCTTCGTCCGGATCGCCTAAGCGGTTTAGAAGCGTTCTGAGAGGAGTCAGGTCATGACGGGTCTCTACCGCCTCCGCATACGGAATCTCCTTTCCTTCCTCTTCGTTTTTGGCAAACGAAGGAAGAAGCAGTGCGAAACATTCTTCTTTTGTCATGATTTATACTCCTGCAAAGAAAGACGATTTTCCAGAACATACACCATGAATTGTATCGTAAAGAATTGCATACTTCCATTGATGAAAATCTGAATCAAACGAGTAAGCATGATAGGGAGAAGAGGAGAGCCGGAATTTATTGCAATCCATAAACTGTTTAAGAAGAGACTACAAATCAGCTGTGTAAGAACTACGCCGAAAAGAATCGTCCCTCTCGTTCTCTTTTTTCGAATGGCCAGCGAAAAAAGGTAAGCAGAAAGAGCGAGGGACAGAGTATAGCCCGGAAAGTAGGGATAAGAAGAAAGAAAAAGTCCTCCCGGTAAGTCGGATAAGACGGCAACGAGGACACCTTCTTTCGTACCGAAATATAAAATGGCGAAAATCATGGGAATAAAGCCGAAGCCGATGCGAATGTTCCACGCGTTGATGGAGAAGACCCTGCTGAGAATAATCTGAAGGGCGACCAGCATAGAGAGATAAATCACTTTTTTTGTGTTCCATTGTTGCGATGGCATATTTGTTCCTCCTCACGAACTTTATGCATTGCATACTATCCCAGTACAATCGTTTTGTAAATGAATTATCGCAAAAGTTGTAAGAAAAAAGCCGGTAGTTTTCCCCCTTTCTTTGCTAAAATAGCGAAAAAGTGAGGTTATTATGAAAAAGAAATGCATTCGTACTATTTTGATATTATTTGTTTTATGTCTCCTGCCTTTTACAGCGTTAGCCGATGGTCCTGACCTGGATGATCAGGAAGAAGTAAGGAGCGGTCCCGGAATGGATATTGCAGAGAAGAATAAAAAGGATATAGGGGAGGATGCAGAGCTTCCTTTGGACAAGGAAGCCTCGAAAACCGTGCCGCTCCTGTTGCATTATGCCTTTTCGGATCATAGAGTCTATGATTACAATGCCATGGCAGCGGATCTTTTGAAATTAAAAGAAAATTATCCGTCTATGATTCTGGATTCTTTGGGGAAAACAGCGGATGGAAGAGAATTATATCATGTTGTGATTGGAAATTCCTCTGCAAAGAAGAAGATTCTGGTACAGGGAAGTATTCATGCCAGAGAATATATTGTGACTAAAGTGGTGATGAGGGAGTTAGCCGGTCTTTTGGAGATGGAAAAGAATCAAAAGATGTATAAAGGAAAGTCCATGCAGGATCTTTTAAAGAACAGCTGTATTCATTTTGTCCCCATGCTGAATCCGGACGGGGTAACCCTTTCACAGTATGGACTGAACGGAATCGGCTCTGAGGAGCTTAGAAACAGAGTGCTGAAAATTGCAGAAAAAGAAGGTGCAAAAGACCTCAATAGCTATTTCCGTTCTTGGAAGAACAATCTGCGCGGTGTGAATCTGAATAAAAATTTTGATGCAAATTGGGAACAAACCGTCGATAAGAAAGGATACCCTGCAAAAGACGAGTATAAAGGGGAAGCTGTGGAGTCCGAGATAGAATCAAAGGCGCTTGCGGATTTAGCGCGGAAAGAGCATTTTTCTTCTTCTATTAGCTACCATACGCAAGGAGAACTTGTCTATTGGTACTTTGGAGAAGGTTCTTATGTGGACAGCGCAAAGAGTCTGGCACAGATTGTTGCGAGAAATGCACAGTATAAAATCAGCAATGCCTATAGCGAACGGTATGCGGGAGGCTTTAAAGATTTTATGGAGAGGAAATATAACATCCCGTCCGTTACGATTGAATGTGGCAAGGGAACAAGTCCTGTTCCGGAAGAACAGATCGACAAGATATGGGAAGGACAGAGAGGGGTTCTCCCTGACTTACTGCTTAGTTATGTAAGTTCCTGAAAAATATCTTAAATAATAATTTTATTAAGAAATGCTATCTTTCTTTCTCTTTATGGTATAATACCCTGATTAAATAAGATGAAAGGGGTCTTGGTGGGGCGTTTATGTTTTCACCTCCCCTTTAAACACGCATAATCAGGAGGATAAGATGGCAGAAGAGAATCGTGCTGTTGACGCTTTAAATGTGGAAGGGGAGTCCAAGAATTTCATTGAGAATTTTATTGATGAGGACTTAAAGGAAGGCAGGGTAAAAGAGATTAAAACCCGTTTTCCTCCGGAACCGAACGGCTATCTGCATATTGGTCATGCCAAATCGATATTGTTAAACTACGGTATTGCGAAAGAGTACGGCGGTACTTTTAATTTGCGATTTGATGATACCAATCCTGTAAAAGAGAAGACGGAGTTTGTAGAGAGTATTCGAAAAGATGTAGAGTGGCTCGGTGCTGATTTCGGAAACAGGATGTTTTTTGCATCGGATTATTTTCCCATCATGTTTGAGAAAGCGGTATTCCTGATTCAAAAAGGAAAGGCTTTTGTGGACGATTTAACAGCGGAAGAGATTCGCGCATATCGCGGAGATTATAATACTCCTGGAAAAGAGAGTCCCTATCGGAACCGTTCCATTGAGGAGAATCTCCGCCTTTTTCAGGAAATGAAGGAAGGAAAATTCCAGGACGGCGAGAAGACGCTCCGCGCAAAGATTGATATGGCGAGCCCGAATATCAATATGCGTGACCCGATTCTCTATCGTGTTTCCCACATGAGTCACCACAATACCGGAGATGAGTGGTGTATTTATCCGATGTATGATTTTGCGCATCCTATCGAGGATGCGGTGGAGGGAATCAGTCACTCTTTGTGTACCCTGGAATTTGAGGATCACAGACCTCTTTATGACTGGGTTGTGAAGGAGTGTGAGTTTCCTTATCCTCCAAGACAGATAGAGTTTGCTAAATTATATCTGACCAATGTGGTTACCGGAAAGCGGTATATCAAGAAATTGGTTGAGGATAAGGTTGTAGACGGCTGGGATGATCCGAGACTTGTTACCATTGCCGCCTTACGGAGAAGAGGGTATACCAAAGAAAGCCTGGCACAGTTTATCAAGCTTTCCGGAATTTCCAAGGCACAGTCTTCCAGTGATTATTCCCTCTTGGAGTACTGTATCCGGGAAGATTTAAAGTTGAAAAAGCCGAGATATATGGCGGTTTTAGATCCGATTAAACTGGTTATTGACAACTACGAGGGCGAAGGAGAGATTCTCCGTATTCCGAACAATTTGGAGAATGAAGCCTTAGGAGAGAGAGAAGTTTCTTTCTCGAAGGACTTATATATTGAGCGAGATGACTTTATGCCGGATCCTCCCAAGAAATATAAGAGACTCACGATGGAAAATGAGGTTCGTCTCATGGGAGCTTATTTTGTAAAAGCGGTATCGTATGAATGTGATGAAGAGGGAAATGTGACCGTGGTTCATTGCACCTATGACCCTAAAACGAAGTCCGGTTCCGGTTTTACGGAAAGAAAAGCGAAGGGAACCATTCATTGGGTGGATACGAAGAGCGCTTTTCAGGCTGAAGTGAGACTGTATGAGCAGCTGATTGATGAAGAAAAGGGAAAGTTGAATGCAGACGGCAGTCTGAATTTCAATCCAAACTCTCTTAATGTGAAGGAATGTTTCATGGAGAGCGGACTGAAAGAAGCGGAGCCGCTGGACAGTTTTCAGTTTGTACGAAACGGATATTTCTGTGTAGACAGTAAGGATTCGACGGAAGGACATCCTATTTTTAACCGCATCGTATCTTTGAAGTCCAGCTTTAAAGTATAGTAGTTCGAATAGCTGTTTGTTTCAAAAAAGGAGGGTAAGATGGCAAAAAAGTTCGGTTCATTCGTATTTCTTGCAGCATTAACTGGTGCTGTAACAGGTTTAATCTCATATCTGTATAAGTATCAGAAATTCTCGGAGGCGGTGGATCAGGATTTTACCGATGTGGTGGATTCAGCGAATGAGGTAAAAGATTCTGCAAAGCGGTCCTACACGGTGCTGAAAGCATCCCGTACAAAAGAAGATTTTAAAGCAGTGGCGAAGGATCTTGGCTATGCCGCAAAGAATCTGGCAGTAGACACGAAGAATCTGGCTGTCGATGCAGGGAAAGATGCCTATAAGTCAGTGCGGGAAGCTTTTGAAAAGAAGAAGACGGATTTCAAAGACGATGAAGAGGCAGTAGATACAGAGGACGTGGACGTTGAGTTCTACTATGAAGATGAGCCGAATAAAGAAGAAAAGGAGGAGTCTTCTGGCTTAACGGTTACAGAAGAACTGTAGTATGGAGAAGATAAGCAGTTTTACAGTGGATCATATCCGACTTGTTCCCGGCGTATATGTTTCCAGGAAGGACAAAGTCGGTATGGAGACGGTGACCACTTTTGATTTGCGCTTTACCAAACCGAATGCGGAGCCTGCGATGGAAAATGCAGCGATGCATGCGATAGAGCATCTCGCGGCAACGTATCTCAGAAATGATAAGACCTGGAAGGAAAAAGTCCTGTATTTTGGTCCTATGGGCTGCCGTACCGGCTTCTATCTCTTGTTGAGCGGCGATTTGGAGAGTCAGGATATAAAAGATTTGCTTCTTTCCTGTTTTTCCTTTATTGCAAACTATGAAGGGGAAATCCCGGGAGCCACGGAGCGGGATTGTGGAAACTTCCGCGATATGAACCTTCCCGTCGCGAAGTGGTGGGCAAAGAAGTATTTGGAAGAGGTACTGTATCAGCTTAGGGTGGAAAATACACAGTATCCTGCATAAGACCGACTGAATTTTGGATGGTATAATTTTGTACTTGTTTTGAACGGAGAAGAGTAGAAGAGGAATTGTAAAAGGGGGAAAAGATGGGAATCAGAGTGAATCCACACTACCAGGAAGTAAAAGAAAGTTATCTTTTTGCAGAAATTGCAAAACGGATTCGACAGTGGCAGGATAAGCATCCGTCGCTTTCCGATAAACTGATTCGGATGGGAATCGGTGATGTTACGCGCCCTCTTCCCAAGTCTGTCGTAGATGCCCTGGTATCCGCCTCGAAAGAGATGGGAGAGGCAGAAACTTTCCATGGCTACGGTCCGGAGCAGGGATATGCCTTTCTTCGGAATGCAATTCGAAAGTACTATGCACAGTTTTCGGTGGAACTCGATGCGGAAGAAATCTTTATATCGGACGGTGCAAAGTCCGATTTGGGCAATATTTTAGATATTTTGGATAGAGGCTTACGTGTACTGGTGACAGATCCGGTCTATCCGGTTTATGTCGATACCAATATCATGCAGGGAAATCAACTTCTCTTTGCGCGTGCAGGAGAGGAAAACGGTTTTCTTCCCTTACCAGATGAAACGATTCAGGCTGATTTGATTTACCTTTGCTCTCCGAACAATCCGACCGGAGCAGTCTATGACCATGAGGGATTAAAACGCTGGGTACAGTGCGCGAAGGAACAGAATGCGTTGCTTCTTTTTGATAGTGCGTATGAATGTTTTGTGGAGGGAAATTTGCCGCATTCCATTTATGAGATTCCCGGAGCGAAGGAATGTGCAATTGAATTTTGTTCTTTTTCTAAAAAAGCGGGGTTCACCGGTACACGTTGCGGGTATACCGTTGTTCCGAAAACGCTTCTTGTGGAAGGACAGTCTCTTCAAAAAATGTGGTTAAGAAGACAAACTACAAAGTTTAACGGTGTATCCTATATCGTCCAAAGAGGAGCCGCCGCCGTGTTTAGCACCTCAGGGGAGAAAGAAATTCTGGAAAATATTCAGTATTACAAGGAAAATGCGAGAATCATTATGTCCGCTCTCGATGATCTCGGACTTTACTATACCGGGGGAAAACATTCGCCTTATATCTGGTTGAAGTGTCCGGAAGGAATGGACTCCTGGTCTTTCTTTGATAAGCTTCTGAATGAGATTTATGTCGTAGGAACACCCGGTGCGGGATTTGGAGAGGCCGGAGAAGGATTCTTCCGGCTGACCGTCTTTTCTACAAAGGAAAAGACAAGAGAGGCGATGGAACGCTTCAGGAAGCTTTTCCAAAAGTAAGTGTTTGTAGGTTTTGATCCTCGTTATAGGATAAAAGCGATAAGTCTACAACGACATTTCGCACGTTTTGCGCACGACACTCGTTATGAATAATAATTAAAAAAGCTGTAGAAAGAGGAAAATCTTTCTACAGCCTTTTATAAAACATATAGAATTGCCCGGTCAGCTTACTTAGTTAACCCAGATACCGTTGGAATCAACCTGATATCCGTCCGGTGTCATCTTGTTAATGTACAGGGAACCGATTGGCTGATTCTCTACTGTGTTGGGAGAGAAATAGTACCAGGCAAA
>ERZ772960.3231-NODE-3231-length-11108-cov-8.011852_pt1 | contig 11108 bp, 12 predicted proteins | sample MGYA00580678_ERZ772960 | MGnify/ENA primary metagenome ERZ772960 (study PRJEB29015, sample SAMEA2737930) | human oral metagenome | biome: human oral; feature: human-associated habitat; material: dental | place: China | collected 2059 ...
AATTTAGCGTTGGGAGAGAATTTTTTCTCTCACCAACGCTAAATATTATACAACCTGAAATCTAGTAAAAAGCCTGGTCTACTATCAACGTTTTTTATTTTGGTTGTAAATAAAAACAATACAAGTAGATAATGGATATGAATTCGTAAATGACGCAGAAAAGACCAATAGAAAAACAAGATTTCAATTAGTTGCTGAGTATTTGGGAATGAAGATAAAAAGGACAAGACCATATTCACCATGGCAAAATGGAAAAGTAGAACGAAGTCATAGAGAAGATGGGAAAATACTCTATGGTAGAAAAATATTTAGAAGTGAAAAAGAACTGAAAACGGCTGTAAAAAAGCATATGCAAAGATATAATAGCACAGCTAAGATTAGTCTTAATTTTAAAAGTCTTAATGAAATAGTATCCGAGTATTTCTCAAAGTGTAATATATGTCTTGACAACTAAGAAAATTTTATACAACCCTTTCATAAGTCTCTTTTTATTTTGTTAAAATTATGCTATTATATAATTGGTTATAAAAATAAATTAAAGAGAGGTGCAAAATGCAAGAAGAACAAAAGAATACCAACTTGCCAGCAGGAAAAAAGTATACTCCTTCTGACATATTGAAATTCGTAATACCCTCGCTAATCGGTATTATACTTTTTATGCTGCCTATAAAGGAATATGACCCTGAGATAAACCAGGATAAGATAACTATACCTATTGCCTTTGTAGCATCATTTATACAAAATAACATTGGTAGCATACTACCTACACTTATACTGATAATTGTCCTGATATCGGCCTTGGGAAGTCTGCTTACAAAGTTGAATATCTACAAGCCAAAATCAGATTTTGCCAAAAACCTGTTTGCCCAGACAACTTTTTGGACTATAACTAGGGTCTTGGCAGGTATCTTTATAACAATGAGTTACTTCAAGGTGGGACCTGAGTACATCATTTCAGCAGATACGGGTAATTTTATACTGGGAGATCTTTTGACTACCCTAATCGTTATCTTCGTATTTGCAGGTTTGTTGCTACCACTCCTACTTGACTTCGGTCTATTGGAGTTTGTAGGAACCCTGCTAGCCAAGATAATGAGACCAGTATTTACCCTACCAGGTAGGTCTGCAGTCGACTGTTTTACATCATGGTTGGGCGATGGTACCCTGGGTGTAATGTTGACGGCTAAGCAGTATGAAGAAGGTTACTACTCAGCTAGAGAAGCTTCGATTATATCTACTACTTTCTCAGCCGTGTCAATTACCTTCTGTCTAGTAGTTTTAAAGCAGGTAAATATGGCCCATATGTTCGTGCCTTACTACCTGACTATATGTTTTATAGGTGTGGTCTGCGCTATTATAGTTCCTAGAATACCACCCCTATCTTGGAAAAAGGACAACTACTACAAGGGTGGAGAAGCTCTTGATGAGAGTATTCCTGAGGGAGAAACTTACTTTAGTTGGGCCCTACACCAGGCAGTTATGACAGCTAGGCACAATGCCAGCCTTAGCAATTTCCTGAAGAATGGCCTTAAAAATGCCCTTGATATGTGGATAGGTGTAATGCCAGTTGTTATGGGATTTGGTACAATTGCCCTAATACTTTCAAACTATACTCCAATATTTGAAATTTTAGGTAAGCCATTTATCCCCCTACTAAACCTAATCCAGTTGCCAGAAGCAGTATCTGCATCTAAGACTATGTTGGTAGGTTTTACTGATATGTTCGTTCCATCTATCATAGCTAGTAAGGAAATCTCTAGTGAATTGACTAGGTTCGTTGTAGCTACTGTATCAGTAACACAGTTAATCTACATGAGTGAGGTCGGAGCCCTAATAGTTGGTACTAGGATACCGGTTAGGGTATGGGAATTGTTCGTAATCTTCTTGGAGAGGACAATTATATCCATAGTATTGGTAACCCTAATAGCCAGGTTTGTTCTTCACTTAGTATAAATTAAAATATAAGCATTATAAGAGGAGCTTGTAGGTTTTAATCTACGAGTTCCTCTTTATTCATGATATTGCAAGGCTAGGACCTCTAGTAGCTTCCTAAGGTTTTCAGCAGATAGCTGGCCTGGTGCTGATGCTTCTAGACCTGATGCGAAGGTCATATCTGTTCCAAATATCTGGCCTGCCAGTCTTGAAATCATACCCAAGTGACCCATGGATATACAAATCAGGGCCTGGTCTGGGTACTTGGTCTTGACCTGGCTACTTGCCCCCAATAGGCTTAATACATCCTCTGGGCAGGTCGGCATCAGGGCTATCTTGGCTACATCTGCCCCCATTCCTATCATAGTCTCTAACCTAGTAACTATCTCTTCCCTGGCTGGTGTAGAGTTAAAGTCATGGTTTGACAGGATACTTGTAAGGCCCTTGTACTTGGCTAAGGCAACTAGCTTTACCACTCTTTCCTGTTCTCTCATATATTCAATATCTATAGCCTCAGCCAGCCTATCCTCTATTATTTTTTTAAGGAGGCCAAAGTAGGCAGCCTCACTTAAGTCTGCATTACCTCCCTCATTTTTTGTTCTAAGAGTTACGATAAGGGGCTTATTTAGCCTGTTTTTTATTAGTCCCACTAGGTCCTTTAATCTTGTATAATCCTCAAGACCTTCAAAGTAGTCTAGGCGTAATTCAACTATGTCAAAGTCTAGGCCTACCATCTGGTCTAGTTCCCTATTTATTCCTTCTTCATCCCTTGTGACCAGGGGTATGCATATCTTGGGCAAGCCCTGGCCAAGGACTATATTACCTATCTTTGCCATCTATTTATCCTCCCCTATCAGTGCCAGCCTATCCAGCAGAATTTCTATATTTTCCCTACTAGTGGCCAGGTTTATCCTGATAAAGCCGGCGTATTTTTGACCACCAAACCAGGAACCAAAGTCGACTGCCAGACCACACTTATTTTTTATAATATCTTCTATATCATCTGAACCAAGGTAGGCCCCCAGGTCTAGCCAGGCCAAGTAGGTCCCCTCTAATGGTGTCAATCTTGCCTCTGGAAGCCTTAGGGCTAGGCCTTCTTTTAGCAAGGAGTAATTGGCCCTTATAAGACCTAAGACCTCTTCAAACCAACCCCTACCACCCTCATAGGCAGCCTGGACTGCTATATAACCAAAGGCATTGCCTGAAGTACTGCGAATTTTTTCTGCAAAGGCATCATATCTGGCCCTTATGTCCTCATCCTCTATGATTAAAAAAGAGTTTTGGCAGGCAGCCAGGTTAAAGGTCTTTGTTGCTGCTGTAAGGGTAACCAAGATTTGACTATAATCACCCAGGCTTGCTGCTGGGTATTGGACCTTGTCACCAATAATAATATCCTGGTGGATTTCATCGGCAATCACATATACACCATGCTTTTTACATATATCTAAGAGTCTGACCAATTCATCCTTATCCCATACCCTACCTACAGGGTTGTGGGGTGAGCATAGGATAAATAGCTTGACTCCCTGGTCTAGTATTTTCTCCTCAAAATCTTCAAAGTCTATCCTATAATAGCCATCAATATTTACCAGGTGACTTTCAACCAGAGTCCTCTTGTTAGAGGTCACAACCTGCTTAAAAGGATAGTAGACAGGTGGTGTAATAATTACTGGATCACCCTCTTGTGTCAGGACATTTACTAGCCAGGATATGGCCGGAACTACACCTGGGGCAAACCTAATCCACTTCTTATCGACCTTGTAGCAGTGGTACTTATACTCCCAATCTATAAAGGCCTTGGCATATCCCCTATCTGGTAGGCTATAGCCAAATACACCTTCTTCGACATACTTGTGGAGGGTTTCCTTGACACAGGTAGGTACCTCAAAGTCCATATCTGCTACCCAGAGTGGCAAGAGGTTACCCTGACCAAATATATTTTTTAAATTGTCCCACTTGACAGAGTTTGTATTTTTTCTATCCCTATACTTAACTAACGTCATCAACCTACCTCCTAATATATTTTATCTTATGGTCTTTTTATCTTTTATTATCTTATTCTTTTGATTGACTTTATAGTATTAATATCTTTATAGTCCTATTATCTTTATAGCCTTATTGTCTTTATAGTCCTATTATAGCATATGACCCTGGCTTTATCTAAGCCCATAATAAAAGACCCCTTATCGTATTTGAATAGGGGTCCTACTAATCAAGCTTGCACTAAATCCATTATATTAATTTTATAAATCTTGAACCTATCATCAGTAGCAAGAAGGCAACCATGACAAAGTCTGCCATATAGTCACTCTTACCCAAGAGGCTCTGCTTCATCTTGGTCCTATTGTCTCCTCCACGGTAGCACCTAGCCTCCATAGCCCAGGCCAATTCATCAGCCCTCCTAAAGGCAGATACGAATAGGGGTATCAGTAGGGGAACCATATTTTTGGCCCTTGATATTATATTCTTGCTCTCAAAGTCAGCCCCTCTAGACATTTGGGCCTTCATTATCTTGTCCGTTTCATCCAGCAAAGTAGGTATAAATCTCAAGGCTATAGTCATCATCATAGCCAGTTCATGGGCTGGGAAACCAAACTTCTTAAGTGGTGCACAGGCATTTTCTATACCATCAGTCAAGGATATAGGTGATGTAGTCAGGGTCAATATAGACGTACCTGCTACCAATAGCACTAGCCTAAAGGCCATAAAAATTGCCGTCCTAATACCATTTGCATATATCTTCATAAAGCCCAGGGCAAACAAGAGGTCTCCACCCTTGATAAAGAAGATGTTTATTACAAAGGTGAAGAGTATAATCCACCTAAGTGGCTTTATGCCCTTAGCTATATACTTGATAGGTATATTTGCCATCCTGGATACCACATATATCAATAAAAACATAAATGCATATGGATAAAACTGGTTGACTACAAATATTGCCACCATGAATAATAGGGTTCCCAATAATTTGGTCCTGGCATCTAGTGAATGTATGGGAGATTTTACAGGGTAAAACTGCCCAAGTGTTATATCTTTAAGCATTTGTAGACCCTCCCTTTTCCAATAGACATCTCTTTATCTCTGTTCTTACTTCTTCTATAGTTATTACATCCGTCCTTACATCGTAACCTGCTTCCTTTAGCTTGATGGCCAGTTCTAGGACCTGTGGTATGTTTAATCCCATACCCCTTAGCCTGTCTGCATTCTCCTTAAATACCTCCCTAGGTGACCCCATGATTTCAAGCCTACCCTTATTCATTACCATTAGGGTATTTACCAGCTTGGCCATGTCGTCCATACTGTGAGATGAAAGGATTACGGTCATATCGTTGTTGGCATGGAGGTTCTTTATAAGTTCAAAGATCTCATCCCTACCACCTGGGTCTAGTCCTGCTGTAGGCTCGTCCAGGATTAAAACTTCTGGTTCCATTGCTATAACCCCTGCTATAGCCACCCTACGCTTTTGTCCACCCGATAGCTCGAATGGCGACTTTTCTGAGAAATGATCATAGTCTAGGCCTACATCTGCCATGGCCTTTCTGACCCTCCTGTCTACCTCTTCCTCATCTAGGCCTAGGTTTTGGGGGCCAAAGGCTATGTCCCTAGCTACAGTCTCTTCAAATAATTGGTATTCAGCGTACTGGAATACTATCCCAACCCTCTTTCTTATATCTGTAAGGTTCTGGTCCTTTTGGGTAATATCAAAACCGTTAATATATATTTTTCCACTGCTAGGCTTCATCAAGCCATTTAAATGTTGTATAAGGGTAGACTTACCTGAACCTGTGTGACCTATAAGGCCTACAAAGTCCCTGTCCTGTATTTCAAAACTGACATCATCCAGGGCCCTATGCTCAAAAGGCATACCCTCATCATAAATGTATGTTAAATTCTCTACCTTAATTGACATAGTTCACCCACCATTTCATCAACAGTCAGTATATTATCCCTGATATCTAGTCCATCCTCCTTTAATAGGTGGGCTAGTTCAGTCATATATGGTACATCTAGACCTATTTCCTTTAGCCTGGCCACATTGGAAAATACCTCCCTAGGAGTCCCCTCTAGGGCCAATTTTCCCTTTTCCATTACTATTACCCTGTCAGCCTCTACAGCTTCTTCCATAAAGTGGGTAATATGTAAGACTGTTATATTGTATTCCTTGTTTAATCTCTTTATTGTATTCATAACCTCCTGCCTGCCAGAAGGGTCTAGCATGGCAGTAGCCTCGTCAAAGATTATGCACTCCGGTCTCATAGCTATTATACCTGCTATGGCTACCCTCTGCTTTTGGCCCCCTGATAGGAGGTGGGGTTGCCTCTCCCTCAAATCGTACATATCTACATTTTTTAGGGCTTCATCTACCCTTAACCTGATTTCTTCTGAAGGTATCCCAAGGTTTTCACAACCGAAGGCTACATCCTCTTCAACTATAGTCGCTACAATCTGGTTGTCAGGGTTCTGAAATACCATACCTGCAGTCTGCCTTATATCCCATAGGTATTTTTCGTCCTTGGTATTCATACCCTTTATATTTATATCTCCACTAGTTGGCACCAAGATGGCATTTAGGTTCTTGGACAGGGTTGACTTACCTGAGCCATTGTGACCTATAATGGCCACGAATTCCCCCTTCTTGATATCTAGATTAAAGTCATCTATGGCACGATAAGTGGTTTCATCACTTGTATATTCAAATATTAAGTTATCGACTTTTATTATATTTTCCATTCGTTCCTCCACAATACGCACACCTATTTAATCATTATATCACATATTAGGCCAATAATTACGCCCTATCTATATTTTCTATCAGTCAAATCATAATTTGTACCCTTAATTTAAAGTGCTTTGCCATCACCTGGTATCATTAAAATTAGTATACCCAGTATATATATGATTTTCGCCTAGTATTTGACAACTTATTATATCAAATATCCAAATTTTTTTCTATCTTTGGCGTTTAGATATTGGAATTTGTGGTAAAATATACTTGCTGTCTTACTAGGAGGTGAAACAATGAAATCTAGTAAACAAATGTCTGAATCAGTGCGTATTGGAATATTCCTGTCACTAGCAGGTGGTTTTATGGATGCCTATTCCTATATATGCAGGGGCAAGGTCTTTGCCAATGCTCAAACGGGAAATATAGTCCTATTGGGCCAGAGCCTGGCTGAAGCCAATTTCCACAATGCACTTAAGTATATACTACCTATCATAACTTTTGCCCTGGGTGTCTACCTATGTCAAAAAATCCAGCTAGCCTATAAGAATGCCAAAAGGATCCATTGGCGTCAGATTGTCCTGGCTATAGAGATCTTGTTTGTGGTAGCCATCGGATTTTTATCCAACGAGTATGATAGTCCAGCAAATATGATGATATCTTTTGTCTGCGGTATACAGGTAATAGCCTTTAGCAAATTCCACGGCAATACCTATGCTACTACTATGTGCACTGGCAACCTGAAAAGTGCTACAACGCTTTTATGCAAGTACCATACTACAGGTGATAAGGACCTTCGCAGAAAAAGTTTCTACTACTTTTTTATAATATTAGTATTTTCATTTGGAGCTGCTATCGGTGCCCTAATGGCTGATCTTATTGGATTGGCATCAATATGGTTGGTAGCCCTACTTCTTTTAGTGGCATTTTTGATGATGTTCCAAAAAGAGGTTAGAGATATTTTTTGAGATTAAGGAGTTAATAAATGAGATCAACAAGTAAAAAGGTCGGCGTATCTATGATGATGCTGGCCACACTTTTATGGGGTTATATGGGGGTGTCTAGCAGGGTTCTCAACCAGATTAGCCTGCGTTCTGTAGACATATCTTTTATAAGAGCCCTATCTGCTGCAATTATGCTTACAATTTTTTTATTTTTCACAAACAGGTCTGCCTTTCGACTACCAGTCAAGGGCTTGATTTTTGCCTGTTTTTACGGGATTTTATGCTTTGCCATAGGTATGTCCTTCTATAGCCTATCTGTAGACAATATACCTATTAGCGTTGCAACTATCCTAATGTTTTCAAATCCAATTTGGGCAACCCTATTTGGAAAAATATTCTTTGGTGATACAATCAGTAGTAAAAAACTGGTTATTATGCTACTCTGTCTAATCGGCTGTATGTGTATTATAGATATATTTTCAGCCGGGGGAGCCCAGTTAAATATTATTGGTATCCTTGCAGGAATCCTAAATGGCATGACTTTTTCCCTACAAATTGTCCTACCGAGATTTGTCGAACACAAGGTATCCAAGGACAGCCTCCTATTATATGGGTTTTGGGCTGCTACCATATGTCTAGCCTTTTTCGTAGATATAGGGGACATAGCTGGCAAGGTAGCCGGGTCTGACAGACCAGTGTTTTACGTTGCCAACCTCTTGATTATAGGTATCCTATGTACCTTTGTAGCCATATCGCTTTATGTCAAGTCTACAAAGTATATTGGAACTTCTCTACCAAGTATGATGTCAGCAATGGAACCAGTTTTTGCTAGTGTTATAGCCTTCTTTGTCTTCAGTGAAGTAATGAAGTCTATACAAATCTTGGGAGCTATAATTATTATATCTTCAGTTATAGCCCTGGAGGTTGATATCAAGAAAATTTTAAGTGTCCGTGTACTGAGACATTCTGTATAAGCTAAGGGCCACCCTTTTTCACAGTATCGTGAGTTGGGTGGCCCTTATTAGTTGTTTATCTAGGCTTAAAGTTTAAAGTACTTTTCTAGGACCTTTATGACTATAGCAAATATTATAAAACCTATAACTACAGTAACAACAAAAGCAGGTAGGGTATGGGGAATAATACCCTTTCTGTTTAGGAAGGAGATAAGCACGAGCTCCAAAATACTAAATAGACCCAAAGTCAAAAAAGCATCCATTTTTCTACGCTCTAGAGCCTCCTTTTCTTCTGGACTCATCTGACCTCCATCATCTCCCACAAGTAGGGATTCCCTATTATCAGATTCTAACTCGGATTCAAGCTTAAGGCCCTCTTTATCCAGGGTTCCTAAATTTTCATTTTGTTTTTTTAAAGACATAGCTACCTCCATATTTATACTCGGGATATTTTTTGTTTCTTTTTCTTTTTCAATTTTTATTAATCAAAAACCTAAAATTTATTTTCTTTTCCTAATTATCTTCTATTTTTATTACTTTTCTTATGCATTTTTTAATTTTTCTATATTTTTTATAGGTTATCCTGTGTTATAATAGTTGTATTATATTTACAGGAGGAATTTATGATAAAAAAAGAAGATGCAAAGAAACCAATCCTGTTTATTTCTTTTGTCCTAGAATACCTACTAGCATTTATACTTATAGTTTCTGTTTTTCTAGGCATATTTGATACTCTTAGGATCATTTTTACTACTTATATAATCAATTTTAGCAAACCTATAGACTATTCGCAATTAAATTATATTTTTGCCCAAATATTACTTTTAGTTATAGGTGTGGAGATAGCCATAATGCTTGCCCTACACAAGCACTCAGCCCTACTAGAAGTCCTTCTATACGGTATAGCTAGAAAGATGCTCCTTTTACCAAAGGACCACGGTATGGTAGATATTATTTTAGGTGTAGTATCAATAGGTCTTTTATTCCTAATCCAGAGATACTTGATTAGCAAAAAGAATGACATATCCTCTAATTTTAAAGATGATGAATCGAGTAGGGAGGACTTTCTCCTCCCTCTCACACCACGGAGCGTGCCGTTCGGCACTCCGCGGTTCAATTCAAATAATAATCTAAACAACTAATGAGTCCTCGCTTTGCGAGGATTTCTTTTGTTATCTTGCGAAGTCCCGCTGTTTTGGCTGCCGCCTGATAATGGTCTGTAAATCCTACGGATTGTCTAGCCATCCATTCTGGTACACCTAGCTTTCTTAGTCCCCACATCCTTTTCTTGCTAGTTTTCCATTGTTTCCATATAACTATTCTCATACGATTACGAAGATGTTTGTCTATTTTAGTCATATTTTGTTTCATCTTACCTATTCTAAAATAGTTTATCCACCCTCTTATCACCTGATTTAGTCTCAGTATCCTGTAGTCCATAGACACTGACCACGAACGATATGTTAGTTTCTTGAGCTTTCTCTTGAATTTGTTTATTGAATCTTTATGTGGTCTGGCTTCCCATTTTCCATTCATTTTCACAAAGCCAAATCCTAGGTACTTGAGCCTTGTTGGTTTTGTGACTTTTGATTTAGTAGCATTTACCTTAAGGCTTAGCTTCCTCTCTATCCACGATGTGACCGTATGCATCACTCTATTTGCAGCTGCAATGCTTGCAACGGTTATTATACAGTCATCTGCATATCTAACAAAGTGCAAGCCTCGTGCTTCTAACTCTTTGTCTAGTTCATTGAGCATTATGTTACTAAGCAAAGGGGATAAGTTACCTCCTTGCGGAGTTCCTATAGTGGTTTCTTCATATTTCCCTTTTACCATAACTCCTGCTCTTAGATACTTAGTTACAAGAGATATTACATCTGGGTCTTTCACCGTTTTACCTACCAGGTACATAAGCTTGTCCTGTGGTACGTTATCAAAGAACTTTTCTAGGTCAATATCCACTATGTATGTGTATCCATCATTTAGATATTCTAGTAGCTCTACTATTGCTTGTTGTGCCCTTCTACCTGGTCTAAATCCATAGCTATGTTCACTAAACTGTGGCTCAAACATTGGTGTTAGAACTTGGGCAATTGCTTGTTCTATGATTCTGTCTACTACTGTTGGAATTCCAAGATTTCGTACTCCACCGTTTGGTTTTGGTATTTCTACTCTGAGTACTGGTTGTGGTTTATATTTCCTTTTCAGGATTTTCGTTTTGATATCTATCCAGTTTTCTTTGAGGTATTTGTTAACATCTTCGATGCTTATACCATCTATGCCTCCGGCACCCTTATTGGCTTTTACCTTTTTGTATGCCATTTTCATATTTTCTCTGGATAATATTTGATTCATTAGTTGTCCCATAGATTGTCTCACTTTCCTAATTTTCTTTTGTACATATTAGCCCTAACTCCTGTGAAATCTTCACTCCGTTACGTCTTTGCTACTATATTTCTCGTCGGGCTTATATACTCAGTTTGATTAAGTCACTTTGACTTTTAGAATTGTTCAGCCCTTCGCTCCATTTCCATTACAGAAACTTCTCCACTACTA
>ERZ772960.3232-NODE-3232-length-11108-cov-3.799150_pt1 | contig 11108 bp, 10 predicted proteins | sample MGYA00580678_ERZ772960 | MGnify/ENA primary metagenome ERZ772960 (study PRJEB29015, sample SAMEA2737930) | human oral metagenome | biome: human oral; feature: human-associated habitat; material: dental | place: China | collected 2059 ...
GAGTTTAATAGATTATAAGAATATTGACATCTATCAAGGTGAAAAACTCGTACTCCAAGACGTAAACTTTCACGTAGACGAGGGAGAGTTCATGTATATCATCGGCAGCGTGGGCTCAGGAAAATCAAGTTTGCTGAAAACCTTCTATTGCGAGCTCGACATCTGGCACGAAGAAAACAAAGAAGAAGAGAAAGCCGAAGTCTTAGAACGGGATATTTTTAATCTCAAACGCAAAGAAGTGCCCGCCCTACGCAGAGAAATGGGAATCATCTTTCAAGATTTCAAACTCTTACATGAGATGACCGTCAGAAAGAACCTTCAGTTTGTGCTGAAATCCACAGGATGGAAAAGTCAGAAAGACATCAACGAGCGCATAGAAAGCGTGCTCACCGATGTGGGTATGCTCGACAAGATAGACAAGCTCCCCCACGAACTCTCAGGCGGTGAACAGCAACGCGTGGCCATTGCACGTGCCATCCTCAACAAACCCAAAATCATTATCGCCGACGAGCCCACCGGAAACCTCGATCCCGACACCGCCGGCAAGATTATCGGCCTGCTCAAAGACATCAGCACCACGGGCACGGCCGTAGTCATGACCACCCACAACATCCCAATGCTCGACCGCTTCCCCGGCATCGTCTACCGGTGTAAAGACGGAGCCATCAACGATGTGACTACAGAGTACAACAAGATGAATCTCAGCGAAGATGCACAATACGACGCACAACCATAAAAATCAAATACACAACAATCATGAAGGTAATGAAATTCGGAGGCACCTCTGTTGGCACAGCAGCCCGCATGAAAGAAGTGACCACCATCATCACAGAGAGCGGACAACCCACATTCATCGTCCTCTCAGCCATGAGTGGAACAACCAATTCGCTCATTGAAATCTCCAACTACCTCTACAAGAAAAACCCCGAGGGCGCAAACGAGATTATCAACAGGCTCGAAAATAAATACATGCAACATGTAGAAGAACTCTATACTACAGAGACCTATAAGCATAAAATCAAAAAGTTTCTAACCGAAGAGTTCAACTACCTGCGCTCGTTCACCAAAGACCTTTTCACCAGCTTTGAAGAGAAAACCATTGTTGCCCAAGGAGAGCTATTGAGCACCAACATGATGGTGAATTATCTGCAAGAAAAAGGCATTAAAGCCGTCTTAATCAATGCGCTCGACTTTATGCGCATAGACAAAAACGGAGAACCAGACCTGCAGGTGATTAAAGAAAGACTCTCCCAACTCATGAAAGCCAACCAAGGCTATCAAATCTATCTCACCCAAGGCTTTATCTGTCGCAATGCCTATGGCGAAGTAGACAATCTGCAACGAGGAGGAAGCGATTACACCGCCTCACTCGTTGGCGCCGTGTTGCCCGCAGAAGAAATTCAGATATGGACAGACATCGACGGCATGCACAACAACGACCCACGCATCGTGGAACACACAGAAGCCATCCGGCAAATAAGCTTTGACGAAGCTGCAGAGTTGGCCTACTTCGGAGCAAAGATTCTTCACCCCACCTGTGTGCAACCTGCAAAATATGCGGGCATCCCTGTGAGGCTGAAAAACACCATGGACCCCGAAGCAGAAGGAACACTCATCAACAACAACATCGTTAAGGGAGACTTTAAAGCCGTAGCTGCAAAAGACAATATCACGGCCGTAAAAATAAAAAGCAGCCGCATGCTCTTAGCAACAGGCTTTCTGAGAAAAGTTTTCGAAATCTTTGAAAGCTATCAAACCCCCATCGACATGATTACCACCAGCGAAGTTGGCGTATCTATGAGCATTGACAACAACAGCCATTTAGACGAAATCGTTGATGAGCTCAAAAAATATGGTACTGTGACCGTCGATACCGACATGTGTATCATCTGTGTAGTGGGAGACCTCGATTGGCAAAATCGTGGCTTTGAAGCCCAAGCCATAACAGCATTGGAAGACATCCCCGTGCGCATGATTTCCTATGGAGGAAGCAACCACAACATCTCCTTCCTCATTCAGGAAGCCGACAAAAAAAGAGCCTTACAACGTTTGAGTGCAAACCTCTTCAACTGCAAATAAGTTGTTCATGACAGAAAATAAGCCCACACACTCAGCTATCCCAGCCCACCCCACTCCCTTCTACTACTACGATACGAAGTTGCTTCAAGCAACACTTCACACGATTAGCACAGAAGCAGTGAAACACAAAGGCTTTCACGTGCACTATGCAGTAAAAGCCAATGCCAATCCCACGCTACTCAGGATGATTCAAGAGGCAGGATTAGGGGCCGACTGCGTTAGTGGAGGAGAAATTAAAGCTTCGATAGCGGCAGGATTCAAGCCATCCCAGATTGTATATGCAGGAGTTGGGAAAAACGATTGGGAAATAAATCTCGGCCTTGACCAAGATATTTTCTGTTTCAACGTAGAAAGTCTGCCAGAACTTGAAGTTATCAACCAGCTGGCGGCCTGCAAATCGAAAATAGCACACATTGCACTCAGAATAAACCCCAACATAGGGGCACACACCCATTCGAACATTGTCACCGGCCTTGCCGAAAACAAGTTTGGTATAGCCATGCACGACATGCATGACCTCATAGAGCGTGCCACAAAGATGAAGAATGTAAAACTCATCGGACTACATTTCCACATCGGAAGCCAAATCCTCGACATGACCGACTTCATCAAGCTTTGCAAGCGCATCAATGAACTGCAAGACCAATTGGCCGAGCACGGCATAACATTAGAACACATCAACGTAGGAGGCGGATTGGGCATAGACTATGAACACCCTCAAGCGCATCCCATTCCCGATTTCAAAACCTATTTTGACACGTTTGACACACATCTGAAACACTATCCACAACAACAAATACACTTCGAATTAGGACGCTCCGTAGTAGGACAATGCGGAAGCCTCATCACACGCGTGCTGTATGTAAAGAAAGGCACCAACAAGCAATTTGTCATTGTCGATGCAGGAATGACCGAACTCATCCGCCCAGCACTCTATCACGCAACCCACCATATAGAAAATCTCAACAGCACGATGGAAGAAGAAACCTATGACGTTGTTGGACCAATATGCGAATCGAGTGATGTCTTTGCCAAAGATATCCAACTCAACAAAACCCAAAGAGGCGACCTTCTTGCCATCCGAAGCGCCGGAGCCTATGGCGAAATCATGGCCTCAAGATATAACTGCCGAGAACTCCCCAAGTCGTATTTCACAAACGACTGACATTCTCAATAAAAAAACACAATACAAATAATGATAATAGATACAATCACATTGATTATCGGCCTGTCAATCACGTTAACAACAATCCTTGCATTGCTGTTAACCCCCTTCTGGCGCAAGACAAAGGCCCTCCCCGCCTCTCATTCAAACACCCCATTGCCCGAAGTGAGCATCCTCATCCCCACACACGACAATGCACCAGAGCTAAAACGCAATCTCCCATTCTTCCTCCAGCAAGAATATGCAGGAGAATACCGAGTAATCGTAGTGGCAGACAAAGGAGACCATGACACCGAAGACCTCATAAAACAACTCCAAAGCACCTATAAAAATCTCTATGCCACCTATTTACCCGACTCATCCCGCTATATGAGTAGGACGAAACTGGCCATTACACTTGGCGTAAAAGCCGCCCACACCGAATGGATAACCATTACCGACCCTACATGCAAACCCCAAGATGAACATTGGCTCGCCTCGTGGGCAGAAAACATGAACGACGATTCAGATTTCATCATGGGATATGTAGCTATGGATGAAACCTGTCCCGCTATATGGCGCTTTGAGCATGCATTATTGGCAAACCAATGCCTAAGTTCGGCCCAACGCGGTAAAGCATGGGCTACCAACTGCCCCAACATAGCCCTTCGGAAAAGTCATTTTATGAAAGAAGAAGGCTTTCGGGGCAACCTGCAACTCGTCAGAGGCGAATATGATTTCTTAGTCAACAAATATGCACGCCGTCACCGCACACACGTTGACGCACGCACAAGCTCATGGCTCTATGAAGAAGCCCCCAGCAAAAAGACATGGAACAACAGAAAAATGTATTTTCGTGCATCAAGGCCTCAACTCAAAGGGTATAAGGGTCATCAACTATATGCATTGCTCTCCAACTTCACCCTGCACGCAGGCGTACTCACCACGCTTGCAAGTGCCATTTATGCAGGACTCAGCCATAATTGGATATTATTGGGAGTCTCAGTCTTCTATTTGCTCATCATCATCATAGTCCACACACTTCTATGCCATAAGACCATCGTGTTTTTTGATGAACATCTTTCAAAAACAAAAATGTTTCTTTATGAAATGCGTATGGCCTGGCGAAGTTTCAAATACAAAGTGAACTTTATGCGTGCTGACAAGAACGACTTCACGAGTCATAAACTTTAAGAAGATATGCGCATCAAGATTTTTCATATCCTCAAACAAGACGACCAACTTCAGGAAGGCTTTATGAATGTTTTGCATAAAGCCTTTGAAGCCTGTAACATAGAAGAGGCTAAGGGAGAAAATTATGACCTCATACATGTCATAGGCATACCCACAAAAGAAATGACAAGGATGATTCGTCAGACAAAAAAGAAGTTGATTCCCATCATCTATTCGCCCTTAGCCGAGATTGTGCCATGGAACAAAGCACGAGTGGAACCTTCTTTGGCGAAAAATTTGGTGTTCCTAACCACGGGGAAGACCGAATATACATATATTCAGGAGAAATACCCCCAAGCCCACGTGCATCTAATCAAAAATCCCCTGATTACAACGGCCACCACACAAACCCTGTTCAACAATGAATTGGTGCAATTATACCACATGGTGACAGCACAACACGATGAACAAATTAGAGAGGCAATAGAAAAGCGCATCGACAAACTAAAAAATAAAATAGAAGACAAGACGATTCGCAATGTGCTTAAAGGCTTTCTTTACTTGAATTATAAATACAAACGCCGACAAATCCTACAAAAGGATATAGATGAACAAAGCCTCTTGATGCAGTCTTCAGACTATGACGAAGATAAAATGAGCGATTTATTAGTAGAATGCAAACTCTTTGACTTTGTCTCAAGCTTGGAAAGCGTCATGGAAGAAAAGTCTTCACTCACCGAAGGCTTTATGCCCATCCCTGCAAAAGACAACCATCTAACAAAAAAGATAAATACAACAATGATATGAGAAAATATAACATCGAAAAAGATATGCGCTATCTGCAGTTGTTAGCCAATTCATTCCCAACAATAGCAGATGCAAGTACAGAGATTATCAATCTCCAAGCCATTCTCAATCTCCCCAAAGGAACCGAACACTTTCTGGCAGACATACATGGCGAATATGAAGCATTCAGACATGTGCTGAAAAATGCGTCAGGAAACATAAAACGAAAAGTAAACGAACTCTTTGGCAACACCCTGCGTGAACAAGAAAAACGTGAATTGTGTTCACTCATATACTATCCAGAACAGAAACTCGAATTAGTAAAGGCCACAGAACAAGATATCAACGACTGGTATCACATTACACTTCATCAGCTTGTGGCTGTGTGCCGCACGGTGTCCAGCAAATACACACGCTCAAAGGTAAGAAAATCACTCCCCTCAGACTTTTCATACATTATCCAAGAGCTATTGCATGAACATACCGAGAACAACTCAAATAAGACAGCCTATGTCAATGTGATTGTCGATACCATCATCTCAACAGGGCGTGCAGATGACTTCATCATCGCCATGTGTAACGTCATACAGCGCTTGGCAATAGACCAACTCCATATCCTTGGAGACATCTATGACCGTGGACCAGGGGCACATATCATCATGGATACAATGGCCGACTATCACAGCTGGGATATTCAATGGGGAAACCACGACATCCTGTGGATGGGAGCATGTGCAGGCAACGATGCTTGTATCTGTAATGTCATACGTCTTAGCCTGCGTTATGCAAATCTCACCACCCTTGAAGAGGGGTATGGCATAAATCTTGTTCCCTTAGCCACATTTGCCATGGAAGTCTATAAAGATGATCCATGCGAAGAATTTATTCCACGATTGAATGGAGGCACCAAGCATCTTGATGAGAAAACACTCCGACTAACGGCACAAATGCATAAGGCCATAGCCGTGATGCAATTCAAAGAAGAAGCGCAACTTTTTGAGGCTCATCCAGAATGGAACATGCAGAACAGAGAACTTTTTAAGATGATAGACTATGAGAAAAAGACTATCATGCTTGATGGAAAAGAATACCCGTTGACAAGTTGCAATTTCCCAACCATTGACCCCAAGCACCCTTGTGCAATGACCTTCGAAGAGAAAACACTGATGGGAAAACTCCATCATTCTTTCCGTGTCAGCGAGAAACTGCATAAACACATCAGACTCATGCTCCAACATGGATGCATGTATGCCATTCGGAATGACAATCTGCTCTTCCACGCTTCAATTCCACTCAATGAAGATGGAACACTGAAAGAAGTTGAAATTGAACCGGGCAAGAAATATAAAGGAAGAGAGCTAATGCAACAAACAGGTATGCTCATCCGAACAGCCTTCCAAGATGATAGTACGCCTGAAGAAAAGAAATATGCCATCGACTATTTCATTTATTTATGGTGTGGCCCCAATAGCCCTCTCTTTGATAAAAGCAAGATGGCTACATTTGAACGATATTTCATAACCGATAAGGATACACACAAAGAAATAAAAGGCAACTATTTCCTCTTGCGTGATGATGAAAAAATTGTAGACCACATCCTTGATGCTTTCGGAGTAAAGGGTTCTAACCGACATATCATCAACGGCCATGTACCCGTTCATGTGGCAAATGGTGAAAACCCAATAAAAGCCTCAGGAAAGCTCATGGTCATTGACGGAGGTTTCTCAGAAGCCTATCATAAAGAAACTGGTATAGCGGGCTACACCCTGGTTTATCATAGCCGAGGATTCCAACTCGTCCAACACGAGCCTTTTACAAGTGCGGCTGATGCCATCCTACGTGGAACAGACATTAAGTCAACAATACAAATTGTAGAAATGAGTAGCCATAGGATGCTTGTAGCTAACACCGACAAAGGTATAGAATTGAAAAAACAGATTGAAGACCTTGAGGAACTGCTCTATGCATATCGTCACGGACTGATTGGAGAAAAGGAACGAAAGAAATAAAAAACAAAGGTAACAAAAAGGGCTGAAATCCTCTCTCGGATTTCGGCCCTTAACTTTTATATCTGAAAAATATTTACCGGACAGCAATATTTATAAATAAACGATTCGCGTACGCGCCAAACCACTCGGAAAACAACTTTCGCCATGCGCGGAAATGCCAAACTGCTCGGAAAACGACTTTCGCCATGCGCGGAAATGCCAAACCACTCGGAAAACGACTTTCGCCAAGCGCGGAAACACCAAACCATTCGGAAAACGACTTTCGCCATGCGCGGAAATGCCAAACCCTTCGGGAAATGACTTTCGCCATGCGCGGAAATGCCAAACCTTTCGGGAAATGACTTTCGCCCGGCGCGGAAATGCCAAACCTTTCGGGAAATGACTTTCGCCAAGCGCGGAAATGCCAAACCCTTCGGGAAACGACTTTCGCCGTGCGCGGAAATGCCAAACCTTTCGGGAAACGACTTTCGCCATGCGCGGAAATGCCAAACCATTCGGGAAACGACTTTCGCCAGGCGCGGAAATGCCAAACCAAAGGTTTTAATACTTCAACACGACGGATAACGATATTTTCAGAAGGGTGTTAAACAATCGTCCCACGCTACATCTTGTTTGTAGTGTGGGACGAAAAAAATAAGAGTGTTTATGCTAAAATAGTATGATGTTCTGCTGAAATTCTAATACTATCGCTTTATCCAGTTCTGCACTTCAAGTCCTTCAATACGACCAAGGTGCTTCACATTCTCTGTTGCCACAGGAATACCCAGCGTTAATGCCGTAGTAGCGATGTAGAGATCATTGTCTTCAATCATTTTTCCCTGTCGCCGCAGGATTGCTTTCTGCCTACAAAACTCCTCAATACAGACTGAAAAGGGAATAATTTCTATCCGAGAAAGCAGGTCATTCAGCAAGCTACGATTTTTTTCAGGACATGCACTGCATTCTACCCCATAAAGCAGTTCTACAATAGAAATTTCGGATATGCAACAATTACGCCATCCCGCTTTTTCTATACATTGCCAAACATTCTCATCATTGCGCATGATATGGATAAGGATGTTACTATCAAGCAAAATCTGACGCTGTTGTCGATTTGTTTTCATAGTCCTTCAAAACTAATAGGTTCACGAGAAGTAGAATTTTCTTTGATGATACTCATCAGTTCATCAGCCGTCTCATTGCCTTCCCATCTTCCAAAGAATCTATCACGCATTTCCTTATTGTAGGCTGCATCTGACATTTCTTCGCGCTCTTCTTCGAGCACAGAGTTGGTAAGTTTGACCGCCAAAGCCAGTCGGATATTCTTACTCATCGAGCGCAACGTGTTCCAATACATACTTATTGTATTGTTTTCAGTGTTTGTGATTGTAGTTGCCATAATTTAACCTCCTATATATTCTTTTGCAAAGATTGTGCAAGTGAGCGCAAAGAAAGTTTACTTTCAATTTGCCGAACACCGCCAATCTTTTGCAAAAATAGCATTTTTAAACGATACCTCCAAATCCATGCGATTGGATTTTCGTTTCCGTCGTGTGTCAGTATGTCAAAGAGCAATTCGGCTTTGTAAAGCCAATATTTTTATTGTTTTATAGAGACTCTGAACGTTTTCCCTCTGTTTATAGTAGCATTTCAGAAATATACGAAAGGCTTAATTTCGAAGCTAGGAGTAGATTGAGGTAAAATGACTACACGATTACCTATTCGCTGAAAAGCAGCTTGCAGAATATCACTGCTGAAGTATCTCACACCTGTACTGGTATGCTGCCACATAGAGCTTAAGGCATCTCCACCTGCAGCCGTAAAATAAGCATTAATAGTGGAAAAATCGCAAGAAAGATTACCATAATCAGTTATGCTACCAACATTTGCACCCATAGAAGCAAAAAACAATTTCCATTGTCCAAGACTACCCAAAAACCATCTTCCAATGTTACTTGTTGCTATACCTGGATCAAAATGTCCCGCTGCGTAAAAAACGGGGTGCTTTGTGGCATCCTCAGCTTTAATAGTTGTACCATCAGCACTACCGCTTGCCTCCCAGGTGTATTTGTAACCATCCATATCATTCCATGCTCCAGCAAAATTATTGAATATGGTGCTATTATCATTGTCTGAAGTAGAGGCATTATAACCGCTAACACTATAAATCGTTTTTAATGCGATAGCCAATCCTGATGTGGAAGGAGTTTTCTTAGTTACTACGAGACCAATAGGCGTACGTAATCCCTTGTAGGCCAAATCTCCAGTAGAACCATTTTGATATAGATAGCGTCCTGGACGAGTAATTTTTACGACCACAGTGTAGGAATGTCCACGTTGTATGGATGTCGTCCAGTTACTTATAGGCAAAGTTTTACCTGTCAATGCAACATCATAAAGGGTTCCATTAGTAGCACTAAGTACAAAAGAACTTCCAGCATTACCTGGTACGAGATAATGGTAGTCTGTTGTTGCGGAGTAAAACAATTGACCTGTTGGAGGTGTAGTACTAATAGGAACAATATTATTTTCAGTGAACAATCCTGTAGACGAACTCGTAATCGCACTACAATCAACATTATAATCAAGCTTATTAATTGAACCAGATTGCGATTTAAGTTGTGTGTTAAATCCACTGGTGGGCATATAAGAACTAATACAAAAACGTACGCGAGCTGTTTGATGTTTCATCACGAAGTTTACTGTCCATGTATCACCACTAATCGTTTCTGTAGTAACCCCAATAAGTGCATCTTTTCCATTGGTTACACTGAGACTAGTACCATTATCTATAACGGCATCATTAAAACAGACAAAAGAATAAGTCCCAGGATTTAATTTGAGTTTTGTACCAGGGTCACGTGTAAACACTCCACCAATCACTGTTCCACTCACCTTACTATCAGCTCCATTAACACGTGTTTGGGTAGTTGCATCAATGGCATAAATCGTATAGTGTCCATCACTAAGTGGTTGTGAGGCACGACTATGTGGCATAATTGCATCCTGCTTAATACTTACTTCAGCTTCAAGGCCTTCACCTATATCTATAGTCTGAGTGGCGGGAGTTATAACTTTAGCCGTACGCGTTGTCACCTCATCTGCACCATAAGATTCCGTTGTAAAAGTGAAGTGCTCTACACCTACCTCGTTTTTATTATTTATTCCAACAATATCCTCACTACTATTACAAGCCGAAAATATTATTACGCCCAAAAGGCTCATCATTATGAATAATCTTTTCATTATTTTGTATTTTTATCGTATTACAAATTTAGTACTCTATATTTCTTCGTTACAGATTCTAAACCCATCAAAGGATTTACAAATTGGACGTACAGCCTAAAGCTCCAACTCTCCTCCTTCTTCCACTTCATCATTGCCCCATAACTCTTCTTTTGTGCCAGGCACTTTCGGAGAAACACTTGTACAAAGATTCTCCACCATCTCTATAGGGTAAATTATACATGTAGGAATCTTGTAAGATCTCTTCCTCATTACTTTTTTCATTATTAAAAATTATTTTAGTAAAAAATCTATCCCCAAGGTTCAAGAAAAGGCGAAATAGCGTGAATGATTTGTGAGTCAGTCAGTTCTGTTTTTTGACCCTTTCGACGCAAAACCTCGAAAAGACGGGGTTATACCAACTTCGGACAGAGCAGCGTTACCAAAACATTACCACCTCCTTTGCAAGTGAGGATTGGGAAAAGCGGTAACGAACAGTGCAAAATCCGACCTGAATTTCGGGGATTACCTCCTGCAAAGGTACTTCGATGAAAGGAAACAGGCAAATAAATTGCGGACTGTTTCTTTACCATTGAACGACAATGTTTTGCATAGCAACAAATAACCTGACAATGAATAGTTTTGTAAACCGTAAAAAGTCAGAGTTATGCGTAGTACGTTTAAGGTTCTGTTCTACCTCAAAAAGAACGCCC
>ERZ772960.3233-NODE-3233-length-11106-cov-3.272464_pt1 | contig 11106 bp, 7 predicted proteins | sample MGYA00580678_ERZ772960 | MGnify/ENA primary metagenome ERZ772960 (study PRJEB29015, sample SAMEA2737930) | human oral metagenome | biome: human oral; feature: human-associated habitat; material: dental | place: China | collected 2059 ...
GAACGCTGTCGTATCCGTCGAAACATAGTGTTAGGGCAGATGTGCAAGTCTGGTTACATCACTCGCGAAGAGTATAACGAACTTGTGCAGCGTCCGCTTGGCATAAAATTTTCAAAGGAAAAAAGCATCAAAGGTGCCGGCGATTACTTCCAGGCATTCTTGCGTCAGTATATGATGGAGAAGAAACCTGAACGCAAGAACTATCAGGAATGGCGCTTGCGCGACTTTGTGCTCGACTCTATTGCATGGGAAAAAGATCCTCTTTTTGGTTGGTGTAACAAGAATACGAAGCGGAATGGCGAAAACTACAACGTAAATACAGATGGCTTGCGCATATTTACCACCATCGACACACGTATGCAGAAGTATGCCGAACAGGCTGTACGTAAACATGTTGGTGGCTATCTGCAGAAAGAATTTAATATTGCTAATCGATATAAAAAGAATGCTCCATTCTCGACGAATATCTCGCGTAGTACCATAAAAGCCATTCTCAACCGTTCCTGTCGGCAGAGTTTAAGATACCTAAGACTGAAAGAACAGGGAGCGACACCCGACGAAATACGACGCAGTTTCCGTACGAAACACGAAATGACGCTCTTTACTTATCATGGCAGCGTGGACACTTTGATGACGCCAATCGATTCCATTCGATACTACAAATCGTTCTTGCGGGCAGCCTTTCTGAGTATGGAACCACACACAGGAGCCGTTAAGGCTTACGTGGGAGGGATTGATTACGACCACTTCAAATACGATATGGTTATGGGCGGACGGCGCCAAGTGGGTTCTACCATAAAGCCTTTTCTTTATGCGCTCGCCATGCAGAATGGCATGACACCGTGTACTACTGTCCTCAACGTGCAGCGTTCGTATGGCAACTGGACGCCCCGCAACGGCTCAAAGGCACGCTACGGGCAGCAGGTTCCGCTGCGCTGGGGACTGCAACAGTCGAACAACTGGATTTCGGCATACCTCATCAGTCTGCTCGGACCATCTCAATTTGTTAGTATTCTGCATGATTTCGGACTGAACAATCCTGATATCGACAAGAACACATCACCCGTTCTGTGTCTCGGACCATCGGAACTTTCGGTGGGAGAAATGTGCAGTGCATACACCACTTTCGTCAATCGTGGTGTTCGTTGCGCCCCTCTCTTTGTTACAAGAATAGAGGACAGCCACGGCAACATAGTAGCTAAGTTCCAGCCATTGATGAACGAAGTCATTTCGGAAGAAAGTTCTTACAAGATGCTCGACATGCTGCAAGCTGTAGTTCAGGGTGGAACAGGTGGGCGCCTGCGTTATCATTACAACCTCACAGGCGAGATTGGTGGTAAGACTGGAACCACAAACAAGAACTCCGACGGTTGGTTCATGGGCTTCACACCACAGCTTGTAAACGGATGCTGGGTGGGCGGAGAAGACCGCGACATACACTTCGATGTTACTGCAATGGGGCAAGGTGCTACGATGGCACTGCCTATATGGGCTTATTACATGCAAATGGTTTATGCTGACAAGTCGTTACACTATTCACCAAAAGCCAAATTCGACATTCCTGCCCACTTCGATCCGTGCCATTCTACGGAGTCTATCTCTGTAAACGGCATACAAGAGGTCTACTTTTAAGAGATACAACAACAAATCAAATATACAAATATGAAAGCAATCTTACTATCTGTCTTTATGATGGGCGCAGCGCTCACGGCAGATGCGCAGGCAACTGTAAAGGTAAACTGGGAAACTTATAATTTCGATAAAATTTTAGGTTCAGCCAACATCGACAAGGCAAAGAATGAAGATGAAGGCATGAAACTAATTAAGAAAAAAATATCGGAGGCTCGCCCAAATAAAAAGCTCACCATAGAATTCACTTTAAGCAAGAAGAATAACAGTTGGATTGTGGATGATTTAAATAAGAACGAAAAATTCTTTAAAGCATTGACCGGATATCAATAGAACTTACATAAGTTTTCTAAGATATTTTGTAACATGTTTTTGTAGTCTTGCCGGCGTGATGGAATTGGCAGACGTGCGGGATTCAAAATCCCGTGGTGCTTGCACCGTATGAGTTCGACTCTCATCGCCGGCACCAGATTTTTTTGTATATAGGAGGATGCGATGAACAACGAGATGATGAAAAGTGTACTTATGATAGCTGTTTTTTTTGCAATCATTTACTTTTTAATGATAAGACCACAAAAGAAGAGAGAAAAAGCTGTAAAGACGATGAGAGACACCTTGCAGGTGGGCGATGAGGTTATTACGATAGGTGGATTTATAGGAAAAATCATGTCCGTTAAAGGTGATACCTTGGTAATAAGCATTGGAGCCGATAAGAATAAATTGGAAATAATGAAGTGGGGTGTATCCAAGCTTGCTAAGGATGAGTTTGAGCCTGCTGTACCTAAAAGCAATAGGTTTAAAAGAGCAAGTGCAGCTGTTAAACCTGCATCCAGAGGCGATGAAGCTGAAAAAACTTCTGATGCGGACGGCGAAACTGAAAACGCAAAACCATCCAGAGTAAAAAAACTAAATTAAAAGTTATCGTCGTTACCGGGAATTCGAGGTATATGGAATGAATATAAATGGCAAAAGAATTATTTCAATCTTAATAATCCTGCTAATAGCATTTGGATTTTATTCAATGTTCAATGGAGTGGGTGGATCAAAACCGCTTAAGGATAAGGTTAACCTGGGGCTTGACATCAAGGGCGGTGCCTATGTTTTGATGGAAGCACAAACCGATAAAAAGGGTGCAGAGCTTAAAAAACTTATGGATCAGACGCAGGCTGTAATTGAAAAGCGTGTTAATGCTCTTGGTCTATCAGAACCTACAATAACGATAGAAGGTGAAAAGAGACTTAGAATAGAGATGCCGGGCGCCGAAAACACCGATGATGCCATCAAAAAAATAGGTAAAACAGCGCAGCTTAAGTTCTTACTTGCGGATGAATCCGAGGTGCTCACGGGTAAGGACGTAAAGAATGCAAGTACGGAAGTAGACCAAAACAATGGTGGATACTTGGTAAACCTTGAATTTACCGACAAAGGAGCAAAATTATTTGAAGAAGGAACGAAGGAAGCTATATCAAAGGCACATAAACCTAAAGATTCAAACCTTCAAAGCGATGTCATAATTATTAAACTCGATGACAAAGTCATCTCTTCACCTCAGGTGCAGGGAGTAATTTCAGGCGGAACATGCCAGATAACGAGCGGAAAGGGCGGATTCAGAAAATCTGAAGCTACGGAATTATCCGCTCTTATAAGAGGTGGTGCGCTACCTGTAGCCATGAAGGAAGTGAGTTCTTCTCAGCAGGATGCGACCATCGGATACAACGCATTTGAAAAGAGCGTTAAAGCCGGAATAATAGGTGTAATATTAATTTTTATACTTATGGTACTGCTATATAGGGTTATGGGACTTGTAGCAAATTTAGCATTACTTGCGTACATTGTAATACTTGTAGCTGTTATGGCTCTCATGGGAAGTACACTTACGCTCCCGGGTATTGCAGGTATAGTCTTATCCATAGGTATGGCCGTAGATGCTAACGTAATTATATTTACAAGGATAAGAGAAGAGCTTTCTGCAGGAGGCGCAATTAGACCGTCCTGTGAAAACGGCTTCAAAAACTCCATGAGTACGATAATAGACTCGCAGATTACGACGTTTATAGCTGCTGTGGTGCTTTATCAATTAGGAACAAGTCTTGTAAAGGGCTTTGCATGGACTCTAATGATCGGTATTGCTGCAAGTATACTTACCGCCGTAATACTTACAAGATTGTTTATGACGGTACTCTCACACAGCAATATTTTTGCGGACAAGAAATTCTTCGGAGTAAAGAAGGATAATAAAATTTCATTTGAATTAAATACAAACATAAACTTTATAAAGATAAGGAAGATAGCGTATATAATTTCTATAGTTGTATTCCTAATAGGTGGTGGTATTTTCATAGCAAGAGGATATAACTACGGTATAGATTTTACCGGCGGAACCATGATGCATGTAGACATGCATAAGGTTGTAGACCAGGATAAGCTTAAAAGTTTCCTTAAAAAGAATGACGTTGCAGGAGAGGTTATCTATGCGGGTAAGGCGAATAAAGAGGTAATAGTAAGGACAAGGAAGCATCTTGATAGAGCTTCCAGAGAAAAACTTCTTGAAGCCCTGCATAAGGAATACAAGATTGACAAGAAGAAGGACATAAAGGAATTTAACGATTTCGGACCATCCATAGGAAAGTTGTTGAGGCAAAATGCAATTAAAGCGCTTGCTATAGCCGCTGTTCTCATGCTTGTATACATTAGGATAAGATTTAGGAAGTGGCGCTTTGGCGGGGCTGCATTGATAGGTGTAATACACGATGTGCTTATAATGCTTGCGTTCTATTCGATTTTCTATTACGAAATAAGCAATCCGTTTATTGCGGCCATACTTACGGTATTCGGATATTCCATTAATGATACGATAGTAATCTTTGATAGAATCAGGGAAAACAATAAATACCTTAAAAAAGGTGCAGTTGCAGATGTTATAAATAAGAGCATAAACTCCACTTTGAGCAGAAGTATAGTAACTTCGCTTACAACCATGATCGTAATGGTGCCGCTACTCATATTTACAAGTGATGTTATAAGATCATTTACAATTCCTCTCATGATAGGTGTTGCAACAGGTACATATTCATCGGTGTTTATCTGCGGATCTCTGTATTATGATTTCACTAATTTGTTTACAGGCAAGGGAGGTAAAGGCGGAGATACAGGTAAAGCATCCGGCAAGAAAAAGAATAAGAAAAAAGATGTTTCTAAGGCAAAGCTTGATGATGGAGCAGTAGTGTAGCTCTATGAAGGTAAGAAATGGAAGATGCGAAAACCAAATTTTTAAAAGAAATAAAAGCTATTAAGTCGTATGACCTTGAAAAACTTGGTGAGGCCTATGATGTAGCTTACAAGCAGCATAATGGTCAAAAAAGGAAGTCCGGAGAACCGTATATTATCCACCCCGAGGCGGTAGCGAAAATTCTCGCAGAACTTGGAATGGATGAAGATACGCTCATAGCCGGGCTTCTTCATGACGTTATAGAAGATACCGATTTTACCCCTGAGATGGTAGAAGAAAAATTCGGATCCGATGTAAGACATCTTGTAGAAGGCGTCACTAAACTTGGAACGCTTGTATTTGAAACCAAGGAAGAAGTACAGGCGGAAAATATGCGAAAGATGTTTCTTGCCATGAGTAAAGATATAAGAGTGCTCATAATCAAGCTTGCCGATAGGCTCCATAATCTTAGAACGATAAATTATATGTCGCAGGATAAGATCAAACTCAAGTGTCAGGAAACTCTAGACATATATGCGCCACTTGCCAGCAGACTTGGAATATATTCGATTAAATTTGAACTTGAAGATATAGCGCTGAAATGTCTTCATCCTGAAACCTACGAAGAGCTTAAGAAAAATGTAAACGAGAAGAAAACGGAGCGTGAAAAAGCCATCAAGGATGTTATAAGCGAGGTGGAAAGAGCTCTAAAACCTCTCGGAATCGAATATACAATCTATGGAAGAAGCAAGCATTTTTACAGCATATATAAAAAAATGCAGCATCAAAAGAAGTCTCTGGATGAAATTTTCGATCTTACGGCAATAAGGATCATTGTAAATGAAAAATCTGATTGTTATGCAGTTCTGGGTGTCGTACATAATATATGGACACCTATTCCCGGCAGATTTAAAGACTATATAGCTATGCCGAAGATGAATATGTATCAGTCCATTCATACCACGGTAATCGGAAGTATAGGAAGACCTTTTGAAGTTCAGATTAGAACAAAAAAAATGCACGAACTTGCTGAATATGGAATAGCTGCGCACTGGAAGTATAAGGAAGGTAAATCAAGCGCTTCGGAGGAAGCGGATGATATAAAGCTTGCCTGGTTAAGGCAGACCTTGGAATGGCAGAAGGATGTTGTAGATTCTAAAGAGTTTATGGATACCCTTAAAATAGACCTCTTTACCAGACAGGTATTCGTTTTTACGCCTAAGGGAGATGTCGTAGAATTGCCGGCAGGCGCTACTCCTCTTGATTTTGCTTTTAAAATACACACACAGATAGGCTGTAAATGTGTGGGCGCTAAGGTAAACGGCAAAATGGTAACGATAGATCACGTGCTGAATAACGGCGATATTGTGGATATAATCACCTCGGCAAATTCAAGCGGACCCAGCATAGATTGGTTAAATATGGCCAAAAGCAGCTCTGCAAGAAGCAAAATCAGGCAGTGGCTTAAAAGTCAAAACAAAAATGATATAATAGACAAGGGTAAAGAGGTTCTGGACAAATATGTGAGAAAGAAAGGACATGAACCTAAGGAGATACTCAAGGGAGCTTATTTGTCGAGGGCTGCTAAAAAGCTTAATTTAAGTAATGTGGATGAACTTTATTCTCAGGTTTCATATGGCGGAGCGTTTCAATCCAAGGTATACAACCTTTTACTTGAATATTATAAGGATGATCATAAAGACATAGCAGAAGAAGAACAGGAAGCTATTGAGAGTATAAAAAAGACTGAACTTTCAAAACTTAAAGAGAAGGAAAACAGAAGAAAACGAGAAAATCCCGGCATAGTTGCAGACGGCTATTCAAACCTTAAAGTCAGAATGGCAAAATGCTGTAACCCGGTACCCGGCGATGAGATATGTGGCTATGTATCCAAGGGAAGAGGAATAATGGTGCATAGAAGCGATTGTTCCAACCTTAAATACATGTTGAGCAACGATCCCAGCAGAAAGATAAATGTAAAGTGGGATTACGAAAAACTGACGCCTTCTTATCTTGCTGATATCTGCGTAATTTCTACCGATACAAAGGGAGTATTTACAGACCTTTCAAGAACATGTGAGGGAATGGATATAAAAATTGCAGGAATAAATGCAAATTCAACATCTGAAGGAATAATGCAGATGGATCTTACACTTAACCTCACGCATACTGCTCAAATGAATAAACTGATTGGAAGGCTTAAGGGTATAGAGAACGTTATAGATGTGTACAGAAAGTAGAGAATTTATGAAAATCAAGACATTTGTTACAGGCTTTTTACAGATAAACACCTATCTTGTATATGATGAAGATACACTTGAAGGGTTTATCGTCGATATCGGCAAATACCTTAAGGACATCACGGATTTCGTAAAAAAAGAAGAAATACATATTAAATACATAATAGTAACCCACGGTCACGACGACCATACGGGCGGTGTTAATGATCAGAGAAAGGATTTCCCGGATGCAAAGGTGGTTGCACACAAGGGCGATATAGATTGGTACAATGATCCAAGGCTAAACGGCAGCATAGAAATAAGCGGCAAGCCAAATACGATAAAGATAGATGAATACGTAAGCGACGGAGATACACTTACTGTAGGGAATATGAAACTCGATATCATACATACACCCGGACATACACCGGGCGGAATATGCATTTACACACCTAATGCACTGTTTTCGGGAGATACTCTCTTTTCACATTCCATAGGAAGAACGGATTTTACAGGAGGATCCTTCGAGGACATCACTCGTTCAATAAGAGAAAAGCTGTATAAGCTGCCGGATGATACCGAAGTATATCCGGGACATATGGGCACAACTACAATAGGTATCGAAAAAAAGAACAATCCGTTCGTTCCGGAACTATAACAAACATTATTTTAAATATGGAGGATAGAATTGACTAACGCACCTAAGGGCACTAAAGATCTCATGCCCAAAGAAACCGCATTATTTAGATATCTTGAAAACGAATTTTTAAAGGTAGCTTCATCGTATGGCTATAATGAAATCATGACACCTGTAATAGAACATACGGAGCTTTTCAGCAGAGGAGTGGGAAGCGGCACGGATATCGTTCAAAAGGAAATGTACACCTTCAAAGATCTTGGCGGAAGAAGTATATCATTGAGGCCTGAAGGCACGGCAGGTGTTGCACGTGCATATGTTCAGTCCGGTGACCTTTCAAAGGCAAAACCCGTGAAGTATTCATACGTATCATCATGTTTTCGCTACGAAAAACCGCAAAGCGGAAGACAGAGGATGTTTCATCAACTAGGCATTGAATGCTTCGGCTCTAAGGAAGTTCAGGCAGATGCTGAAGTGATAATGCTTGCGAGCGACTTTTTGAATAACCTTGGGCTTAAGGAAATTACTCTAACGATAAACAGCATAGGCTGCAACAAATGCAGAGAAAAATACAAGGAAGCCCTCGTAAAATATTATGAATCCGTAAGCGAAAATCTATGCGAAACCTGTAAGATCCGGTTAAATACGAATCCTATGAGATTACTTGACTGCAAGGAAGACGAATGCACAAAATATTCAAGCGATGCGCCAAGCATTTTGGATTTTATATGTAGCGAATGTGCAAATGATTTCAGCAAACTGCAGGAACTTTTGACAAATGCCGGAATTCAATACGAAGTGGATCCTCGAATTGTAAGAGGACTCGATTATTACAACAAAACGGCATTTGAATTTATACATGAAAAAATAGGAGCCAAGGCTACCGTATGTGGAGGCGGAAGATATGATAATCTCATCAATACTCTTGCAGGAATCAAGGAGCCCGGAATAGGATTCGGCATAGGTTTGGAAAGGCTTATGCTGGCTATAGACAGCGAAAATATAGATAAATCCATTTCAACTTCACCTGAATATGTTATAATACCGGCAGGTGAAAACGTCCCACATGAAAAGATATATGCTATCGCTAAGATGCTGAGAAATTCCGGCAAAACGGTAGTAGTAGATATAATGAACAGAAATTTCAAATCGCTCATCAAATATGCCAATAAAATCAATGCAAAATATGCGTTGATACTAGGTGAAGATGAGCTTAAAAACGAAGCTGTCACGGTTAAAAACATGGCAAGTGGTGATCAAAGAACGGTTAAGATCAGCGAGCTTGTAAATTCGCAAGAGACTATATAAGAGAGCTATAAACAGAGATTAAGGAGAGGTGGATGAAGCTTATAAAAAGAAATGCGTTTGCAGGTGAAATTTCGGATGCGCATCTTGATAAAAAGGTATCTTTAAACGGTTGGGTAAGCAAGATACGAAAACTCGGAGAAATAGTTTTTTTAGACCTTAGAGACAGAACGGGAATAGTACAGATTTTTTTTGATAAAAATATAGATGAGAACCTTTTTAAAAAGGTTAATGAACTTAAAAGCGAATATGTAATAGGCATATCAGGGAAGATAAGAATAAGAGAAAACGAAAACCCTGACATGAAAACCGGTAAGTACGAAGTAGTGGGAAGTGATCTTGTAATCTATTCAGCTTCGGAGACACCGCCAATATATGTAAAGGATGATGATGATGTAAGTGAAGACCTGAGGCTTAAATACAGGTACCTTGATCTAAGGAAGACAGGCATGCAAAAAATCTTGGACATAAGATACGAGCTCACTAAACTTACGAGAAAGTACTTTGACGAATTAGGCTTTAGGGAAATAGAAACACCGATGCTCATAAAACCGACCCCTGAAGGTGCCAGAGATTATCTCGTTCCAAGCAGGGTGCACAAAGGTTCGTTTTATGCACTTCCTCAATCGCCTCAAATGTATAAGCAGCTTCTTATGGTATCGGGTTGTGATAGATATATACAGATAGCAAAATGTTTTAGAGATGAGGATCTAAGAGCAGACAGACAACCTGAATTTACACAGATCGATATGGAACTTTCCTTTACTGATGCGGATGAAATAATCGCCATTCAGGAAGGGTTTTTAAAGGAAGTATTCAAAAAAATCAAGGGCAAGGAAATAACTACGCCTTTTAGAAGATTCAGCTATGATGAAGCTATGGAAAGATTCGGGAGCGATAAACCGGATACAAGATTTGGCATGGAACTTCATGATATAAGTGGCTTGGTTATAAATAAAGGTTTTAACGTCTTTGACAAGGCGGTTTCAGAAGGCGGATCTGTAAGAGGAATATGTGTTAAGGGCGGCAGCGAAAAGTATTCAAGAAAGGGTATAGACAGGCTTACAGAACTTGCAAAGGATTACGGCATTTCGGGGATTGCTTGGATAAGGTATACAGAGCCTATTAAATCATCTATAGGCAAATTTTACTCGAATTCCGATCTTGAAGAGATTGCAAGGGCATTTAATGCAGAAAAGGGAGATCTCATATTACTGGCATCGGGCATAAACAAGGTGGTATTCGATTCGCTCGGATTTTTAAGAAATCACATCGCTAAGGAGCAAGATCTTATTGATGAAGAACGGATTGATCTTCTATGGGTTACGGATTTTCCTATGTTTTCCTTAGAGGATGATGGACATAAGGCTATGCACCATCCTTTTACATCTCCGAAATTAAATTCGCTTGAGGATTTAAAAGATCCTAAAAAACTTAAAGCGGATGCATATGACATCGTGCTCAACGGCAATGAAATAGGTGGCGGAAGCATAAGGATTCACGATAAGGATGTACAAAAAGAAATATTTAAGATATTAGGAATGGATGAAGAAGAAATCGAGGCAAAATTCGGATTTTTGCTGAATGCTTTTTCATATGGAGTACCTCCTCATGGAGGGCTTGCCTATGGGCTTGACAGGCTTTGCATGATACTGGCAGGTGCAAGCAGCATTAAAGATGTAATAGCTTTTCCTAAAAATCAAGCTGCCGAATGTCCACTGTCTAAAGCTCCCGATGCGGCGGATAAAGAACAGCTTACAGAACTCGGTATACAAATAAAAAAATAGAAAGTGTGCTATGCTAAATATAGGTATTTACGGAGGAAGTTTTGATCCTGTCCACTCAGGTCATGTAAACTTGGTGAGGGAGTGTCTTGAAAAGACTTTACTCGATATGGTGTATATAGTGCCAAACTACATACAGCCTTTTAAAGAGAATAAAATAGAAGTGAGTACTGAAGATAGGCTCAACATGTTGGAAATAGCATTTAAAGATGTCGGCAGATCATACATTTCACACGTTGAAATAAATAGGAAGGGAATTTCATATACTTATAAAACGCTGGATTACTTTAAAGAAAAGCATAGAGGTGAAGAAATTTACTTTAT
>ERZ772960.3237-NODE-3237-length-11100-cov-2.816297_pt1 | contig 11100 bp, 10 predicted proteins | sample MGYA00580678_ERZ772960 | MGnify/ENA primary metagenome ERZ772960 (study PRJEB29015, sample SAMEA2737930) | human oral metagenome | biome: human oral; feature: human-associated habitat; material: dental | place: China | collected 2059 ...
CATACTATCTCCTTTAATATTTTTAAAATTGGTGATAATAAACAAAGTTTACTACCCTTAGTCCTATTATTTCATTTTATAACCAAGACCCCTTATGGTGTCTATACCATTTTCACTAGTCTCATCCAGACCTAGCTTTTTTCTCAGGTGTCTAATATGCACATCTACAGTCCTGGTCTCTCCATAAAACTCATAACCCCATACCTTTTCTAAAAGGTAGTCCCTCTTAAGGACCTTGCCCCTATTTTCCATAAGGAGTTTTAATAATTCAAATTCCTTACGAGTCAGGTCTACCTTAAGACCATCTACTGTAAGTTTGTATTGGTCTGTATTCAAGACTATATTACCAGCCTCAATTACTGGTTGGGACTTGTCACTGATCCTATATCTTCTCAATACGGTATTGATCCTGGCCATGAGTTCCTTAATACTAAAAGGCTTTGTTATGTAATCATCTGCCCCTACATTTAGGCCCTGGATTTTATCATCCTCCATATTTTTTGCAGTCAACATTATCACGGGAAGATCATATATGTCCTCGTCTTGTCTAATCTTCTTTAATATGTCTATACCGCTAATCTTAGGCAACATCCAATCCAGGAGTAGAAGGTCTGGCTTTTCCCTGCCTATAAGTTCAATCGTCTGATTAGCCTCAGTAGATACACAAACATCAAAACCGGATAGTTCCAGATTAAATTTTAGTAATTCTAGTATATGTTCTTCATCATCAATTACCAATATCTTCACTACTTATCATCATCCTTTTTTTCTTTTAAAATAGATTCCAATTCATTTACAAAAGTATTTAAGTCCTTAAACTGCCTATAAACTGATGCAAACCTAACATAGGCAACTTCATCTACATCTTTAAGCCTGTCCATTACCATCTCACCAATTTTTGTAGTCTCTATTTCATTGATAAACATCTTGTTAATTTCACTCTCTATAGAATCTACCAATTCATCTATCTTTGATACGGACACAGGTAACTTTTCACATGATCTTATCAAACCATACTTAATCTTGTCCCTATCAAAAGACTCTCTCCTGCCATCCTTTTTAATTACCATGACAGGTATAAGTTCTATTTTTTCATAAGTTGTAAACCTCTTCTTACACCTCTCACACTCTCTTCTCCTCCTAATAGAAGAGGAGTCTATGTGCCTTGAATCCAATACCTTAGATTCCTTGTATTCACAATATGGACAAATCATCTTAATATCCCCCTTATATAAAAATATGACTCAGACAAAAGCTGAGTCATACCTAATTTTCTATTGATTTATTTACTTCTTTCTTCTTAAAAAAGTAGGAATAACCATATCATCATCGCTAGCTGTAGCAGCATCATCAAAGCTGTTTGAGAAAGTTTCTTCAGCTGGCTTGATATTTTCAACATTTTGACTTTCAGTTACTCTTGGTATTTCATTATATTTTGGTGTAACTGGTGTTGGGTTGTTTCTTCTCAACTGTGGAGTAAACAAGTCGTCAGAATTATCCTGTAGACCAGTAGCAACTACTGTGATCACTATTTCATCACCAAAATCTTCCCTAGTAGCAGCACCGAATATAATCATTGCATCCGGATCACACTTCTGCCTAATGATGTCAGTAGCTTCACTAACTTCTAGTAGACCCAGGTCAGTTCCACCTGTAACATTTATCAAGACACCCTTAGCTCCATCTATAGTAGTTTCTAGTAGTGGAGATTCTATGGCCTGTCTTGCAGCAGCTATGGCCCTATCTTCACCTGCAGCCATACCCATACCCATATGAGCTAGACCCTGGTCCTTCATCACTGCTTCAACGTCAGCAAAGTCGAGGTTGATAAGGGCAGCCTCTGATATAAGACCAGATATAGACTGGATACCCTGCTTTAATATATCATCTGCCTTAGAAAGGGCATCAGTTATACTAGTTCTCTTTTCTATTATCTGAAGAATCTTGTCATTTGGTATAGTTATCAAAGTATCCACATTCTTCTTTAACTCTAATATACCTTCTTCAGCCTTGTTCATCCTTACCCTACCTTCAAAAGAGAAAGGCTTAGTTACTACTGCAACTGTAAGGGCACCTGCTTCTTTGGCAATCTTAGCAACAACTGGAGCAGCACCTGTACCTGTTCCACCACCCATACCAGCAGTTACGAATACCATGTCAGCACCTTCTATTGCCTTAGCTATTTCATCTGCAGATTCCTCTGCAGCCTTCTTTCCTTTTTCTGGGTTTGCACCTGCGCCCAAACCTTTAGTTAACTTTTCACCTATTTGCAGAATATGTTCAGCCTTTGACGCTTCCAAGGCCTGCTTGTCTGTATTTAGTGAAATAAATTCAACACCCCTAACGCCTGAGTTAATCATAACGTTTATAGCATTGTTTCCACCGCCACCTACACCTATTACCTTGATATTGGCAGCTCCGATTTGTTCTTCAACAAAGTTTAACATTTATAAACCCCCATTCACAACATAGTTTAATATCATTAAATAATCTGTAATTATATTCATAAATTATATTCATAAATAATACTCATAAAATATCGTATATTATTTAAAATAAATAACATTCTATCTATTATATAATATCTCAAACTATCCTACTTATGCAACATATTTTTGACTTTTTTTGCAATTTATCTATAAATAATTTACAAAAAAGCAGATATTCTGTCATATATTTGATCTATGGCATCCCTCTTGCCAAAGGCCCTGCTGGCCTTTGCCATTTCTTCTAACCTAGCCTTATCATTTAGGAGACCAAGTACATTGTCATACAGGGAATCTTCACTTAATTCTCTTTCAGTTATGCAAATAGCCCCGCCAGCCCTCTCAAGGCTCTTGGCATTATACTCCTGGTGATTTTCAGCTGTATAAGCCTTTGGCACTATTACGGCTGGTACTCCTATTGCAGTCATCTCTGCCATAGAGATTGCACCTGCAGATCCTATTACCAGGTCTGCAGCAGCCAGGTTGTTGGCCATATCGTCTAAATATGGAAGTATTTTTTGGTTTTGACCAAATTCAAGGTCACCATAATCTTTCATGAATTGGTCATAGTAGGCCCTACCAGTAGCTATTGTAAAGGCAATCTTATCCTTAACAAGGGCCGGTATTAGTTTCTTTAGAGCATTATTAATCTCTTCTGAACCACCACTACCTCCGGCTACTAATAGCATTTTTTCATCAGGAGTCAGGCCTAATTTCTTCCTGGATTCAGCCTTGTCTGAATTTAGGATTTCGTCTCTTACAGGGTTACCTGTAAAGGTCAACTTATCCTGGGCCTGGTCTGGAAACCTCTTATGTGAATCCTCAAAACTAGTCATGACTAGGTCTACATTCTTTGATAACATCTTGTTACCAGGGAATGAATTCTGCTCATGTATGCAGGACTTAATACCCATCTTACTGGCTTTTAGGACTACCGAACCACTTACATAGCCACCTGTACCTATAACCAAATCTGGCTTAAACCTTTTAATTATCCTCTTCGAATCACCTAAGGACTTTAGGAACTTGATAAGTCTCTTTACATTTTCTAAGTCTATCTTCCTCCTAAACCCCTGAACATCTATATACTTTATCCTGTAACCGTACTTTGGAACTATTTCAGCCTCTATGCCCGCCTTGGTTCCTACAAAAAGTATCTCTGCATCCGGATGATGTTCTTTTATCTTGTTAGCGATCGCAATAGCTGGATATACATGACCTCCAGTTCCACCACCTGACAATATAACTTTCATAATACTCCCCTTTTTCTATAAAATATTGTTCACTATATCTTTGAACTCTTGTCCTCTTTCCTCGTAATTCTTATACATTCCCCAACTAGCACAGGCTGGAGACAATAGGACTACATCATCCTTATCTGCAATCTGACTAGCTTTTATAACTGCTTCCTTTAGGCTATCCAATTTATAGATTTCCTTGATGCCAGCCTTGAATGCTGTATCAGCAATGAGGTCAGCCGTCTGGCCTATTACTAAGACAGCCCTTACATAATTAACAGCTATATCAAAGAGTTCTGTAAAGTCACTTCCCTTATCATAACCGCCAGCAATTAAGATTATAGGTGTCTTGTATGATTGGACTGCCTTTATCGTAGAATCAGGGTTCGTCCCTTTAGAGTCGTTTACATATACAACTCCATTCACAGTATTGACATATTCTAACCTATGTTCTACAGCCTTAAAAGTAGTCAATACCTTCTTTATTATCTCCTTGTCTATACCAAAATGAAGGCAAAGCCCTATGGCAGCCATAGAGTTTTCCAGGTTGTGACCACCTGGTAGGCTCAGGTCTTCAGCATTTACTATTTCAACTTCTCTACCGTCCTTAACAGCGATAATATTCTTATTATCATCAAGGTAGATACCTGCTTCCGGCCTGGACTGTCTAGAAAAATAAACTGGTCTAGCCTGGCAAGTATTTCCCATGTCCCTTGTTATTGGATCATCGTAATTCAATACACATACACTTTCAGGTGTCTGTTTAGCAAATATATTAGCCTTGGCCCTGGCATAATTTTCCATAGTATGGTGTCTGTTCATATGGTCCTCAGTCAGGTTTAATACAGTGGAAACCTCTGGCCTAAAATCATAAACGGCTTCAAGCTGGAAACTTGACAACTCAGTTACCAAAACTGCTCCTGGCTGGGCCTCTTCAACTGCACTTATGGCTGGATTTCCTATGTTACCGACCACATAGGTATCTAGTCCTGCCTCCTTGCATATCTCACCTACTATTGAAGTAGTCGTAGTCTTACCATTTGTACCTGTAATACCTATGAATTTTATATTCTTTTCTTGGCCTTCCCTGTAGGCTAGTTCAACCTCACTGATTACCTCCTTGCCCATCTCCCTTAGTTTAACCAAGAAATCAAGTTCAAGTGGAACCCCTGGAGAAACAAGAGCCAAGTCTACCTGTCTTAGGACTTCCCCGCTTGGATTCTTACCCAGTACATACTCTAGACCCTGATAGGCCTTTAATTCGTCCAATACTTGTCCAAGTTCTTCCTCAGGTTTAGAGTCATTTACAACTACTGAATAGCCCTTCTTGGCAAGATACTTGACTGCTGCAAGTCCTGACCTGGCCATACCAACTACTAATATTTTCTTACTCATTATAGTCACCTTCATTTCAATTTTGTCAGTCGGCTAAGTTCTTAGACTCCACCAACTATATCTTAAGGGCCAGTAAATCCATGCCCCAACTTTCAAATTGCTATATCATTAAAACATGGCTACTAGTCCTATCAAGGCAAGGACTATAGATACCAGCCAAAAGATAAATACAACCTTAGTTTCTGGCCATCCACACTGTTCATAGTGGTGGTGTAATGGGGCCATCTTAAAGATCCTCTTTCTAGTCTTCTTGAAATACATAACCTGTATTATAACAGACAGGGCCTCTGCGAAATATATGCCCCCAACTATAGGTATAATTAAAACCGAGTTAGTAAACAAGGCAAAGGCTGTTACAGCACCACCTAGGGCCATAGATCCCGTATCTCCCATAAATACTCTGGCCGGATTTACATTAAACCACAAGAAACCAATACAGGCGCCTAGTGTCGCTGCAGCCATCTGTGATATGCCAAAATTTTCTGCGACCACAAATGCAAATACCACAAAGAAGGCAGATACTACGGCAGTAATACCTGAAGCAAGACCATCTAAACCATCAGTTAGGTTTACAGCATTTACTGTACCTAAAATTACAATCAACATAAGAGGTATATAGAATATACCTATATTTATACCAAACTTGACGAAGGGAATTATAAACTGGTCACCAGAACCTATAGTCCAATACCTATAAAAGGCAAGAACAAAAGCTAGTACAACCTGTATTATTATCTTTTGTATAGGAGTAAGTCCCAAAGACCTAGTCATCTTGATTTTGACAATATCATCAAAAAATCCTACTAGTCCAAATCCAAACATACACAATAAGGCCATCAATATATCAGTACTTATACCTGACCTGATCAATGTAACAAGCAGGATAGCTACTATAATCATAAGGCCTCCCATAGTAGGTGTACCATTCTTCTTTAAATGAGTCTGTGGTCCATCATCTCTTACAGTCTGTCCAAACTTGAACCTATGAAGGGCTGGTAAAACAACTGGCCCCATTATCAGTACCAATACAAAGGCAAATAAACTCGTAATGGCTAATTCTCTAAAACCTAGCATTGACAGCCTCCTTTCAAGATCTTCAAACTTCATTCCCCTAGATGCTTTTAGGAGAATCACATCTCCATCTTCTACTATTTTTGGAAGGGAGTCTATTAATTCTTCCTTAGTCTCAAAGTGGAAGACTCTACTAAGGTCAAATCCTCTTTCCATTGCCTCTACACCAATAAATTTGGCTGCATGGCCGGCAGTTATAATTATATCGGCCTTATCAATAGACTGGTAGCCTACCCTCCTGTGGCCCTCTTCTGCATACTGACCCATTTCTAGACAGTCTCCAAGAATAGCCACCCTTCTCCTGTCCTTGTATAACTTTAGGACCTTTAGAGCAGCAATCATAGAATCCGGGCTGGCATTATATACATCATTGATTATGGTAAACCTGTCAGTTTTGATTATATCCTGCCTATTTTCAGTTGCCACAAAATCCAACAAACCTTTAGAGATTTCCTCCATAGTCATCCCCGTTATATGGCCAGCCAGGATGGCTGCCATAGCATTTCTGACATTGTGTTCGCCTAGACAAGGTATAGTAAATTCATATGTTTCATCTTCAAAAGAACAAGTAAACCTGGTTTTATCACGGTCTACCACTTCCTGCGACTTACAACACAAGTCATTTTGAAGCTCCATACCAAAAGAGTATACCTTATATGAATCCTTTATACTATTTCTATATCTCTCAAGCTCAGTCCTTAAATAACTATCATCCCCGTTTATTATAAGTGATGAAGTCTGGTCAAAGCCTGATGTAATTTCCATCTTTGCCTTGAAGATACCCTCTTGTGAACCTAGGTGTTCTATGTGAGACATACCTATATTTGTTATAATTCCAATCTTAGGCCTAACTATATTGGCCAAATATTCTATCTCACCAAAACCAGACATACCCATTTCTATCACTGCACACTGGTGACCAGGTTCTAACCTGAAAAGGGTAAGGGGTACTCCAAATTGATTGTTGTAGTTTTTTTCATTTTTTATGGATAAAAGAGCATGAATTGTCGCATTTCTTTTATAATTTTGCGCCCACCTATTTCAAAATAGGTGCAAGATACTAGACGACTAAACGGATTTGACTTACACTGCCTGTTATACCTACAAAAGGTATGTCAAACTTGTCCCTATAGTATTTGGCTATTAGGCCAAGTCCAATTTCTGTATTATCAACCTTAACAAGGGTACTATCTTTAAACCTATCTGTGATATAGCTTTCGTCACTTACCAAGAAAAATCTACACCCTTCCTGGTGGGCAGACTCTAAAAATACGTGTCCGTCCATACTTTCACCCACTATAGCAACCATAGCCCCCGGCCCTGCCAGCCTGCTATCTATCACTATATTGGTGATTTCTCCACCGTCCATACCTTGACATACAAGCTGTCCCTGGGTCGCTTGGACGACTTCTTCAACTCTTAAGCTAATCATATTTTCACCTCTATTCTAGCTATTGTTTACTTCTTTTCTCCTACCCTCAACTTAGAGCTCCTTGACCTTGGATTAAAGTCTACCTCTTCCTCACTTGGTAGGATTTCTCGTTATAATCTTAAGCTCGCTCTTCTTATTACACTGGCAAAATGGTAGTTCAGGAGGACATATACAGTCCTTGTTGAGGTCCCTAAACTCATTTTTTACTATCCTATCCTCAAGGGAATGGAAGGTTATGATACAGATCCTGCCCCCCTTATTCATCATGGAGACTGCATCTCTTATCATTTTATTTATTACACCTAGCTCGTTGTTTACCTCTATCCTTATGGCCTGGAAGGTTCTCTTGGCCGGATGAGGTCCATCAATCCTGGCCCCCTTAGGTATGGCCTTCTTGATGACATCGACCAGGTCAAATGTCGTATCAATACTGTGGTCAGCCCTTTCTTTGACTATAAATTCTGCTATCCTCTTGGCCCACTTTTCTTCACCATAGTCCTTGATAATAGTGTAAAGGTCCTCCTGAGAATACTCATTTACAACCTGCCAGGCAGACATAGAAGACCTATCATCCATCCTCATATCAAGACGGGCATCATGCATATAGGAAAATCCCCTGTCTGCTTCATCCAGCTGGTGGGATGAAACCCCCAAATCAGCTAGGACACCATCAATCTTGTATATGCCCCTGGATTCTAGTTCTTCCTTCAAGTTTTCGAAGTTACTATGGACTAGAACCACCCTATCATTGTACTCTTTCAGACGATCTTTTGCAACATTGATGGCGTTAATATCCTGGTCAAAGCAAACCAACCTACCCTTGTCTGATAGGCGCTTTGCTATTTCCCTGCTGTGACCAGCTCCACCCATTGTACAGTCAACATAGACTCCATCAGGTTTAATATTCAGATTTTCAATACATTCATTTAAAAGAACTGACACATGATTAAATTCCATCTTTTCCCTACTTTCCACTTTCTTTTTCAAGAGCTTTCCTTTTTAAAAGGAAGTATCTGACTACTAGTGCTACAAGTATACCCACTAGACTGATAAGTTGGGCCATCCTAATAGGTCCTAACATCAAGGAATCTGTCCTTAGACCCTCTATAAAGAACCTACCCAGGGAATATAGGAAGATATAATCCACTAGGAGCTGGCCCTCGTATTTTTTATTTTTTCTTATCATAATGATATAGATAAATATCAACCAATCCCAAACAGATTCATATAAAAAAGTTGGGTGGACCCTCTGACCATCTACCAGTATTGCCCAAGGAAGGTTTGTAGGTCCGCCATGGGCCTCTCCATTTATAAAATTTCCCCACCTTCCAATAGCCTGGGCCATGGGTAGGCCCAAAACCAAAATATCAGCAGTCTTGAAAAATTCCAGCTTCTTTATCCTTGTATATATCCATACTGTAAGTATACCAGCTAAAATTCCACCATGTATAGCAAGGCCACCACCTCTTATATTTATTATTTCCCTAAAATCACCCGCATACTGGGACCAGTTAAAGGCTACATAATATAGCCTGGCTCCCACTATGCCAAGGGGTACAGCAAAAAGACAAATATCAGTCACTTGCCCTTCCTTATAGCCTAGTCTAGATGCCTCCTTGGAAGAAACTAGTACTGCCAGTAAAATACCACTGGCTATTAAGATACCATACCACATTATATCTATCCCAAAAATAGAAAATGCTACCCTATCCAATATATGACCTCCCTAATTTTCTAACTTAGGCTTTACTATAGATATTACGCTCTGGTCCTGGCAGAAGAATTCATCAAACCTATCCACCACATCTTCAAAGCGAACCTCCTTTAAAACCTCTAAATAGTCTAAGAAGTTTATTCCCCTAAACCTATATGACAAGAAATTATTGGCTATATAGGCTATAGAGTCAAAGGACTTCAAAAAGCCACCTATCTTCTTTTTCTTATTTATTTCAAAATCCTGCCTGTCTAGGCCAGACTTTCTTAGCCCATCTATATACGAGTCAACCACCTGCTTTAGTTTTTCAGGGTCCCTGGATACACCGGATGCTATTGCATAGGCATAGTCCTTTTGACTTAGGTAGCCACCCGAAATATTACCAACCAAGAGACCATTATTGTATAGGACCTGGTGGAGGTCTCCACTCTCAGAAAATATTATATCAAATAGGATGTCGGTCCTTATTTCATTTTTAAGGGCCTCCCTGGATTCCATATCCTTCTTAACATCCTTATAGCCTATATAAAATAGTGGCATAGATACCATAAATTCTTCAACTATCTTCTTCTGATTGACCTCTATAGGTTCCTCAGGCATAAATGACCTTATATTCTTATCGAAAGCTAGGTCCTTATGGTTGGCCTTTTTGATTGTAGACATCAATTCTTCTACATCCAGATCCCCAACCACAAATAGCTTCATATTAGCAGGATTGTAGAAGGTCCTATAACACTTATACAAGTCCTCTGGCCTAATCGCATTGATAGATTCTACACTACCTGCTATATCTATGTTGGCATGGTGTTTAGAATACATAGCCTTGAGACAGTTAAAGTAGACATTCCATTCAGGATCATCCTCGTACATCTTTATCTCCTGGGCTATTATCCCCTTTTCTTTGTTTACATTTTCGTCCGTATAGTATGGAGTCTGGACATAATCAATCAAATGGTCTAGTGACTCCATAAAATTATCTGTAGCTGAGAAAAGATAAGCCGTCATGGTAAAACTAGTGAAGGCATTAGCGCTCGCCCCAAGCTTAGAAAACTTATCAAAGGCATTACCACCATCTGGTTGCTCAAACATCTTATGTTCCAAGAAATGGGCTATCCCCTCCTGGACCCTAATCCTCTCACTTTCTCCAATAGGTATAAAGTCAAGGTCATTAGAACCAAAGTCCACCCCCAAAACTGCATACTTATTTGTATAGCCCTTCTTAGGCATATAGTATACCTCTAGGCCATTTTCCAGACTATCATAGTATATAGTCTCTCTTATCACTTCATTATATATCTTATTCATAAAATCCCCCTTGTAACCTACTTCAAAAAGAAGACTGTATCTTCTTTTACATCCTTCATGGATTCTATGATCATATCTATATCAACTTTTTCCACATATCCTATTACATCTTCCACAGTCAATTTGCTGCCAGAAATGTACTGGTTGTAAGTAAATTCCACATCTGAAACTATGGAATCACCAATGGCCTTCAGGGAGTTTATCAGGCTCTTTTTGGCATTGTCCAGCTCTAACTGACTAATCTTGCCCTGCATAGTATCATCCAATTCCCTCCTTATAAGCTCTATTGCCCTGTCGTAGTTTTCAATATCTATACCAGAGCTAATAAACATAAGGCCTTTAGTTTTTTCCAGGTTAGATGATGCATAGTAGCAGATACTCTCCTTCTCTCTTACATTGTTAAACAACTTAGAGTGGGGACCTCCTCCCAAAATGCTATTGGCAAGCATCAAACTGTAA
>ERZ772960.3240-NODE-3240-length-11089-cov-5.075403_pt1 | contig 11089 bp, 7 predicted proteins | sample MGYA00580678_ERZ772960 | MGnify/ENA primary metagenome ERZ772960 (study PRJEB29015, sample SAMEA2737930) | human oral metagenome | biome: human oral; feature: human-associated habitat; material: dental | place: China | collected 2059 ...
GTACGCAGGGCATCCATAGCGCGACCATTGCCCTCGGACACAATACCCAAAAGCAGGTGCTCAGTTGCAATATAACTTTGACCGTGGGTCATGGTTTCTCTGTACGCATCCTCTAGCACGCGTTTTGCGCGAGGAGTAAACGGAATGTGGCCGCCAGGAATAGGATCTCCTGCGCCCGTGGTGAGCTCTTTTACGGTTGCCAGGGCCTCGTCATACGAGACCTCCAGCTTAGCCAGAGCCTGAGCAGCAATGCCCTCCCCCTCTTTGATGAGAGCAAGTAGCAGGTGCTCGGTACCAACATACATCTGGCCAAGACCGCGAGCCTCGTCTTGAGCCAGGCTCATGACTTTACGCGCTCTGTCAGTGAATTTATCAAACATGTGCTGAAACCTCTCAAAACTCTATATATTTTTGATTTATACCCATCAGAAGACTCTGCAAACATACGACTCACGTTGGATTTTTTCTCCTCCGTACGAACCACACAAACGCCGGGCGAGAAACCCGCGTTGCCGAGAAGATCGCGCTGCCGCAAGCTCAGCGGCGTCACCACCGCAGCGAGCTCAGCGGCCTCGCCGCCGCGCCGCCGCCGCACACAAAAAGCCCGGTACCTGCAACAAGCAAATACCGGGCTGATACGTTTGTGCGCTGCGCCTAGACAGCTAAAGTTCCAAGCTCTTAGCGTTTCTCGGGCTTGAGCTGTGGGAAGAGAAGGACGTCGCGGATAGAAGGCTGATCGCAGAAGAGCATCATCATGCGGTCGATGCCGTAGCCGATGCCGCCCGCTGGTGGCATACCGTACTCAAGTGCGCGAATGAAGTCGTAATCGTACTCCATAGCCTCTTCGTCACCCTGGCGCTTAGCTTCCATCTGGGCAGCAAAGCGCTCCTCCTGGTCAACAGGGTCGTTGAGCTCGGAGTATGCGTTTGCGTACTCGGCGCCGCAGATAATGAGCTCAAAGCGATCGGTCAGGCGAGGATCATCTGCCTTGCGCTTAGTGAGCGGAGAAACCTCTGCAGGATAATCGCAGACAAAGGTTGGGTTTACGATGCTCTTCTCGCCAAGCTCGTCGTAGATCTCAAACAGCAGCTTACCAGCCTGCCACTCTGGGTTCCACTCAATCTCGTAGCGGTCCAAGACTGCACGGAGTTTCTCGACAGGGGTGTCAATGGAGAGCTCCTCGCCGGTGACCTCGGACGCAATCTCCGCCAGGGATGCGACGCGCCAATTGCCGGAAAGGTCAACCTCGGTACCCTGGTAAGTGATGACCTCGTGGCCCTCCTCGCAACCGCAGGCCTTGCGAGCAATCTCCTGGAAGAGGTTCTGGGACAGCTCACGCATGCCGGCCAGGTCAGAGTAGGCAGCGTATGCCTCCATGGAAGTAAACTCTGGATTGTGCGTGAGGTCGGTGCCCTCGTTTCTGAACTGGCGACCAAGCTCGTAGACGCGCTCAAGTCCGCCGACAAGCAGGCGCTTCAGCGGGAGCTCGGTTGCAATGCGCAGGTAGTTCTCGGTGTTCAGAGCGTTGTAGTGCGTGATAAATGGCTTTGCGTTTGCGCCGCCAAGGATCTCCTGGAGAACAGGGGTCTCAACCTCCATATAGCCGTCTGCCTCCATAAACTGGCGGATGATGGAGATGATCTGTGAGCGCTTGCGGAATACGTCGCGGACCTCGGGGTTCATGATCAGGTCAACGTAGCGCTGGCGATAACGAACCTCGCGGTCGGTGAGGCCGTGGAACTTCTCCGGCAGAGGACGCAGCGACTTGGAGAGGACCTCCAGCGAGGTGACTGCCAGGGAAAGCTGACCGCGACGCGTACGCATGATAGCGCCGGTTGCACCAATGATGTCGCCAAGGTCGAGAAGACCCAGGAGCTCCCAGTTCTTCTCGTCAAGATTGTTGATGCGGCAGAAGAGCTGAATCTGGCCGGTATAGTCCTCTACCACGACAAACGCGATCTTGCCCTGGTTGCGGATGGCGCGGACGCGGCCGGCCACGGAATAGACTTCCTCGCCAGTCTGGCCATCCTCGAGGTCAGCGTAGCGCTCCTCCAGCTCAGCGACGTGAGCGGTGACGATAGACTTGATTGGGTATGGGTCAATGCCGGCGTCAAGCAATGCCTGGCGACGGGCCTTGCGCTGGGCGCGCTCGTCGTTGATGGAAGCCTCTGGGGTGGCCTCGGTTGCGTCGGCGGCGGTTGCAGCAGCGTTCTCTGCGCCGGTTGCAGCAGCACCCTCAGCGGCAGACGAGCTGCCAGCGATGTTGTTCTCTACTTCGGACATGTATCCTCCACGTAAAAACGCCCCGCGCCAGACAGACACGGGGCGACCAAAAATCTTTTGTGCCAGTCTAGCGAGTAATAGAGGTAATGGTGTACTTCTTCACCTTGCCGTTTGGCGTGGTGAACTCAACCTCGTCGCCCTTCTTGTGACCAATAAGAGCCTCGCCAGCTGGGGACTCGTTAGAGATCTTGTGCTCAAGGGAGTTAGTCTCAGTAGTACCAACAATTACATATTTAGTTGTCTTGCCTTTTGCATCTGCAAGCTCAACGGTTGTACCAATTGCAACGGTCACATTGCGCTTGCTGCCGCCCTCGACAACCTTTGCGACAGAGAGAATCTGACGAATCTCGTTGATGCGGGACTCGTTGTGAGACTGCTCTTCTTTTGCTGCGTCATACTCGGAGTTCTCGGAAAGGTCACCAAAACCACGAGCCTCTTTGATGCGCTCAACAATCTCGTCGTGCTTCTCGCCCTCACGATAAGCTAGCTCATCGACAAGCTTCTGACGGCCTTCTGGGGTAAGTACAATCTCTTTAGTAGTGTCCATCGTGTTCTTTCTGTTGATGGGTCAGTCGGTCTATACGTGTGAGATGGGGCTACTCAGCCTTTTTGGAATCTGCGTCCTCAACGAGCTCAGCCTCTGGCTCCTTGGACTCTTCCTTGGTCTCAGACTCCATGCCCTCACGAACGTTCTTAACGGTCTCGCCGACAGCCTTACCAAGCTTTGGAAGGTTCTTAGGTCCAAAGATGACCATAACAGCGACAACAATAATCAGAAGCTCAGGAATACCAAGTCCTAAAATCATATAAACCCCCAGAAAATCTTTTCCTGTAAAAGCGTTCAGAAAAAACGCCGTATCGGCTAGTATAACCGAGGGAAACCTTACTAACAAGGAATTAACATGGTCTTACATGATTTTTGGACATTTTTTATCTGGTCAACCGTTGCGGGACTTGTCGTTATTGGCATTTACCAGCTACTTCTGTTAATTCTGCGTGCGCGTGGCGTTTTTGTGACGCGTACAAAATTTGGTCTCACGATGATCTTTGACTCCGAAGACGCTGACGGGACGCCCATTAGGTTGCTCAACGTTAACGGAACGTTCCAGTCCGTAAGCTACGTTGAACCTGAACTGCGCTTTGAACTTTGCGTTCACTATCACCGCATGATGGCGCAGCTTATCCAGCAGGTGGCCCCACAGGGTCGCGTTGTGATCCTGGGCGGAGGAGGTTTCTCGCTGCCAAAGTACCTGGCCACGCACATGCGCGGAGCTACCGTTGAGGCAATTGAGATTGATCCGAAGATTGTTTCGCTTGCACGCGAGCATTTCTTTTTGGACGAAGCGCTGGCTGTGGCTTCAAGTGAGCTGCGTGTCATCGAGGACGATGCATGGAAGGTTCTGCAGAATGCAGAGGCCCGCAGCATAGATGTACTGGTGAACGAAGTATTTGCTGGTCGCAAATCGCTTGGACCTCTGGGAACAGCAGCCGGCGCACAAGTGGTCAAAGAAAAGCTTGCAGATGGCGGAGTATATCTGGCCGATGTTCGCTGTCCGCTAGAAGGTCGCAGATCTGCGCTGCTTTCGCAGGTCGCAGACGTGTTTGCGCACGAGTTTGCGCACGTTGTGTATGTTCCCGAGTGGCCCGATACTCCCAAAACACCAGGTAACAACCTCTTAATTGCAACCGATGCGGACATTTCGCTGCCCAAAGGCGCCGTTGTAGTGAAATAACAGCGAACTGTAGAGAAATTGGCGCCCTGAGCAATCTGTTGACCGAGCAACATCCAATCACCCGAAGAAATTGCATATTCCGCCTTGTTTATGCGGAGTTTTGTATCAAGATTTCAGCCCACCAAATCTGATCCTCTCTTTTGGGTAAAAAATCCGTTTAGTTGGGGATCAAATCACGATTGTGGAATTTTCTGCCTGGAATTTGCGCAGGTGGAAAAAAGTGTCCAGATTTCACTATTTTGTCCAACGAAAAACCGCAGGTAAACGGCTTGCATATAAATCAACTGCTACTGCATACCCCAACTAAACGCATTTTTTACCACTTGCACCGCGAGCGCGTAACAAAACCGCAGTTGACTGCGATTTGTATCACCTCGGTGCGGCTTTGTGTCGCAATTTCAGGCCGTTTACCTTTGCTGAGATGTAAATTCCTCAATTTCCCAAGAAAACATAACGTGAAATGATTATTGTTATTTCTAAAAAGCTACGAGGGCACCATTAATGCCGCGCACTTAAACGCGCTACACATCAGCCAATGTACCTGGGAATACAATGCATTTGGGAGTTGCTATGAAGACAGGTTTTGAACTACTGAATGATCCGTTTTTGAACAAGGGAACCGCTTTTACGCAGGAGGAGCGCCAGAAATATGACCTGGTAGGCCTTCTTCCTCCAAACATCCAGACCATTGAGGAGCAGGCAGAGCAGGCATACGTGCTTTTCCAGCAGTATCCTGACCTCGAGACAAAGCGCCACTATCTCATGAGGCTTTTCTCCGAGAACCGCACGCTGTTCTACAACCTGTTCTCAAAGCATGTCGAAGAGTTCATGCCTATCGTCTACGATCCAACAATCGCGTCTGACATTGAGCAGTACTCCCAGCGCTACGTTGACTCGCAGTACGCATGCTTCCTGTCCGCCGATCACCCTGAGGACCTTGAGACCTCGCTGAAAAACGCAGCCGCAGGTAGAGACATTGACCTGATTGTTGTTACCGACGCAGAAGCCATTTTAGGCATCGGCGACTGGGGCACTAACGGCGTTGAGATTTCTGTCGGCAAGCTCATGGTTTACACCGCTGCAGCTGGCGTTGATCCAAACCGCATCATGCCTGTTGTCATCGACGTCGGCACCAACCGCCAGGAGCTGCTCGATGACCCACTGTACCTGGGCGAGCGCCACAAGCGTGTCGACGAGGACCGCTACAACGTCTTCATTGACAACTTCGTAACCACCGTCGAGAAGCTCTTCCCTAACCTCTACCTGCACTTCGAGGACTTCGGCCGCTCGCATGCCGCTGCAATCCTGGACCGCTACAAGAACACCTACCCCGTCTTCAACGATGACGTCGAGGGCACTGGCATTGTCACCCTCGCAGGCATCCTCGGTGGCCTCAACATTTCTGGCGAGAAACTCGTCGACCAGGTATATCTCTGCTATGGTGCAGGAACTGCTGGTTGTGGCATTGCTGAGCGTGTGTTGCAGGAGTTTGTTGACCAGGGAATGGATCGCGAAGAGGCCCGCAAGCGTTTCTACCTGGTAGATCGCCAGGGCCTGCTCTTCGACGACATGGACAACCTCACTCCACAGCAGAAGCCATTTGCTCGCAAGCGCTCTGAGTTTGCAAACGCTGATGAGCTCACTAACCTGGCAGCGGTCGTGAAGACGGTCCACCCAACAATCATGGTTGGTACCTCTACTGTTCACGGTGCCTTCACCGAGGAGATTATCCGCGAAATGGCAGCTCATTGTGAGCGTCCCATGGTCTTCCCTCTGTCCAACCCAACTAAGCTTGCAGAAGCAACTGCCCAGGACCTGCTGACCTGGACCGACGGTCGCGCACTTGTGGCCTGCGGCGTTCCATCCGATGACGTGGAGCTGAACGGTGTAACCTACCAGATTGGCCAGGCCAACAACGCTCTGATCTACCCCGGACTTGGCCTAGGTGTTCTTGCATCAAAAGCTCGCTTACTCACAGACCAGATGATTTCCCTGGCAGCTCACTCGCTTGGCGGAATCGTCGACACCACAAAGCCTGGAGCTGCAATTCTTCCTCCAGTCTCCAAGATTACCGAGTTCTCCGAGCGTATTGCCGTCGGCGTTGCAGGGGAAGCAATCAAGCAGGGCTTGAACCGCGAGCCAATTGCCAATGCAAAAGAAGCAGTTGACGCCCTCAAATGGTTCCCTGTCTACAAAGAGCTCTAAAACTCAACGCGGGATTTTACCCGACGCGGAACTCCGCTACGTGCGAAACTTTGCCGGCGCGGAATTTGGCGAGAAGGTGAATTTAACAGCACTTTTACGTACAACAAAGCCTCTTCTCAATGGCGAGAAGAGGCTTTTTTTCTTGTGAGTTTTTGCAGCACCCTACCCCGGCGGCAAGCTGGTCCAGCAGCACACTGCCCTAGCAGCACCCTAGTCCAGCAGCACGCCTTCAATTGCAGGAGCGGAGCCGTCGAGGACGTTGCACTTTTGGATTTGGTGAACAAACCAAGTGCGAAATGCCTTTTGGTCAACGCCTACGCATACAGTTGCGTTGGGTTTCTCGCCAAGATATCCGACCAGGTCAACAACGGTACAACCGCTTGTCAGAGTGCCAGCGCACTCGACGTCCACAAACACATCCTTGGTCTCAAACATCTGAGGCGCCAGCAGGTAGGCCACGGCCGTTGGGTCGTACATGCTGAAGCCCTCCTCCTGGTAGTGGACGCGATAGTTGAGCAGCAGCTTGACCAGCATGTCGCCACTCTTACCGGAGTTCTGGATGTTCTCGATGTCCTCAGGCATCACGCGAGCGGCGTCACCCACCTCAAGGCCAACCATAGCCACATGAACGCCGGATGCAAAGACAATTTTTGCTGCCTCGGGGTCAACACCCACGTTAAACTCGGACATGACGCCAAGGTTTCCGCGGGTCAGGGCGCCGCCCATCATAACAATGCGGTCGATATTCTCCTTGACCTGTGGATATGCTTTCAGCAGCAGCGCAATATTGGTCAGGGGGCCAAGCGTCACCAGCGTGGTTTTCTCGCCAGCCGAAGCGCCCTCCATAATGACGCGATGCTGTGACTCAAGTGCGGTTTCTTCAAGAAGACAGTCCGTCTGAATGCCATCGAACTCGTAGCCTCTCATACCGGACGCACCGTGGACATCACTTGCGTCCATTGGTTTTCTGAGCAGCGGCTCGGCGGCACCTCGTGCAACAGGCACGTGCTGGTTCCAGAATTTGAGCAGCTTGAGGGCATTGTTGGTGACGTTTTCGATACCAACATTTCCGCTGACAGTAGTAATTAATTTGATATCCAGCGCCTTTGCGGCCAGGGCAAAACCCAGCGCAATGGCGTCGTCGATGCCCGGATCTGTGTCGATGATGACGCGCGTCTTAGTTGAAAGCGTTGTCATAAGTCTCCTTTGTACGTTTGAGCTGCGTGTATGCTGCGTGTGAACTGCGTTTAGGCTTGGTTGGAGCCGTTTTCTGCGTGTGAACTGCGAGTTATGAAGCAACAATCACTGCAATTTTAACCTAAAACTCAACTACCTGCTGATACGTTGGAATTGATTGCTGGGCACCAACCTTAGTGGTAGCAAGCGCTGCAGCCTTTGCAGCCACGTCGAGCGCCTGCTTGATGTCGTGACCCTCCAGCTGCCCCGATGCCTGGAACGCGGCGAGTGTGCCCATAAACGTATCTCCCGCGCAGGTAGTGTCCACGGTGTCCACGCGATAGCATTCCTGCTGGTAGACGCCGTGTGCGTCGGCAGCAATCGAGCCCTTGGACCCCAGCGTCAACACCGCAGTTGCCACGCCGCTTTCAAGCGCCTTCTGCACTGCAGCCTCAGGATCTGCCAGCGGGCTGATCTTGCCTTCGCCAAACAAGTCCGCAAACTCAATCTCGTTCAGACAGAGTACGTCCACGCTGGCGAGAAGACCGGTGGTCATGGTAGCCGCGGGCGATGGGTTCACCATCGTATAGAGCCCCAGCTCATGCGCGTACCTGATAAGCTCAAACGTGGTCGACAACTCGCACTCAAACTGCGTCAAGAACACGTCACCTGGCTCCACAATGCGGTCAAGCACCGCTTTTACATCGTCAACTGTGCGCGCGTGATTAGCGCCGTGGTCCAAAATGATACGATTATCGCCGCCAACGCGCACGATTACGGCAACACCAGTGGAGACTCCAGACAGCTCGTCTACCTGCTCCGCATTGACACCATAGTCAATAAGCGACTGCTTGAGGTTCTGTCCGAACGAGTCAGCACCAACAGCACCAATCATATGGACATCTGCGCCCATTCGAGCTGCGGCGACTGCTTGGTTGGCGCCCTTTCCACCTGGGCTGGTGACAAGATTTTTGCCGCCGATGGTCTCGCCCTGCTGAGGCATCTTATCTGCCTCGATAGAGATGTCCATGTTCAGGCTTCCAAATACAATCACTTTGCCCATGTGAGACTCCTTCTTTGCAAGAGTACCGTGCTCGACGTTGCTGCTGCTCGACGTTCTTCTCGCCAGTGCAACTGAAAAATGTCCTGTTTATAGGGTATATAGTAATAGCTTGACCAATCGCGTCAACCCAACTACTCTTAGAGTGCTTGAGTGGACGGGCGTTCAATTTTTCAGTTGGCGCCGCTCTTGCAAAACACCTATTTCAAGGAGGTGCTTTATATGCCTAGTCGAAGTAGCAGCTTACGTCTGACAGCAGATGCTGACCCTGTTCATTTATGTGTGACGGATATAAAGAAACCTCTTATTCAAAAGTTTTAAGTACTTGAGCCTAACAAAATTACAGTTAGATAGCTTATAGACTTATATGTTTACAGATTTACCTGCTCGTTTATAACCAGCTCGATTCTGTAGATATATGAATCTATGTGGCAGGTTTCAAGATTGTCCGGTTTCAAATCCCACACATAACAGAACGCTTTCCGTTTGCGTCATACACCAACCAGTTAGTCATTTGTTTCCACTAATCATCGGAGGTGCACATGGCAATCATGAAGCGCACAACTCAAACAAAGGCAGCCCAAACCACTTCGGGAGAGCTTGGACAGTCCTTGACCTTTGCCGCAACTCACTCGGTAAAGAGCGTCTGTAGAAAGTTCCATACCACCCCGAACGGCCTTGCCATTGACATTGCGCAGGCAAAATACGACCTCGACGGCCCAAACGTTATCACCAGTGCCGCTGAGGAGACCTTCATCATCCGCCTGCTCAAAAGCTTTGCAAGCCCCTTCACCTTCATTTTGATTGCGCTCGCAGGCATTTCTTACGTCACTAACGTGGCCCTTGCCGCAGATGGCGAGAAGGACCCGTCAACCGTCGTCATCATTACCGCAATGGTGCTTATCTCCGGCATTATCGACTTTGTCCAGAGCTCCAAAGGAGCCTCGGCGGCGGCTGCGCTCTCCAAGATGGTGACCTCAACCACAAGGGTCATCCGTCGTCCCATCGACTTTGATGACACGGATGCGGATCAGGTCGTCAACCAGGACGTTGACCAGGGATCGGATGACGCCGCAAATGCCGCTGTGGACTTCGGGGATGAATACGTCGCAGATGAAGCCGCCGACTACGCCGAAGACCCCGCCGACGAGGCCGAAGCTCCTGAAGAGCCAAAACTCGCTTCCGCGCTGGGAGAAGAAATCCCCTTTGAACAGGTAGTTATTGGCGACATCATCCGCTTAGCCTCAGGCGACATGATTCCCGCGGACTGCCGCGTTCTGGACGCCAAGGACCTCTTTGTCAACGAAACCGCGCTCACCGGAGAATCAGAGCCTGTCGAGAAAACCGCTGGTGTAGTCCACGCTCGCCGTCGCGCAGATGGCACACGCTATCCCCTCTCGCTCTCGGAGTGCACAAACCTGCTGTTCGCGGGCACTACGGTTCAGTCCGGAAGCGCAACGGTGGTGGTAGTTGCAACCGGCAACAAATCCTACGTAGGCACCATGTCCGAGCTGCTCCAGCAACCTGCTGGCGAAACCAGCTTTGACGAGGGCCTCAAGTCCGTCTCCAAGGTTCTTGTCTCGTTCATGCTGATTATGTGCCCCATCGTGTTCTTTGCAAACGGATTCCTCAAAGGTGACTGGTTTGACGCGTTGCTCTTCAGCGTCTCTGTTGCCGTTGGCATTACCCCTCAGATGCTGCCCGTTATTGTGACCACTTGCCTTTCTCGCGGTGGAACGCAAATGGCTAAGCAGGACGTTATTGTTAAGAATCCGGCCGCTATCCAGAACCTGGGCGCCATGGACATCCTATGCACCGACAAAACCGGCACCATCACCGCAGACGAGGTTGTGCTTGAGCGCCACCTCAACATTCTGGGTGAAGAGGATCCTCGCGTGCTCCGTCACGCGTATCTGAACAGCTACTTCCAGACCGGCCTTAGAAACCTTATTGACAAGGCAATTATCAAGACTTCAAACGATGAACTGCCCACTAACCTGCTGAACATTGAGTACGAGAAGATCGACGAGGTCCCGTTTGACTTTGAGCGTCGCCGCATGAGCGTTGTGGTGCGAAACACAAAAACTGACAAGACACAGATGATCACCAAGGGCGCCGTCGAGGAAGTTCTGAACGCATGCTCCTTTGTTGACCTGGACTCCGAGATTAAGCCGCTGACTCCCGCCCAGCGCAAGAGCGTTATGGACCGCGTTTACCAGCTCAATCAGGAGGGTATGCGCGTGGTTGGTGTTGCTCAGAAGAGCGACCCTCGCGGCGTCGGCGAGTTTGGCGTAGACGATGAGCGCGACATGGTGCTTATTGGCTACCTGGCCTTCTTGGATCCACCAAAAAAGAGCGCTCGCGAGGCAATTGCCAAGCTCAACCAGAGAGGCGTGCAGGTCAAGGTACTCACCGGTGACAACGAGGGCGTCGCTGCCGCCGTCTGCAAGAAGGTGGGCATCCACGTTGACGAGCTCCTACTTGGAAGCGACGTAGAGAATCTTAACGACGAGCAGCTCAAAGAGCGTGTCGAGAAGACCCAGCTCTTTGCAAAGCTTTCCCCTATGCAAAAGGCTCGCGTTGTCTCTGCGCTCAGGTCCAACAACCACGTGGTCGGCTTCATGGGCGACGG
>ERZ772960.3241-NODE-3241-length-11088-cov-9.401885_pt1 | contig 11088 bp, 10 predicted proteins | sample MGYA00580678_ERZ772960 | MGnify/ENA primary metagenome ERZ772960 (study PRJEB29015, sample SAMEA2737930) | human oral metagenome | biome: human oral; feature: human-associated habitat; material: dental | place: China | collected 2059 ...
CCTTCGAGCAGCAGCGCAACGACGTGCAGATCACGGAGGAGTGCCTGACCGACCGCCCGACGGCGAACAAGGACATCCCCGATGCCGCGCGCCGTGACCTCCTGCTCGCACTCATCACGCTGAAATACACGCAGTCCAACTCCGTCTGCTACGCCGTCGACGGACAGGCGATCGGCGTCGGCGCGGGGCAGCAGTCACGCGTCCACTGCACGCGTCTGGCGGGAAATAAGGCGGATATATGGCAGCTGCGCCAAAGCCCGCAGGTGCTCGCGCTCCCGTTCAAGGACGATGTGCGCCGCCCCGACCGCGACAATGCCATCGACGTATATACAGCGGGCGACGAGGACGACTACGCGCTGCTCACAAGCGACTGGCAGCGCCTCTTTACAGAGAAGCCCGCTCCATTTACACGCGCAGAGAAACGCGCCTACCTCAAAACGATCACGGGCGTCGCCCTCGGCTCGGACGCCTTCTTCCCGTTCGGCGACAACGTCGAGCGCGCCCACCAGAGCGGCGTTTCCTACATCGCACAGAGCGGCGGCTCGATCCGCGACGACAACGTCATCGAGACCTGCGATAAGTACGGCATCGCGATGGCGATGACCCATATCCGCCTCTTCCACCACTGAGCGCGGCACACCCAAAATAATACGTATCCAACGGGGCTGTTGCACGAAGCTAGAAAACTTCGTGCAGCAGCCCTTGTCTATGTCAGCGGTATCGCTACAAGCGCCCCCTCCACCGCTTACGCGGTCCCCCTCCCCCGTGTCGTACGGGGGAGGCTAGGATTATGGCATCTTAGCTTCCCCCGTCAGAGCGGGGGAAGTGGCGAGTGCAGCGAGCCGATAGGGGCGTTCGTGCAGCAGCCCTGTTTTCGCGTCCGTAACCACAGACTTTTCTGCAGTTCTCCACATTCCACGCTCATATAGTGTTCTCCAATTCATATTTTCTATTTGCATTCCCTATCAGAATCGTGTTATCATTCTGCTATCTATCAGATAATCAATCTCATTTTCTATCCCCGCAGGAGGTACACGAAATGACCCGACCGATCCGCCGCCTTGCCCTTCTCGGCATGGCGTTCAGCACGGCATGTTTTGGTGCGCATGCGTATGCAGCCCAAACAATGCAGATGGATATGCACGGCACGATGAACAGCACGCCCGCTGCCGCTGATGACGGAATGTACGAGTTCACCCTCGACGAGGTCATCGTCACCGGCTACCGGACAGCGACGCCGCTCACACTCTCCACCGATCCGCAGCGTCCGCGCCAGCCCATTCCCGCCGCCGACGGTGCAGGCTATCTCAAGACGATCCCCGGCTTCTCCGTCGTCCGCAAGGGCGGTACCGGCGGCGACCCGATGATGCGCGGCATGGGCGGCTCGCGCATGGTGATGGATATGAACGGCGGCATGATGTCCGGCGGGTGCCCGAACCGCATGGATCCCACGGCTACCTACGCGTTTCCCGAGACGTTCAGCCGCATCATCGTGAACAAGGGGCCGCAGAGCGTCCGCTACGGCGCAAGCATCGCAGGCAGCGTCATCTTCGAGCGCGAGACGGAGCGTTTTGAGCGCCCCGGCGTGCGCGGCAGCGTCTCCGTTCTCGGTGCATCGAGTCATCGCTTCGACGAACTGACCGATGTCGCGGCAGGCGGCTCGGAGGGCTATGCACGCATCATCCAGACGCGCAATTATTCGCGCGACTACGCAGACGGCGATGGACGCCGCATCCACTCCGGCTACGGCCGCCACAGCCTCACGGGCATCGTCGGTCTCACCCCCGACCCGGACACCCTCTTCGAGATCTCCTACGACCGCAGCCGCGGCTGGGCGAAGTACGCGCACGGCATGATGGACGGCAGCCAGTTCGACCGCGACAGCTACGCCGTGAAGTTCGAGCGGGCGCATCTCTCGCCCGTTGTGGAGAAACTCACACTGAATTTCAACCACGATACCATCGATCACATCATGGACAACTACACATTCCGTCCGGGCGGCATGATGGGCACGGATGTGAAGCGCGTACAGTACGGCGTCCGCGCCGTCACCGACCTGCGCTTCTCACCGCAGACGAGTGCCGCCGTCGGCATCGACCTGCGCCGCGACGCACACTACTTTGCCGAGGCGCACAAGCGGCTGAAGGGTTCGTTCAACAACGATATGGACATCAACAATTTCGGCATCTTCCTCGAATATAACCGCGACCTCAGGGAGCGCAGCCGCCTGCTCACGGGACTGCGTTACGACCGAACGGAGACAGACTACCACAACGCCCGCTTCCGCAACCCCATGGGGATGCTCACGCGCAACCTCGTTCCCGGCAGCGCGAGCGATCACGCCGTCAGCGGCTTCGTACGCTGGGAGCGCACGGCAAAGAAGCAGCCGCTGACGTTCTACGTCGGCCTCGGCCACGCGGAGCGCCCCGCCGACTACTGGGAGGCGTATCACACGTGGGCGGCCTACAGCAATCGCCGTCTCGGCATGAACGCCGCCCCCGCCGCCACACGTCCGCGCAAGGAGCGGAATACGCAGCTCGATCTCGGCTGGGTCTACGCGGGCGAGAAGACGAATGCAAGTCTCTCCCTCTACTATGCGCACATCCATGATTTCATCCTGCGCCTGCCGCAGATCGGCATGGGCATGAATGCACGCACCCCCTACGGCAACGTGAATGCACGCCTCTACGGCTTCGAGGCGGAGGTCACGCGTACCGTCTCGCCGCTGTGGACGCTCGGCGCATCCCTCGCCTACACGCGCGGTGACGACCGCACGAACAATGCGGCACTCCCGCAGATTGCTCCGCTGGAGGCGAATCTCACGGCGAAGTATACGCACAAAAAGACGGAGGCAAATGCCGTCTGGCGGCTCGTCAGCAAGCAGAACCGCTATCATAAAGGCTACGGCAGCGTCACGGGCACGGACTACGGTCCGACGGGCGGCTTTGGCATCCTCTCCCTCAGCCTCGCCTACCGTCCCGACGAAAACCTGACATTCTCCCTCGGCGTGGACAACCTCCTCAACAAGACCTACGCCGAGTTCGTCAACTACAGTGAGGCGGCGATCCCCGCACTCGGCATCTCTGCCGGCGGGCACATCACGGAGCCGGGGCGCACCATCTGGCTGAAGGGCAATTACCGTTTCTAAGGAATCGCTCCCCCAAAAAACGTCGCAGCGTGTGCGGCGTTTTCTTTTTTCTTCCCCTTTTCGCTCCTCTATGCTATAATAAATCATTATTAAAATAAGGGAGATGAGTGAATGAACACATTTCGCAGCCTTATCACCGCGCTGATACTCGCGCTCTTCCTTGCATCACCGGTGTCTGCAGCGCCGCCGCCACCGCCGAGCACACCGTCCCTCGTGACCCCCATAAAAACGGAGGGGAACAACAAGGACGTGCGATGCGCCTACTACCGCATCGGCAAGACCGAGGTCAAGGCGACCATCGCGCAGATGGGCGGGCAGCAGCATTTCACCCTCTGGGAGGGCAAAACGAACGTCTTTCACTTCAGCGCTCCGACAAGCAAACTGTTCTACGGCGACATGGGCGCTTTTACGAGCGGCGGGCAGACGTTCTTTTACTACTACGCCAACACGCGCATTGGGTGGCGTGCGCCGGGTGCGCCGCCTGCCTCCGGGCGCGGCATCGTCGTCGGCAAGTCGCCGGTCGACGGCACGTACCGCATCTATGTAGACAGCGCCGACTACTACCACCCGAACACTGATGATTTTCAGCTCGCCATCGGTCTTGTGCAGCAGCGCGAACACGAGCGGTTCATCGCACTCTATTTCGGCCCCGAACTCTTTTCCGATTTCGGCGGCGTGACGGCGCAGTATGCGCTGAGCTACAACCCAAGCACCGACAGCTTCGTATACGAAGAGCGATAAACGAATTTAGAGGAGGTGGTTGGTCGTGATCGAAGCGGCCAAGACATTCGAGGAGTATATCAAAAAGGAAAATATCACGGGCTTTCAGGTTCGTGAGGCGGGCGATGAGCGCAATACCGTGATCTTTGAGAGTGAGATCGAGGTGGAGGAACGGCGTCTGCCCATCGCCCTCATCATCGATGCGACCGCCTACGCGACCATCCGCATCCGCCTCGCGCAGAACGCTGTCGACGATACGAACGCGATGCTCCTCACAGGCTGGCTCATGCGTCAGAATCAGGACAGCCGCCTCGTGAAGTTCTACCTCACCTCCGACACCGCCATCCTCGCCGATGTCGTTGTCCCGCACAACCCCGAGGCATTCGACCCCGAGGTCATGGTCAGTGTCCTGCGCGTCTTCATCCGCGACATCACGAAGCTCATGCCGGATCTCTCCATGCTCCTGCCGGAGGAGTGAGACACGTTTCCGCATCGTATGATCCCCCAAACGCGATAAATCGTTTGGGGGTATTTTTGTGAAAAAATTTATTGTGCCTATTGACGTTATGTTTTTGTTGTGCTATACTCCGTTTTGTAATTTAGTTAATTACAAAATATTTTTGGAGGTATTAAGACATGAAAATTGCAGTTGTGGCATCCAATGGAAAAGCAAGCAGGGCAATCGTTGCGGAGCTGATCGCGCGCGGTCATGAGGTAACGGGATTTGCGCGGAGGGAGAATAAGAGCACGGCACAGAACTTCGTACAGAAGGACATCATGGCGCTCTCAAAGGAGGATCTGGCAGGCTTTGATGCGGTGGTTGACGGGTTCGGTGCGTATACGCCGAAGACGCTGCCGCTGCATACGCAGACGAGTCAGCATCTCGCGGATCTCGTGGCCGGCACGGCGACGCGCCTCTACATCGTGGGCGGTGCGGGCAGCCTCTATGTCGATGCGGAGCACCGTGTGCAGCTGCTCGACACACCGGAGTTTCCGGCGGAGTTCTATCCGCTCGCGAAGGCGCAAACGGAGGAGTTGGCGGCGCTCCGCTCCCGTACGGACGCAAAGTGGGTCTTTGTCAGCCCTGCAGCGGATTTTCGTGCAGACGGGGAAAAGACCGGTAAATACATCCTCGGCGGCGAAGAACTGACACTTAGCGGAGCAGGCGAGAGCATCATCAGTTATGCGGACTATGCCGTTGGGATGGTTGACCTAATCGAGAGCGGTGCGCATATCGGCGAACGCGTGTCACTCGTGCAGGCATAATAGACGTGTAAGGAAGTGTTCCTATGTCCCTCTCCCTCATCAAGAAACTCAATCAGCTCCTCCTCTCCGAGATGCCGGAGTACCGCGCCCAGGCTGCGGAGGTCGCGGAGGAGCAGAATGCACAGCGCGGTCTGCTCCGTGCGCTGATGAATGTGCGGCCGCCGCGCCCACTGTCGGCGGAGTTTCTGGATCTGCAGGATGAACTGCTCGCCGCAGAGTGCGAGGAACGCGGCGTGGTCGATGTGGCGGCGCTTCCCACCGTTCCCTCCGACGTACGCATCGCTCTCTGGCAGGGGGACATCACGCGCCTGTGTGCCGATGCGATTGTCAATGCAGCGAACTCTGCGCTGCTCGGCTGTTTCATCCCCTGCCACCGCTGCATCGACAACGCGATCCACAGCGCGGCAGGACTTCAGCTGCGTGCGGAATGCGCGGAGATCATGGCGCGGCAGGGACATCCCGAGGAGACGGGCGGCGCACAGATGACACGCGGCTACAATCTCCCCGCACGTCACGTTCTCCACACGGTCGGGCCGATCGTGAGCGGTGCGCTGACGGATGAGCACAGGGCGCTGCTCGCCTCCTGCTATCGCTCCTGTCTCGCACTTGCCGCGGCGCACGGGCTGACCTCCGTGGCATTCTGCTGTATCTCGACGGGCGAGTTCCGCTTTCCGAACGCGGCGGCGGCAGAGATCGCCGTGCGTGAGGTGCGCGCCTTCCTCAGTACTCCCTCCTCCATCGAGCGCGTCGTATTCAACGTGTTCAAGGACGAGGATCGCATCATCTACGAAAGGCTTCTGCAATGAAAGAAATCACGGCACTCAAAAACGCCCTCGCGTCCGCCGACTGCATTCTGATCGGTGCGGGCGCGGGGCTTTCGGCGGCGGCAGGCTATGCGTATGCGGGGGCGCGCTTTCGGAAATACTTTTCGGATTTTCACGAGCGCTTCGGGATCGAGGACATCTACGGCGGGGGCTTCTATCCGTTCCCGTCGCGGGAAATCTTCTGGGCGTGGTGGAGCCGGAGCATCTATATCAACCGCTACGCGCCTCTGCCGAGGGATGTGCATGCAAATCTCCTGCGGCTGGTCACGGGGCGTGATTATTTCGTCCTGACAACGAACGTGGATCACGCCTTTCAGCGCGCAGGCTTTGACAAAACGCGTCTCTTCTATACACAGGGAGATTACGGGCTTTTCCAGAGCAGCCGTCCCGCCGGCGCATCGGCGGGGAAGACATACGAAAATGAAGAAAGCATACGCGCCATGCTCACGGCACAGGGCTTCACATTTGCCCCGGATGGGGCACTTCTCCTGCCTGTGGACGGCGCGCCTACGATGGCGATTCCGACAGAACTCATCCCGTACTGCCCCGATGACGGTGCGGAGATGACGACGAATCTGCGTGCGGATGCGTCCTTCGTGGAGGATGCGGGCTGGCACGCTGCAGCAGAGCGCTATGCGGACTATCTCGCGCAGACGAAGGGGCGGCGAACGCTCCTCCTCGAACTCGGCGTCGGGATGAATACGCCCGGCATCATCAAGTATCCGTTCTGGCGCATGACGGCAGAGCGCGTGGATGTGACGCTCGTCTCCATCAATCGGGGCATGGCGTATGTGCCGGCTGAGATTGCCGATCGCAGCATTGTGATCGACGAAGATATTGCAGAGGTACTGCGGGAAATTGCATAACAAAAGATCTATTGTACGGCGTTGCCTCGTACAATAGATCTTTTGTTGTTGTGCTACGTATGTTCTTGTGTTATACTCAATCTAAGCACTGCCGAAAGGGCGGTCGAGTCTTGCCCCCTAGAGAGGGGGAGGTTGGTATGGAGACCTACGAATTTCTCACGTTTCTCGTAGTGTTCACCGTGCTGATTATATCCGTTAGAAGATAAAAGAGAAGTCCCCGCCTTGCGTCTGCAAACCTAGGCGGGGATTCTCGCCACTATGGGAGCGACCGCTAGGCAGTGCCCTTTTATAGACTTATTCTATCACAGGAACAATAAAACGTCAACGCCTGATTCACTTCTGCACTAATTCGTAGTAATATCAAAAATTATATTATAAATTCCAATAAATAGTAATAAATAATACAGAAATAGAGGAGGTATTTCATGATTTACGGCAGCATATATGACGAGCGCACCTATGCATTCCTCCCGTCGCGCCTGAAAGAGGCGCTTTCCTTTGCGCGCTCGCATGACTTTGCGGTGCTTCCCACGGGAACAAAGAAGATTGCAGGCGACGATATCTACGTCAACATCGCGCGCTATACAACGGGCGCGGCTGCGGAGAAGATCTGGGAGGCGCACCGCACCTACATCGACATCCACGTCCTCGCCGAGGGTACGGAGCGCATTGACGTGAATCTGATCGAGCGAATGCAGATGGGAGGTTACGAGGCGGCGCGGGACTTTACCCCCGCAGAGGGCGACGCCGCATCCTCGACCATCATGCGCCCCGGCGACTTCCTCGTATGCTTTCCCACGGACGTGCACCGCTCCGGTGTGATGGTGGATGTGCCCGCACCACTGACCAAAGGGATTTTCAAAATAAAGGAATCGCTGATAAAATAGACCCTCAGATTGGTGCAGATTTTTGTCCGAACAAGGAGAGAGTCCGACGCATAGCAAGGGCTATGTAGAGGATTCTAGGGCACAGTGCGGGCAAAAAAAGATGCGCCGAGAGGTGCAGGCTGTGACCCGTAATTCCCCAAATGTGAAGCAGGACAGACTCTCCTTTTTTCCGATGACGGCAGATATTTCAATAGACGAAATCGTTGTCTTACGAGGAAAGGAGATTTTTATGCGAAACTATCTGCCGCGCGTGGACTGGATGGTCGGGACGGGACTCGTCGTCGTCGCGATCCTCTCCGTCTTCTACGGGAGCGCGGAACTGACGAGCAACATCGCCTCAGGACTCATTGGCTTCCTCGGGCGCACGGTCATGATGCGTGATCCGTCGAAGGAGGGGATGCGATGAGCGCCGTCCTCCCCGCCGCAGCGATGCGGCGCATCACCTGCGCAGATCTGCGGCATCTGGCGGCGGCGTACCGTCCCGCACTCCATCACGCAGCCGCACGCTGCGCACGCGGGGTGAAGCTCTACCTCCACTGGACGGCAGGACACTACGGACAGTTCTTCGCCGACTACCACGTCCAGATCGACGCAAACGGCGGCATCTATGTCATCGGGGACGGTGTACTCGACGATGTGCTTGCCGCGACCTATCTGCGCAACAGCGGGAGCATCAGCGCTGCCATCCTCGGCTGTGTCGGGGCGACGACCGAACAGCTCGGACACGAGCCGCCGACCGCTGCACAGATCGAATCCCTCGCGATGGCGACCGCCGCCCTCGCCGACGGGCTTTGGCTCAGCATCGATGCGGAGCACATTCTCACGCACGGTGAGGCAGCCGATAACGCGGACGGCGTGTACGCGCATCCTCCCTACGGACCGCGTACGACCTGCGAGCGCTGGGATCTCGAGTACCTCGGTACGCGCGAGAGTCCGATTTTTAACCCATGGGCGGAGGACGGCTCGCGCGGCGGCGACGTCCTCAGGGGAAAGGCGCAGTACTATCGGGAACAGGGCGGGTTCTAAGGGAAGCACTGATAAATTCAGCCGCGCCATCTTAGCGTATCTTTTTTGCCCGCTTTTTGTCGGCAAATCCTCCACATAGCTTTGGCTATGCGTCCGGTTTGCCTTCTCAATCGGACAGAAAAATCTACGCCAATCTGACGGACTTCATTTTATCATCGATTCCCTAGGGAATCGATGAATTTATCAGCGGTTCCTAAAAAAAGACCGGCATTTGTCGGTCTTTTTTCATGCGATATCATTCTTCTGTCAAAAATCGGCGAATCAACAGCCTTCGTTCGACAGGCTCTTTTGTGAATCCCCCGCTGCACCCTTGCATATCCTGCATAAATTTGATAGAATCGAAGCAACGCGGTTGTAGCTCAGATGGATAGAGCATCTGCCTCCTAAGCAGAGGGTCGCGCGTTCGACTCGCGCCAATCGCACCATCTTGAATCTGCAGACTTCTCACACTGAGGAGTCTTTTCTCATTTTATAAAGGAGCAATGACGTATGAAACAGTATTTATGCACAGCGCTTGCTGCAGTGCTCCTCATCGCCGGCGTTCCGACGGCACAGGCTGCGGCAGCCGAGGATGAGATCACGGCGGCAGAGGCAATCGCCATGGATGAGGGCTATGTGGAGAGTGCAGTACCGCAGCTCTTCCCGTGGCTGAAGGTCGAGGATCATCGTCGCGCGATGCGCGAGGGAAAACGTGTCCTCGCATGGGGAACCTGTCCCGAGATCAGCGTTGAGGGCGACGACTATCCTGTCCTAAAGCGAGCCCTCCGTCTCTGGAGTCTCGAACAGCAGCGGTCATTGGATCAGAGTGTCGATCAGATGGGGACATTCGCACGGGACTTCAAACCTGCTGCCGCCTACTATGACTATACGGTGGTGGAGCGCTGGGGACGCATCGATGATCGGATCGTCAGCTTCGCCCTGCGCAATGTAAACGATAGCGGCGGTGCACACCCGCAGCACTGGATCGTAACGAAGAATCTGAATGTGCAGACGGGCGAAGAGATCTCCATCGACGAGATCGTGAACGGGCGGGAGATCCTCCTGAACGCACTTGCGGATGCCTTCCGCAAGCAGTATCCAAATCGGAAGAACGATCTCTTCGAACAGGATATTGACAAGGCGTTGGACGACTATCATATTGACGCGAACTGGCAGGAGTATATCAACTGGATGCTGGATGCGCGGGGCGACCTCGTTGTGTTCTACAATCCTTATGAACTTGGGTCGTACGCTGCCGGCACCTTTGAACTGAAGGTGCCGCGGGATATGTACCCCGAGGTCTTTCGCGTGGATTGGTGATCCCCCATCCGAAACGGGGTAAGTGACGAGCGTAGTGAGGCAATAAGGGGATATGACCTATAGTACAGCCGAAGAAAAGATATTGGAAATGTATGCAGCGAAATATTTAAGGAAGGACTGATAAATTCAGCCGCGCCATCTTGACGCACTTTTTTTACCTGCACTGTGCCCTAGAATCCTCCACATAGCCCTTGCTATGCATCCGGTTTGTCTCCTTGACAGGACAAAAAATCTGGATCAATCTGACGAACTTCATTTTATCAGCGATTCCTTAAAAAACAAAAGAAAAAGCTCATCAGAGATTCCATTCGCCTATCTAGCGTCTGGAATCTCTTTTTTTGCAAAGAATCATTAGCCATCTTCTCCTATCCTGTGTTATAATTCTCTTATATTTGAAACGTGGGAGGGAAGGCCGTTGTTTGCAAAGACCTATGGTGCGACGACTCTCGGGATAGATGGACGGATTATCGACGCGGAAGTGGATGTATCGCCCGGGCTGCCGGGGGGTTGAACTGGTTGGGCTTCCCGATACATCAGTGAAGGAATTAACGATGTTTGTAAGAGCGTGGGATTATTTCTATAAATAACGAACATCCTAATATAGAGACCGAAGGAGATGATTTGTTTGATTTGGGAGAAACTAAAAGATTTTTTTGACTTGCATGGTGACATTGCGTCAATACAGGAGATTACAGAGCGGATCAATGCCGGCGTGCGATTCCGGGGGACGAATCTCAGTGTCCTGATGCTGGCGGTCTTTATCGCCTCCATTGGGCTCAATATGAACAGCACGGCGGTCATCATCGGTGCGATGCTGATCTCTCCGCTGATGGGGTCGATCCTTGGAATTGGCTATGGGCTTGCCCGTTATGACAGCACATACATTCGTTCCAGTGCAGGAAGGCTGCTCGCCCAAGTGATCATTTCGGTTGCTGCATCGACGCTTTATTTTTTCCTCACACCGATCGATGGCCCTTCGTCGGAACTGCTTGCACGAACATCGCCGACCATCTGGGACGTTTTGATTGCTGTCTTTGGCGGCTTGGCAGGAA
>ERZ772960.3248-NODE-3248-length-11062-cov-6.434996_pt1 | contig 11062 bp, 16 predicted proteins | sample MGYA00580678_ERZ772960 | MGnify/ENA primary metagenome ERZ772960 (study PRJEB29015, sample SAMEA2737930) | human oral metagenome | biome: human oral; feature: human-associated habitat; material: dental | place: China | collected 2059 ...
TACCGATGGCAGGAAAGGCAATCTACGCCGCACTCATGGCGGTGCAGAGCGAACTCAAGGCACCGAAGGGGCAAGAGAACACCTTCGGCAAGTACCGTTACCGCAGCGCGGAGGATATTCTGGAGGCAGTAAAACCGCTGCTTAAGGCAAACTGTCTGTACTTGCGCATCTCGGACACGGTGGAGCTGATCGGCGACCGCTACTATGTCAAGGCAACGGTCACGGCGGTGGATATTGCAACAGGGGATGCGGAGAGCGCGACGGCATACGCCCGTGAACAAGCAGAGAAAAAGGGAATGGATGCGGCACAAGTGACGGGGGCAACGTCTTCGTATGCACGCAAATACGCTCTGAATGCGCTTTTTGGGATTGATGATACCAAGGATGCGGACACGGACGAATACACGCGTACAGGGCAATCTGGGGCGCGTGAGGAGCAAGCGAAGGCGCATCCGCCCGAACTAACACAGACCTCTGTGGTCACTGGCATACATGCAGCCATGAAGGAACTCACGGCTGAAATGCAGCGCATTCATGCCTCAAAGGAAAAAGTTGCGGAGGTTTGCAGGAAGTTGTTCGGTAAAGCTTCCTCGCGTGAACTCACGGAGGAGCAGCTGAAAAAGCTCACGTCCTGCCTCGCCGCTGAAATCATGGCGGGTGCGGCATGATACAGGAGCACGCACAGGGGGCAATCACAGACATTATGGAGGACGGGACGGCGGTCATACACGCCGCCCTCCCCGACCTCGATAGGGCTCTCCTGCGGGACTACGGAAAGGTGGAAATCATCTTGCCCGACGGACGGCGAATCTCTCCAGAGCAGCGGCGCAAGGTGTACGCGCTGATCGGTGAGGTTGCCGAGTACGTCGACGGCATACGAAATGCGGGGACGATTGAGAGTGCAAAGAAGACACTCAAGATGGAGTTCCTACTTTCCCGCATGGAGGGCATGGAACGGCGGCTGTTCTCTCTTTCCAACTGTGATGTGACCACGGCACGGGAGTTCATCAATTTCTTGGTTGATTTTATCATCGAAAACGACATACCGACGCGTGTCCCGCTGATCGAGAACTGCGAGGATATTGAGCGATACGTATACGCCTGTCTCATGAGCAAAAAGTGCGCGGTGTGCGGGCGACACGCAGACCTGCATCACTGCAACGGTGGGATTGTTGGAATGGGGAACAATCGGGCGCACATCAATCATATTGGACGCCCTGCGCTTCCTCTTTGCAGGGAGCACCATACAGAGATACATCGCATCGGGCAGGAGGACTTTCTCAGGCGATACATCATCGAACCAGTACGGATTGATGAGCGCATCGCGAAGGTGTATCGACTGAAAGCGAGGTGAATGATATGTTTGTTGTCAAAGACTTGGAGCGTCTGAAAGAGTATGGGTTTAATAATCCCGGACGTTGGGGTAACACCGAAAGGAACTTATTTGAGAAGGACATCGGTGCAACTCAATGGTTCGGGAGTATGGCGCACCTAAGTATGGTTGTGAATCCACACAAAGGAGCAGTGGAGAATCAACTTGTTCTTTGTTGTGAAGCCTGTGATACGGATGAAACTGTTGCTGATTGTGAGCTGACATGGGATTTTGGTGAACTCATGCAGATGCTACATGACGGCGTGATTGAGTGGGTAGAAAGCACTCATTCATAAAGGAAGCGAGGTGAAGATATGTTGACACTGATAGACCGGTTCAGGATGTTTGCAAGGGCAGCATCGGTGGACGATAGAATCGGCTCTACCGAAATAGCGGTTTATACAATGCTGTTGAGCATTGATAATGACCTGTTGTTTCAAGAGTGGTTCGGGTGCTCTGATCGCCGCTTGCAAGATATGACCCAAGTCGGAAGTGTGCATACCATCACGAAAGCGAAGAACAGGCTGAAGCAGCTCGGGTGGGTTGATTTCAAGGCATCTGGCAAAAAGACGACCTTGTATAAATTGACCATCCCGATATATGCGACAGATACTGCGACAGATACTGCGACAGATACTGCGACAGATACTGCGACATTAAGAAGACAAGACAAGACTGCTAGACAGATAGACAAAGCAGCTGCTGATGCGCGCGCGCGCGAGGAGGGCAACTCTCTCGCAGAAGTGGTGCAGACGTTCGAGAATAACATACACCCCGTCGCAGGGAAGATCGAGCAGGACGCTCTTGTTGACCTCACGGACGAATACGGTGCTCTCTGGGTGACAGAGGCGATCAAGGAGGCGGCGTTATCCAACGCGCGTAATCTGCGCTATATCACGGCGATTCTTGAGCGGTGGAATCGTGAGGGATTCAAGGCACCTCGGAAAGGAGTGAAGAGCAGTGGAACAAGCAGGGACAATAGCCGAGAAGCTCTTGAAGCGCGGTATCCGGATTTCGTCGAAGCCGACCGAAACCACGTCTATCCGTGGGAAGTACAATCTCCCGGCAGAGGAGATCGAGCGGCATCGGGATGAGATCGCGGAGATTGAGCGCCTGCAAGACCTCTGCCGCGGATGCACGGGAGAGACCTGCAAGCAACCCTCACGGGGGATGATCCCCGTCGTGGATACGTCCTATGGGCGGTTTTGCCACGCTCTCAGCCCCTGCAAGCATGAGCGCAACAGGAGGGAGCGTCTGCGGATTGCGCGGCTCTTTGCCTCAGCGCGGATTCCGCGCACCTACGAGGGGGATACGTTCGCGGACTACACCGTGACGGACGGCAATCGCCACGCGGTGGAATCGGCGCGCTGGATGCTGGACGGCGGCAGCGGAGTGTTTCTTTACGGGGAGAAGGGGACGGGAAAGACCAAGCTCGCGGCAATCATTGCCAATGAGCGAGCGAGAGCCGGAAAGTCTGTGCTCTTTGCGTCGGTTCCTGATCTCATGGCCGACATCCGAGCATCGTTCTCGGATGGGAAGACAGCGGAGACGGTGCAAGCAGTCAAGGAGACGCCGTTCCTCGTCCTTGACGATCTCGGCAGCGAGAAGATGAGCGAGTGGGTCGGCGAGCAGCTCTTTTGCATCGTCAACCACAGGTACAACGAGCGGTTGCAGACGGTTGTTACGAGCAATTACAGCCCAACGGAGATCATCGGTCACATGGCAACCGTAGACAGGCGTGGCAACGTGATTGACGACATGCAAGGACAGAGGATTATGTCGCGCATCTACGGGATGTGCGAGCGGGTAGAGATACGGGGCGCCGACTGGCGCATGATACGCAAAAATACTCCTGCGTGAACTCGGGTACGACGTAGACGATTATCCGCTCCTAGACATGGATAGGCAGGAACTCTCAGAGTTGATTGACGATCTGAGAGAAGAACTATACGGATGAGGTGATGGCATGGACGAATATACGCCCTGCAGGAAAGCTGACCCGACGGCACGGGAAGCAATCGGGAACGTCATGCGTATCCTGCATACGCAGCGTAAAAAGGCGAATAAGTACAACGCCCGCAAGACAACGGTATGCGGGCACACGTTTGACAGCAAGAGGGAAGCAGAAATCTATCTTGACCTGCTCTCACGAAAACAGCACGGCGAGATTATCCGCATTGGCTTGCAGCCATCCTATACGCTCCTTGAGGGCTTTCACGACAATCAAGGTAAGCCCCAGAAGCCAATCACCTACACGCCGGATTTTCTCGTCGAGTATGATGATGGTCGGCGTGAGGTGATCGAGGTCAAGGGTGTACGGACACGGGACTACATCCTGCGCAAGAAGCTGTTTCTGCACATGATGCGGGAGACGGACATTGTATTTCGGGAGGTAAGATAAATGCGTGTAATAAACTTTCGTGCGTGGGACCCTGCGTCAAAAGTCATGTATCCGGTAGAGGCTATAAACCTTTGCGGACGCAAGACCGTGACGGTGCAATACAATCCGGTCAAGAAATTCCTTCTGGATAATATACGCCTGATGCAGCACACAGGGGTTCAAAGCGCAAATGGAACTGGAATTTACGAGGGGGATATTCTGACAGACAATGACGAAGACTATCTGGTTGATTTTTGTGAAGGTGAATTTGTGGCGGTTGCAGATGGATTTATGTGTCCATTAAGCGAAATTGCAGATCAGGTTATTGTCGTTGGTAATCGGTGGGAAGATCCGGAGATAGTTCCAACGTGTATCAATGAGTTCGCGAGCAAAATGATTAGGGGGTGGACATGATGTGGCTTGTTTTTGTAGTAATCCTTTTGGTTGTGGTAATGATTTTGGAGGCGGAGAACACGTGAGGTTTGATGCAGGATGCAAGGTTCGGTATCGGTGGACGCTGAAAGCCGCGTCGTTGCTAGGCTTTTGGTTGTAAGGTAGATCGGGCATTTTGTAAGGTTGGAGGTTGAGAGACATGGAAGAGCAGAAATATCCGCAGGACGAGGAACAGAACGAATACCGCTACATTTCGGCATCGTGGCTGGATGAAATTGCCAAGGGACTGACAAAAGGAGCAGCGAAACATCCGGGTGAAACGTGGCGAACCATCCCATCGGACGAACACCTTTCCCGTGCTATGCGTCACATCAACCTCTACCGAATGGGGGATAGGACTGAACCGCATATTATCAACGCGAGTATGCGCTTGATGATGGCGTTTTGCACTGCGAAGAACGAGGAGGTCATGGATACACTCGGATTAAGTTATGAGAAAGAGGGTGCGGAATGCTGAACTTCTGGGATTTCATGGCTATCGGTGCCGTTTCGGTTTTTGGATGGCTCACAGTGGACAGCGTAGCGAATGTGATTCGAGATATTTATACGAGCAGGAGGGACTAGAGATGCGTGAGATCAAATTCAGGGCGTGGGATTCGGATGAAAAGACCATGTGTCCTGTATATGAGTTGCACTTCGGTGAGAGGATAATTGTAGCCAGAGTGAACGCTCGAAACGGCAAGATGCTACTTTTATTCTCCGACGAAACAAACCTGATGCAGTACACCGGAGTGAAGGACAAGAACGGCGTCGAGATTTACGAGGGCGATATTATTCGGCATCAAAGCGGAAAATACGGCACGGATTTTGAAATCAAATGGAGTCCGATCCTATGTGGGTTTACGGCTATGCAAATAGAAAGTGGACATCCGTCACCACAGTTGAACCAAGGAACTATGTGCCATTTTGAGGTGGTCGGTAACATCTACGAGAATCCGGAGTTGGTGAGCAATGAAGCAGATACTTGACGCTTGTTGCGGCTCTCGGATGTTCTGGTTCGATAAGGAGCATCCAGCGGCCGTTTTCATGGATAACCGCAGCTTTGCCAAAACGTTGTGCGATGGCCGACGATTCGAGGTCAAGCCTGATCTGATCGCGGACTTCCGAGAGATTCCATTTCCTGACGAGAGTTTCCGACTTGTCGTATTCGACCCACCGCACCTGTGCAGAGCTGGAAAGAGTTCATGGCTCGGCATCAAGTACGGTGTCCTTGAAAGCACATGGAAAGACGACCTGCGTCGAGGATTCGAGGAGTGCATGCGCGTTCTGAAAGATTACGGAGTGTTGATTTTCAAGTGGAGCGAAGATCAGATCAGAACGGCGGACATTTTGAAGCTGCTCCAGATGCAGCCGTTGTTCGGGAATCGCAGGGGTAAGACAATCTGGATGGTGTTCATGAAATTTCCTGAGGAGGAAAACGATGAATGATCTTCAACAACTTCAAGTCCTTTGGGGACGGTGGAGTTTCAAGCAGAGATTCCTGTTTGTTATTTTAATCTGGTGGTTACTTCCATTGCAGTGGTTTTTATACGGTGCCTACACATTAGGAGAAATGGCAAGATCGCTTAATAACACAATCTGGTACGAGATGAGAAGATATTTTCTCGCACGTAAGGAGGAATCCCAATGAACCACTGGGTAGGAATCGGACGCCTGACACGCGATCCAGAGGTAAGATACACGCAGAGCGGCAAGGCGTGTGCGAAATTCACGCTTGCGATTGACAGGCGAAAAAACTCGGACGGGAATCAGCAGGCGGACTTCATCTCCTGCGTAGCATGGGAAAAAACCGCTGAAGTCATCAGCCAGTATTGCGCGAAGGGCAAGAAGATCGCTGTAGAGGGGCGCATTCAAACGCGCAGCTACGATGCCAATGACGGCACGAAGCGCTATGTGACGGAGGTCGTCGTCAACAGTATGGAGTTCTGCGACAGCAAAGGCGGCGGTACAAGCCCCGCAGCATCTTCCGAGCAGCAGGGAATGTTTGATGGGAGCAGAGCAGTATCCGACTCTGATATCCCGTTTTGAGTACCTATACCGCTGTCATCCTCGGTGAGCCGGTCGCACAGGGGCGGCCGCGGTTTTCGAGACAAGGCGGATTCGTCAAGACGTATGACCCAGCAAAGAGCCGCGACTACAAGAGCTATGTGCGGATGATTGCGGCGCAGCACGCCCCGGAATCGCCCGTAGAGGGTGCAATCGAGTTCTCCCTACGTATCTATCGCGCCATCCCCAAAGGGATGCCAAAGTACAAGCGCGAAGCGGCAAAGGATGGGAGACTGCGACCGGTGACAAAGCCGGACGTGTCCAACGTCCTGAAGGGCGTTGAGGATGCGCTCAAGGGCGTGTGGTACAAGGACGACAGTCAGATCGTCGGCTACGGGGTGCTCGGTAAGTGGTATGACGACCGCCCGCGCATCGAGATCATGATGCGGGAGCTGGAGTAAGTAAGAGCCGGAGCAAAAAGGAGCGCGGAGCGATTCGCGCTCTCTATCTCGTTTGATTACTTGCGTTTTTTAGGTAAAATTGTCAAATTACTTTCAACACCACATACGCAAGTAAATATTCTGAAAAGTGAGCGGAGGCAAACAGGTGCGGAACTACAACGACTACGAAAAGACGGTATATGGATACCTGCGGAATTACCGTCGCTTTCAAGGGCAGCTTGCCAGCCTCCGCATCGAGATCGAAGGCGTGGAAGAGCAGATACGCAGCATTGGGGATGCGAAGATATCGAAATACGGCGATGCGCCCGTCGGCGGGTACGATGAGCTATCCGAGGTTGAGCGTGCCGTCGTCCGACGTATGAAGCTTGAAGAACGTCTGCCGATCTTGCGCGAGAACTACATCCGCATCCAGACGCTCCTGCGGCGGATTGACAATGCGCTCCAGCTGATGAGTGACGCACACCGTACGATCCTGAGCAGGAAATTCATGGACGGAGAGCGATGGTATCAGGTGTCACAGGCGACAGGCTACAGTGAGCGCAGCTGCCAGTACATCTCGCAGGAGGCGATCAAGACGTTAACGCAGATGATGTTTCCGGACGCAGGTACGGGGCAGAGCAGCCTTGACTTCGTTTTCCTAGAAAACTGTGGATAATCTGTGGGTAACTCAAACGCTGAAATTTTTGCGCGTTTCTTGCGTGTTTTTTGCGGATTCTTTGCGAGATTTTTGCGCACTTTCTGCGCGTTTTTCGGCTGTAAATGTGTTATGATGGTATCGTGAAAATTTCAGAGAGAGCATCGCAGTCCTCGCCGTACAGGCGGAGGGCTTTTTTGATTGAGTTTATGGCTATCATCGAGTAATATAAGATTGGGCAATAAAAGCAGTCTATGAGAGAAAGGCGGCACTGCACGATGATAAACATAATGGGGATCATCAAAAAAATAACCTCGACCTATGGGCGAGGCAAAACGATGTATGATGCTCTACAAAAAGAGATGCAAGGAGAAACGGGCGTTCGTGTGTCCTCCCTTGCCCGGTCAGCCCCATATCTTTTGACAATACTCTCTGCAGAGGATGCCAACAATATAGCACTTTACGTCATGCAGGAGAACCAAAAAGGACGCAGGGCTGAATCTATTGCGAAAGACCTTGAGAAAATGCTTCCTGCCCATGCAAAAAATAAAGCTCTTTTGATTGCACGAACGCAAGCGTCTATTGCAGACACAGCTTTGATGCAGGCGCGAGCGGAAAAAATGGGGCTTCATTGGTACGTTTGGAGGGCGTGCGGCGGCAGAAAAGGTGATGGGAAGACAAGGGATAGCCACCGTAAAATGAGTGGGATTGTTGTTAATTGGAACGACCCACCCGCGCCAGAAACCTTATTTCCGTCAACGAATGCGGAGGATTATGGTCACTATCACGCCGGATGTTGCCCTCTCTGTCGCTGCTATGCCGAAACTGTCGTGGATGAAGATTTGCTAAAGTACCCCGTAAAAGTTCACATCGGCGGTAAAATCTATAAAATGACGAAAAAAGAGTTTCGTCAAATCATAAATAACTCGCTTGCAAATAAAAATATAACTGCTAGAAAAGGGCGTTTGAGTGCTATTGTAGGACGGCTAGTTAAATTTGTCTCACTCGTTACAGCCTAGAACAATTTCATTACGAACCCGCTCAAAACTGGGCGGGTTTTTTGATGCCTATATCAAGGGAGGTGGTGAGCGTGTAGTATGGCGAATGAGGAGAAAAATCTAAAGCCATTTCATCAACGAACAGAGAACGAACAGAGAGAAATCCGCTCCAAAGGCGGCATCGAGAGCGGAAAATCCCGCCGCCGCAAGAAAGCGTTGCGGACAGCCCTCAAAGAAGCAGTCTCACTCACATTGAAGGACTTGCATCCAGACCTCAGAGAAGGGATAATGCTTGCTGCAAACATCAAGGACGAGGAGCTTACAATCGCCGATGCGGTTATTGGCGGAATCATTCGTACCGCTTGTGAGGGCAATCCGCAGATGGTGAAGATTCTTCTCGATACCATCGGTGAGAGTGCGGATATTCGTCTCAAAGAACGCGATGCGAAACTCAGAGAGAAAGCCGCTGTGCTTGCCAATGGCGAGGAGAACAAACCCAAGGAGCAATCCACGATGATGCAGCTCGTGCAGAGCCTGCAGAAGGCACGTGAGAGGAGGCCGACGTAGTGGAGTTTAAGGACTGGGGCGGAAAGGCGCTTGACTTTATCGACAAGTCGATCGCGGAGGACGCCTTCATCAACATCCTCGAGGGCAGCGTCCGCAGCGGCAAGACCGTCGCCATGATTCCGAAATGGCTGAACTACATCATGACGGGGCCGCCCGGGCTTCTGCTCATGACTGGTGTGTCCAAAGACACGATCTACGACAACGTGCTCAACGACTTGTTCGATACCATCGGAGAGGAGAACTACCACTACAATCGGCAGAGCGGATCGCTGGACATATTCTGGCGGGACGATGCAGGCGATCACATGCGTCGCATCAAGGTCGTCGGCGCAAAGGACGAGGGCTCCGAGCGGTACATTCGCGGCAAGACACTTGCAGGCGCGTACTGCGATGAGTTGACGTTGATGCCCGAGCGGTTCTTCAAGCAGCTCCTCAACCGTCTCAGCGTCCCAGGTGCGAAACTCTACAGCACGACAAACCCCGATTCACCGATGCACTATCTCTACAAGGAGTACGTCACGGACGACCGCAAGCTGCAAGATGGTCTTGTCAGCGTGGTTCATTTCGAGCTCGACGACAATCCGAATCTCACGGACGATTACAAGACGAACATCCGCAGCTCGTACTCGGGAATGTGGTTTAAGCGGATGATCCTAGGGCTCTGGGTGCTCGCAGAGGGAATCATCTACGACATGTTCAGCGATGACCTACTCTTTGACGATGCAGAGTTCACGAACACGCTGCGGAGCACCTGCAGACGTTATATCGCCTGTGACTACGGCACAAAGAATCCGATGGTCTTTCTCGACATCTACGATGATGGTGATACAATCTGGATCCCCGACATGTACTACTGGGACAGCCGCAAGGAGCAGAGGCAGAAGACCGACGCGCAATACGCAGACGATCTCGAGCAGCTGGTCGGTGATGAATTCCCGGATTTCATCGTCATTGACCCTTCGGCAGCGAGCTTCAAGCTCGAGTGCCAGGGACGCGGATTCCGTGTCAAGGACGCGGATAACAGCGTCAACGACGGCATCCGCGAGGTCGCAAAGCTCCTGACAAAAGGAAAAATCCGTATCCACCGAAAGAACTGCCAGCCGATGATCGACGAGTTCCAAAGCTACGTCTGGGATGAGCGAGCGGCGCGGATGGGCGAGGAGAAGCCCGTCAAGAGCAATGATCATGCGATGGATGCCCTACGCTATTACGTCCACACCATGCTGCCGAAATGGAGGAGGAGAGAATGAGCAAGAAGAAAAAGCCAGCCGCACGGCAGCAGAGAACGAACGATTCTTTTCAGAATCCGATGACGCGCACGGGTTTGTTCATGCCGAATCCGCTGGAGACGACAGAGTACCCGCTCACGCGGTTCACGCGAGACTGGCAGACGATCAACGCGCTCTATCGCTCCCACTGGATCGTGCGACGCATTATCGACGTTATCCCGGAGGACATGATCAAGAACGGGTACCACATCCTGACACAGCTCTCTCCCGACCAGATCAAGAAGATCGTCCGCTGTGACCGCACGACGCGCACCAGCCGCCGCATCCTCGAAGGACTGAAATGGGGACGGCTTTACGGCGGCGCAGGGGCCCTTATCATGATTGAGGGGCACGAAAACCAGCTCGATCAACCCCTCGACTACGACATGATCTTGCCGGGCTCGTACAAGGGCCTGCTCGTCCTCGATCGATGGTCGGGGGTAACGCCCGAGGATAAACTCGTCAGCGATATCTCGGATCCTGAGTTCGGTATGCCGGAGTATTACACCGTGTCCAGTGACGCCTTGACCGTCGGCATCCGCGTGCATCACAGCCGCATCATTCGTTTCATGGGGCGCCCGCTGCCGTACCTTGAGCAGCTCGCAGAGACCTACTGGGGAGCCTCAGAGCTGGAGCACGTCATCGATGAGCTCAAGAAGCGAGACAACGTCAGCTGGAACATTGCCATGCTGACGTTCATGGCGAACCTCCGCGTGATGAAAATGGACGGGATGGGGCAGCTGCTCGCGACAGGAAACGAGCAGGCGCAGATGCAGCTCTACAACACCATCCAAGGCATGAACGCCATGATGAACAACAACAGTCTCCAAGTCCTTGGCGAAAATGATAGCTACGAGACGCACCAGTACACATTCGGTGGCATTGGAGAGACTTATGACCGCTTTATGATGGACGTTGCCGGCGCGGCGGAAATTCCCGTGAC
>ERZ772960.3249-NODE-3249-length-11061-cov-11.328548_pt1 | contig 11061 bp, 8 predicted proteins | sample MGYA00580678_ERZ772960 | MGnify/ENA primary metagenome ERZ772960 (study PRJEB29015, sample SAMEA2737930) | human oral metagenome | biome: human oral; feature: human-associated habitat; material: dental | place: China | collected 2059 ...
GCGCCGTCACCGGCGGCATCGGCCTGTCGGCCTCGGGCAACATCAACCCCGAGGGGGCCTTCCCCTCCATGTTCGAGCCCGTCCACGGCTCCGCCCCTGACATCGCCGGCCAGGGCGAGGCCGACCCGACCGCCACCATCAGCGCCGTCGCCATGCTGCTGGAGCACATCGGGCAGGTCGACGCCGCACGCCGGGTCGAGGTCGCGGTCGGGGCCGACATGGCCGCCCGCGCAGCGGCCAGCGCCGCCGGAGCGCCGCTTGTCCGCTCCACCAGCCGGATCGGCGACGACGTCGTCGCCGCGCTGCGGGCCTGAGTCCCGGAGGCGATTCGGCGCTCGGCCGGGTCGCCTCCGCGTCGAGATCGGTCGTTCTGCGCGACCCGCTCAGGAAACCGCCCGGCTGGGCTCCACCGTGGGCTTGCGCTCGTTGCCCGGCCCGCGATCCGTGCCGGGACCCGGCGGCCGGGTCCGGTCGAGGGCCGGCGGCGGCTCCTCGGGTGCGGGCGATGCCCCGGGGCCGTGATCCGGTGATGTCGTCGGCTCCCCGCCGGGCCACCGCGAGGACCCCGACAGCCCGGCCACGCCGATCCCCCTGATCAGGGCGCTCCACGCGGCGTCGTCGAAGACGTCCTGCGGGCAGGTCTCGACCGCCGACAGCGCCACGCCGTCGGCCGACCAGACGCGCACGAACGACTTTCCGGTCGCGTCCGAGCCGTCGACCCTCGCCGTGAAGGAGCTGACGATTCCGGCATAGGGCTCGCCGTTGTTCAGGCCGGTGAGCTGGTTCCGGCTCGTGCCGGCGTATGACTGGTAGCCCGCGCCCAGGTCGTCCGCCCGTGCCTCGGACAGATCTCGGTCATCCTGCTGATCCCCTCCGCCGGGGACGACCGGCTGCGCGCCGGAGGTGACCTCCGCGCGCACGGAGCACCCGGTTGCCGAGGAGGACCAGGAGCGCACGGTCACGGTGCCCCCATCGACGGCGGGGGAGGGGGCGGCGTCGACGGAGGCCGTGTAGCCGTCGAGCTCGGGGAAGGAGGCGGCAGCGGAGGCGGACGCCTGCACCGCCTGCACGGGGGGCGCTGCCGTGACGCCGCCGGTCGTCGCTGGGACGGGAGAGGGGCGGGTGTCCGGGGCCGTTCGGCAGGAGACCGCGCTGGTCGCCGCGGCGGCCGCGGCGACCAGCGCCATGGCGCGGCGAACGGCTGCTGCAGACACCCTTGGGACGATGGGGCGCATGACGAGGAGCCTACCGCCAGGAGCAGGTCAGCATACGAGAAGAACCGGTTGCCGTCATGAGCGCGGCTGTAGGCTGCGGCTATGTCTGAGACCGCGGCCGCCGCTCCCACGCCCAGCTCCCTCGAGACGCCCCTGGCTCGTGCCGCAGCCGTCGCCGTCCCCGCCGCCGATGACCTCGCCGGTCGCTTCCCTCTGACCCCCGGCCTCAGCGCCGTCAGTGACGCGGAGCGCACGCAGGCCCTGACCGACCTCCACTTCGGGAGCGTCTTCACCGACCACATGGCGCACGCCCGCTGGACGCGCGGCGTGGGCTGGACCGATCACGAGGTCACGGCCTACAGGGACCTCACGATGTCCCCCGCCGCCGCCGTCCTGCACTACGGGCAGGAGATCTTCGAGGGGATCAAGGCCTACCGTCACACCGACGGCAGCATCTGGACCTTCCGGCCCCGCTACAACGCGGCCCGGCTCAATGTCTCCGCCCGCCGCCTGGCACTGCCCGAGCTGCCCGAGGAGGACTTCGTCGCCTCACTGGTGGACCTGGTGCGCGCCGACGCCCAGTGGGTCCCCTCCGGCCAGGGCGAGTCCCTCTACCTGCGTCCCTTCGCCTTCGCCTCGGCGGCCTTCCTCGGGGTGCACGCCGCCGACGTCGTGGACTACTACGTCATCGCCTCGCCCTCGGGCGCCTACTTCACCGGCGGCCTGACGCCCATCAGCATCTGGGTCTCGCAGAGCTACCACCGCGCCGGGCGCGGCGGCACCGGCTTCGCCAAGACCGGCGGCAACTACGCCTCCTCGCTGCTGCCTCAGGAGGAGGCCGCCGCCAAGGGCTGCGACCAGGTCTGCTTCCTCGACGACGTCACCGAGCGCAATCTCGAAGAGCTCGGCGGCATGAACATCATGGTCGTCGACGACGACGGGACGGTTCGCACCCCCCGCCTGACCGGCACGATCCTGGAGGGCAGCACCCGCTCGGCGATCATCCGGCTGCTCACCGACGCCGGCCGCCGTGTCGTGGAGGACACCATCACCCTGGAGGGTCTGCTGGAGGACATCGGGTCCGGGAGGGTCCGCGAGGTCTTCGCCTGCGGGACGGCCGCCGTCGTCGTGCCCCTGGGGCGCCTCAAGGGGGAGGGCTTCGAGGTGACCATTGGGGGCGATGAGGTCACCAGCGAGATCCACGACCGCCTCACCGGCATCCAGTACGGCGCCTACAAGGACCCGTACAGCTGGATGTACAGGCTCGCGTGAGCACGTGCTCGAGCGAGGCCTCGCAGGCGCACGACCAATACGTAACCTGATTGATGTGTACCGGCACGCGAGGCTGATTCCAGAGCCGCGCGAGCGGGTGGTTGCATAGGCACATGACTGACACCTCCCTGCGTCATCCCTCCCCGTCGGCCGCAACGCCCCTGTTACCCGAGGGCCCTCCCGTACCGGCCGCCGACGACGCCTCTGCGCGCCGGCCCGGTCGCCTCTGGAAGATCGCGCTGCTCTCGGTGCTGGGGCTGGTGACGGTCCTGGTCCTGGGGACTGTCGCCGTCGGCCTGTGGGTCAGGCACGCGCTGGGCAGCAACGTGGAGACCTTCGCCGATCCGTTCGCGGGCCTGACGACGCGCGCGCCGCAGCAGGCGGCCCAGGAGGGGCAGGAGCCCGCCACGAACTTCCTGGTGCTCGGCTCCGACTCGCGCATCAGCGCGGGCGACCCCACCCAGTGGCAGATCGGAGCCCAGCGCACCGACGCGATCATGATCGTGCAGGTCAGCGGGAACCGGGAGGACGTGTCGGTCATGTCCATCCCGCGGGACTCCTGGGTGGACGTCCCCGGCCACGGGCGGGCCAAGATCAACGCGGCGTACTCATACGGCGGACCGGCCCTGACGATTCAGACCGTCGAGCAGCTCACCGGCATCCGCATCGACCACTTCATCGTGGCCGACTTCGAGTCCTTCAAGACCCTGACCGACGAGATCGGCGGCGTGACCATCAACCTGAAGACCCCGCAGACCCTGGCGGGAACCGAGCTCGACGCCGGCGCTCAGCTGCTCAACGGCGAGCAGGCCCTGGCCTACACGCGCGAGCGCAGGACGCTGCCGGGTGGCGACTTCGACAGGATCAACCGGCAGCAGGCGTGGATGCGGGCGATCGTGTCCCAGGTCTTCAGCAGCGGCACCCTGTCCGACCCGACGAGGCTGTACTCCTTCCTTCACGCGGTCACCAGTACCATGGCGGTCGACGAGGGCCTCACCGTCGACGAGATGCAGGATCTCGCGCTGGGGATGCGGGACGTGCGGTCCAAGGACATCAAGTTCATGACTGTGCCGACCGCCGGGACCGACATGTCCCATGACGGGCAGTCCATCGTCAACCTCGATGCGGATGCGGGCGCCCTGCTTTTTGAGGCCTTCGCGACCGACGCCGTTGAGGAGTACATGGAGTCCCATCCCGACGCCGTCGAGCTGCTGCCGGCCACGGTGAACTGACCCGGCAGGCGTCCCCTGTCGATCGGAGAATCGGATGATCGCGTTGGTAGCAGCATGCGATTGCGTCAGAAGTCGGGCACGCGAGCGCGCCCGCATCAGAAGCAACACTCCACAAGGGATGATAAATGACTGAGAACGGCTCAAAACGAGCGGCGAGCGCGACGAGGACGATGCGCGCGGCTCTGGTCACCCTGCACAATGTTCGGAACTACGGCTCGGTGCTGCAGACGCTCGCGACCCAGAGGCTCATCGAGAGGGCCGGGGCGCAGTGCTCGGTCGTCGACTTCCGTCGCGAGGGCATAGGGGATGACGCCGCCAGCTATTTCGCCGGGAGCCGGTACGCCCGCGTCCCCCTGGCCCCGCAGGTGTACTCGGCATTCCGGGAGCGCGATGCGCGGAGGCGGTCACTGGTGTTCCGCGACTTCATCAAGAGACGGGTGCGCGTCACGTCCGGGCACTACGGCTCCTTCGATGATCTCAAGCGCTTTCCGGTTGATGACTACGACGTGTACTGCGTGGGGTCGGATCAGGTGTGGAACATCGAGTACAACCGGGACAACCGGCCGTTCTACCTATCGTTCCTGCCGAGGGAGGCCCGTCGGTTCTCGTTCGCCTCCTCCATCGGGATGAATGCGCTCCCGGAGGACGAGGAGCGTCGCGCGCGAAAGGCTCTCTCCCGTTTCAGCGGCCTGTCCGTGAGGGAGGCCCGCGCCCACGACTACCTCATGTCGCTAGGCCTCCAGGTCGAGCAGCACGTGGATCCGACCCTCGCCCTCCCTGCTGAGTACTGGCACAAGATCGCGTCCGCGCCTGTCGTGGACGGGCCGTACATCGCTGTCTACCAGCTCAATCGCAGCCCGCTGCTCGTGAGCGCGGCCACCCGGATGGCAAGAAGAACCGGCCTGCCCGTGGTGAGGATAGACTACTGGCCGACCATGCGCATGCTCGGCGCCAGACGTTATGTGACTCCCTCTGTCGAGGACTTCCTCAGTCTGATAAGAAATGCATCCTTTGTGATTACGGACTCTTTTCACGGTGTCGCCTTCTCGCACATATTTGAAACGCAGTTCGCTGCTGTTCCTCCGTCTCGCTACAGCAACCGCCTCGTGTCGATACTGAACCTTCTGGGAACGGATCGCAATCTTGTCGTCTCAATTGATCAGGTCGATGACATTGCGCTCCGCTGGGGGGTGCTCTCATATGACCGAGAGCGTCTCGAGCATGAGCGCCGCCGCGCCCTGGACTATCTTCGCCTGCAGGTGTCGCGACCGTGAGGCGGGTGAGCTCTCCGAGCGGTCCGGCGGCATCCGCCGTTGTACACTTGAGCCTCCGTCCAACGGGTCATGACGAAACCGCGCCGTGCTGGCGGATACTGGACTGAATGATGTGGAACCGGTCGGGAATAATTTCCCCGGACGTGTGAACGGAGTGATATCAATGGGATCCCTGAAGTCGTGGGTGAAGGCCCACAGCCCGGCACCGCTGGCGAGAGCGTACAGAAAGTCTGCCATCGCCCGTGAGTATCTGCGGGACTTTCGCGACTACGCCCGCTCCACCGACTGGGAGGCCGGGAGCGCGGGGCGCCGTCCGGAGATCGACCCGGCGGAGTGCGCCTCGTCGCGACTGATCATCGCCTCCCACGGTCTGGAGAAGGGGGCGGCCCTGCCGCGGGTGCGCCGCCCCTTCGGCATTGCGCGGCGGCAGGAGATCGAGGGGATCCTCGGGTCCCCCGAGCAGCTGCGACTGCTGCCGGGCTGGCTGGTCGACGCCTCTCGGGACGCTCTCCGGCAGCACGCCGAGTTCAACGCCACAGGCGTGGTCTGCGAAGAGCTGACGCCGAAGGGTCCGGAGCGCACGATCGCCTGCTCGGTGGAGCAGGTGGAGGAGTTCGTGGGCGCCAGGCGCTCGGTGCGGGACTTCGACACCTCGCGCCCTGTAGACCGGGGCCTGCTCGTTGAGGCTGTGCGCATCGCGGGACGCACTCCGTCGGTGTGCAACCGTCGCTCGTACAGGGCCCATCTCATCGACGAGAGCAGCACGATCGAACGGGCGCTCGAGCTTCAGAACGGGAATGCTGGATTTCGGGACAGGGTCCCCGCCCTGTTCATCATCACCGAACGGCGATCGGCCTTTGTGGGTGCCGGCGAGCGGAACCAGCGCTGGGTCGACGGAGGGCTGTTCGCGATGACGCTGGTCTGGGTCCTTCACGGCCTGGGCCTGGACAGCTGTTTTCTCAACTGGTCACAACGGAACTCAGTCTCCGACGAGCTGCGCAGGCGAATGGGGATCAGTGCCAACGAGGACATTATTGTCATGATCGCGGTGGGCCATGCCGCGCCCGGATACCGTGTCGCGCGATCACTGCCCAGGCCGTTGGAGGATATTCTCCAGGTCCACGGCTGACCGGCGCCCGCGGCCCCGGGGGCGACCGAGGGGGCTGCGGGCGCTCAGGCGGAACCGTCCTGGGCGATGACCACCCGTAGCGTCTTGAGCAGGATTCGGATGTCCATGGACAGGGACCAGTTCTCGACGTAGAACAGATCGAAGCGGAGAGCCTCCTCCCACGAGAGCGACGACCGCCCGCTGACCTGCCACAGGCCGGTTATCCCAGGCTTGGTCAGAAGACGGCGGGAGGCGACGTCGTCGTAGAGCTCGACCTCGGCGGGCACCTGGGGCCTGGGGCCGACCAGGCTCATCGTCCCCTGAAGAACGTTGAACAGCTGCGGGAGCTCGTCAAGGGATGTGCGCCTCAGGAACTGGCCGATCCGGGTGATCCTCGGGTCGTCGGCGACCTTGAACAGGGGCCTGTCGGCCGTTCCCTGCCGAGCGAGCAGCGCGGTGAGCTCGGCGTCTGCGGCGACGCGCATCGTCCGGAACTTCCATATGCGGAACTCGCGGCCGTTGAGGCCCACGCGCGTCTGCCGGAAGAGGGCCGGGCCGCGGTCCCCGAGCCGGATGAGCGCCGGGATCAGGATCCACAGCGGTGCGAGCACGGCGACGAGCACCGTGGCCACGACGACGTCGAACAGTCGTTTGGCGAGGAGCCCGACCCCGTCCAGATGGGGAACCTGGATCTCGATCAGCGAGATCCCGTCGACCGGGCGCAGATGAAGACGCGGGCCGGCGACGTCGAGCATGGACGGGACCATAATGAGCCTGCTGGTTGGTCCCAGCGCCCAGCTGATTCTGCGGACCTGGGAGGGGTTCAGGCCGGAGTCCCGAGCGATAATGAGCGTGATCCCCTCGGCCCCGTCGACGCTCCGGGGCAGACGGGTGGTGTCGCCGATCAGGAGCGAGGACAGCCGACCGGTCTCGGAGTCGGCGGCACCCGCATCGGACAGGAAGACGCCCGAGACCGTCAGCCCGAGCTCGGGACGCCGGCCGATCTCTGTGATGACGGCCGGCACCGACTCCGAGGAGCCGACAATGAGCGTGGGGTGAGTGAATGCTCCGTTCTTCCGCGCCCTGACGAGGCGCCGGCGCGCCAGCCGGCGCCAGAGGTGAAGAGAGACGAGCCCGGTGGGCAGGGCCACCAGGAAGTAACCGCGCGACAGTTCGACCCCGGCGAGATAGGAGAGCAGGGCGAGGCCCCCGAACTCGGTGGTCGTGGCCTGGAAGACCCGGTGGTACTCGTCGGAGCCGTATCCGAGAAGATGCTCCCGGTACGACTTCAGGGCCGCTAGGAGCGCCCACCAGGTGATGACGATGGCGATGCCCAGCATGGTGTAGCTGGAGAGCGCGCCATGGTGGATCGTGACGATCGAGGCGTCTTCTGCGCCGAAGCGCGCAAGGTGGGTGAAGAGGATGACCAGCGCGATAATGACGAGATCGCCGATTCGCAGAGCGCGCTGAAACGACTCGATCGCGGAGGCGGGCCTGAGGCCCGTACGAGCCTGGTAGTCGAGATTGGGCTGGGTCATATTATGGTTTTAGTCGTGCGGCATCGTTGGTGAAGAGGTCCGAGGGGCGCGCGGAACTCGCGCGGGGGGAGGGCCGGACGGCTCCGCGCGCGTCCGCCTGCCGTCCCAGGAGACCCGCCTGGCGAGCAGGTCCAGGTTGTCGGTGATCCTCTTCGCGGTCGCCCGCGCGGCCCGGTCACCGCGTCCGTACGGATCGTCGATCCAGTCACCCGGCTGCGGGACGGGACGGCGCGCCAGGACGGTCCCGGTCAGGGACCACCATGGAACGGTGACGCGGGGGGACAGACGGGACAGGACCGCGCCGGCCTGCCCGAGCGCGAGGACGCGCTCCGAGGCGTCGGGGTGGTCGATGAATATCCAGTCGCGGTGCTCCGGGCCGAATACCAGGATGATGTCGGCCTCCTCGAGCATCCTCCCGGTGAGCTGCCGGGCGCGGTGCCCGCGGGAGTCGACTCCGAGGCTCTCCGCGATCCTTGCGAAGGCGCCATCGATTCCGTGACCGACCACGGCCGTGGTGCCCGCCGATCCGACGTCGAGGTTCTTCGTCCTCGGGTTCGCGCTGAGGCAGGACGCGGCGAACGCGGATCGGCAGATATTGCCCGAGCAGATGAACAGAACGCGTGGCGGTCGCGAGGGCTCCCCCTGCGAGGACTGGTTGTGTGCGGCGGTCCTGAGCCACGGTGGTGGTTGCGTCACTGGTCTCTTCGGTTCTTGGCGGATGAGCGGGAGGGGGGACGACGGGAGGGGGTGAGGGAGCGGGGCGACGGCGTCGCGTCCCGCCACTATGCCTTGGTCGTGATGGCGGGGGACGTCGCGCTGAGAGCGCCGGCGCGGGAGCGCCAGGTTCGCGCCTCCGACGACGACCATCTGCTGGCGGCGGGCCTCCGTCGTGCCAGCATGGCGATGAACTCGGCCGTCGATGCGGCCCCCTCGGCATGTCCGGCATCCCTGAGGCGCTCGATGCCGCCGAGGCCGGGCGCCCGGTTCGCGTGCCGGGGCGGGGACTCTGCGATGTCCTCGAGCGCCGCGTCCGGGGCCGCGGCGGGGGCCGGGGGGCCCGCGGGCCGCGCACGGTTCTCGGTGGCGTACCCGTACACCGTCTCGCCGTAGCGCAGACGGCCGAGGGCCGATGACGAGACCTGGTTGAGGGCGATGCCGAGCACCGTTCCGCCGCCCTGGCGGATGCTGGAGACGGCCTGCTGGAGCTGGTCCTCGGTGGTGCGGCCGGAGCGGACCACGAGAAGGACCCCGTCGGTGTTCTCCGCGAGCGCGACCGCATCGGTGACCGGCAGCACGGGAGGTGCGTCGACGATGACGACATGGTCGGCGGCGAGGTAGGTCAGGAGCTCGGACATGCGCGCGGAGCCCAGGAGCTCTGAGGGATTGGGCGGAGTGTCGCCGGCCGGAATGACCTGCAGCCCGGGCACGGAGGGGCGTACCAGCGCGCTCTCCAGCGAGGCCGCTCCGACCAGCAGGTGGGAGAGCCCGGGGTGGCTCGGATCGATGTCGAACGTGCTGCTCATGGTCGGCTTCCTCAGATCGCCCTCCACGAGGATGACCTCGAGCCCCGACAGCGCCATGACCCGGGCGAGGTTCGCCGAGACGGTTGATTTTCCGTCGGCCTGCATCGCGGACGTCACGACGAGGGTGTGGAGCCCCTTGTCGATGTTCGTGTACCGGAGGTTGGTGCGCAGCTTCCGGAGAGCCTCCTCGACCCTGTGGTCCGGGGCCTCCGAGTATCGTCTCCGCGTCATTTCGACAGAACGCGGGATGGACGCCAGGACCGGCTCGTCTACAACGGATGCGACGTCCGACTGGGACCGGATGCGCCTGTCCAGGACGTCCAGGGCGAAGGCGGAGACGTACCCGACGACGATACCGCTGAGGGCCCCGGTTCCGACTCGCTTGGCCGGGGACGGCGAGCGGGTCGCGCCCGACAGGCCGGCTGAGGACATGAGGGCGACGCCGATGGGCGAGTCCGCGCCGTCAAGACGCTTGATCTGCGCATCCGCCTGGCGGATCGTCTCATCGGCTATCGTCTGGGCCTCCTCGGCGGTCGGGGCGCTCGCCGAGACATTGATCGTCAGGGCGTTCTTCTCGTTCTTCGCTGATATGGAGCGGGCGAGCTGCGACGGAGTCGTTCTCAGGCCGAGCGCGTCGATGACTCCCTGGGCCACGGACTCGGAGGTGAATACGGGGACGAAGGCCTTGACCTTCTGGGAGGCGAGCTGCGATGCGGCGTAGTAGGAGTCCGCCGACTTCTGGTCCGGTCCGCTTGCCGGTACGGAGACGCGCACGTAGGCGATTGCGGACGCCGTATAGGTGACGGGCGTCAGCCACAGGGATATGGTGGAGAGGACTAACCCGGCCAGAAGTCCGCAGAGGATGGCGCCGATTCTCCGCCGGGTGAGTGCGAGGACGTCTTCGAGTGTCATGCGGGGATCACCGGGTGCGCTGTCTGCGCTTGCAGGCCTCGTCATTTCTGTGAAGGCAGAGGGAGGGGTGGTGAGTACGAATCACATCTGGAGCGTACATCGCCTCGCTCCGGGCGGTCGGCGCTGATACTTATTTGTGACTGACTCGTGACGTCCGGAATCGGGAGGTCTCAATTCCGCATAGATCCTTTTCGCGCCGCCTTTCGTGAGGATGCGGGTAATTCGCCGGCGCTAAGGTGCGGGCGCACGGTCGTGCCGGCGCAGTGACCCGTCCCACCTGCTCCCCGGCGTCCGTGCTCGCCCTGAAGGGTCCTGAAGGCTTCCGGTGGCGCCGGAGGCCGTAAGACCCCGAGGGGATCCAAAAATGGAGGACTGCTTGAAGGGCGAGGTATGCGGACGTATATCGACGCGAGTGCTTCAGTCTCTGCCGCCCCGATTCCGGCCGCGGTGCCGGTCCGGGTCCTGGAGACGTCCCTGAGAACGCCGGCGCGTCCATGAGCCACCCGGGTTCCCCGGGGCATCTGCGCTGCCCCGCGCTCAGCGTCATCATCCCGGTCGACGGAGGTCTCCGCGCCCGCCGCGGGCGCGCCTCCGCCGCGCTCACCACAGCGCTCACCACCGTGCTCACCGCGGAGGATGTCGACCGGGCGATCTGCTCCGTCCTCGACCAGTCGGTGCGGGACCTTGAGGTGCTCGCCGTTGTGGAGGCGCCCAGGGGCAGGGACGCGGTCGACGCCCAGGCGCCCCCGGTGTCCGCGCTGCGGCGCCTGTCGGTGCGCGACCGCCGTGTGCGCCTCATGCCCGCGGCGGACACTGCCGCCGCCGTGCGCGCCGCCCGGGCGCCCCTGCTCACGATCCTGGACCCCCGCGACGTCGTCGTCGCCGGAGCCTACGAGGCCATGACCTCGCGGCTGGCGGCCTCCGGGGCCCACGCCGTCGTCGGCGCCGCGCGCCGCCCGGGCGGCGCGAACCCGACTGGGTCGTGGCC
>ERZ772960.3250-NODE-3250-length-11058-cov-11.975007_pt1 | contig 11058 bp, 8 predicted proteins | sample MGYA00580678_ERZ772960 | MGnify/ENA primary metagenome ERZ772960 (study PRJEB29015, sample SAMEA2737930) | human oral metagenome | biome: human oral; feature: human-associated habitat; material: dental | place: China | collected 2059 ...
CCCCTACAACCGGGTACCCTATTCCTCCGGCAACGTGATGTCGGGATTACCGTCGTCACCCGGTTTCTTCGGATCCTTCGGTTTCTCGCCACCCGGTTTGGGCGGCTGAGGCGTCTCCGGCTGCTTCGGATCCTTCGGCTGATCGGGAGTCTTGGGATCCTTGGGTTGCTTAGGCTCCTTCGGGGTCTTGGGTTGCTTGGGAGTCTTGGGATCCTTGGGTTTCTTTTGGGCGAGGCTTTGGCGGTGAGTTGTTTTGACGTCACGGAGCACTTGGTTCAGTTGGTCGATCAGTTCGCTGATCGTTTTGCGGTCTTCGTCGGAGGTGGTAGCCAGATAAGCGGCCTCGATGTGTCGGAAGATCTGGTTTGCCGTGTCGTCGTTCTTATTGCGGAGGCTGGTGCCCGTCGGCAAATTGACGGCGGCCTTCGCCTTCAAACGGGTATCGCGCAGGGCAATGAATTCGCCGTTGATGGTGCGCAACTTTTCAACCAAAGGTTTCACGCCGAGGGCGGTCAGATCAGCTACAGCGGCGGGCTTGTCTAAGTCGTTCAGCAGGCCGGATACATGTCCGGTCTCTTCAAACAGGTTCTCTCTTTGCAGGCCTTTGTAGGTGTCGACCACGAGGCGGAGCCGATGGCCAGCGGCCTTGCGGGCTTCGATGAGCGACTTGTCAGCCAGCCGAATCTCTTGGAAGAGCGAGGTGATGATCTCATCGCGTTTCGCATCCTTTTCCGCGAGAGCTTCGGTCTCTTCGGAGGCTTTCGTTTCGCGCACCACCTCTCGTTCTTTGTCGATGTCGGCCTTCCACAAGGGGATGTCGGTGGCTTCCAAAAGGATTTTCTCAGGGGCGATCGGCTGGATCAGTCCGTACAACACTTCTTGCAAACCAACATGCATACCCAGCGGGTAATGAACATAGATGGTGTCAATGGGTTTAGCTCGTTTCATCTGGTTCAGTTTTTAATTGATCAAGTGGATGTGGGTTATCTCTTTATGAAAAACGTAATGTGAATGGACGGCGGGCACAGCGAGTCAAACCGTGGAAGTTTCTTCCAGAGGGCTCGCAGCTGGTTGAAGTGCCGTGGAAGTTTCTTCCAGAGGGCTCGCAGCTGGTTGAGGTGCCGTGGAAGTTTCTTCCAGAGGGCTTGCAGCCGGTTGAAGTGTCGTGGAAGTTTCTTCCAGAGGGCTTGCAGCCGGTTGAAGTACCGTGGAAGTTTCTTCCAGAGGGCTCGCAGCCGTTGGGGATACCGTGGAAGTTTCTTCCAGAGGGTTTGCAGCCGTTGGGAGTACCGTGGAAGTTTCTTCCAGAAGGTTTGCAGCTGTTGGAGGTACCGTGGAAGTTTCTTCCAGAGGCCTCCGCCCCGCAGCGGGGGCGAAAGTAGAAAGATTCGAGTGCCTGCAAATGCCACCCATTATCATGGAGGAGTCAGGCGGGGGCGCCTGACTCCTCTCTGCGGTGTCACTTGCTCTCTTCGAGCATTTCCTTGATCGTGTCCTTGTCGAAGCCCAGATCGTGGGCGATCTTGAAGAGGTAGATCTTCTCCGTGGGGCGGACGATGTTGTCGACCTTAACGACTGCAATCAGGCTCTCGAGCAGCGAGGTGGCATAGAGCACGTTGCCGCGGAGGCGGTTGAAGTCGATGTCCACGAGCTTTTCGTCGTTCAGCTGCTCGAGGAGCTCTTTCTTTTCTCTATTCCTCAGCTCATCAGAATTATCGATCATCTCTGTGATGAAATCCTTCTCTTCTTGGCTGAAATCGAAGTCGATCTTAGCGATGTTGATGCAGGCTTGGATCTTGATTTTCTCCAGATTCTCGGGCGTCTCCTGTAGGTCTTGCTCTTCAAAGGCGACGTCTTCGATGTTGTTTTCGTCGAAGAAGACGTTCTCGTTCAGCGACCGCATCATGGGCATCTCTTCGCGCAAATGCTTTTGCAGCTTCTCGGCCATCGGTTTGAAGGAGAAGGCCGTGATGGCGCCTGAAAGCACACCGCCCAAGATGGGGATAGCCTTGCCCACACCTTTCCCAAACGTGTCCTTGGTCATCTTGACGCCGATCCACTTGGCCACTTGCTTGACGACGGGGTAATACATCGTCTTGGTGAGCGCTTGTTGCGGCAGTCGCTTGGCGGCTTGCAGGGAGACTTGTTTGGCGATTTCTCCAACCAGCTTGCTGGCGGCCTGAGCGCCGAACATGACGCCCACGAAAAGCGTCAGCACGTTGCGCGTGCCTTCGGTGATCTGCCCCTTTTCGTCCAGCAGGTCGGGCCAGCCGTAGAGGTAGCCTAACTTCTGGGCTACCACCAACACATGCCAGTAATACTGCGCAATGTCGGCCGGCATGGTGGCTGCCATAGCCAGTCCGCCGGGGATGCCGGCAGCGGTCGAGGCGACCGTAGCTTTGGCCAAATGCGAATTGATGACGCCCCGCGCGGCGCGCTCGATGGCCTCGGCGTCGAAGAGGTCAATCGGCCGCTTGTCGCGCAGCTGATCGGCGTTGTCATACATGGAAAACTCATTCATCAAGAAAGTGTTCCTGTCCACTTTCACCATCGGCATGGATAAGGCGAGATTCATCACCTTGTCCCAAGAATTAGATTCACTCATATTGTTCGATTTTTATTCTGGGGGTTATGTATGTTGCTTTATGGAGAATTCTATTTTTCGTTAGAGAGACGACTCGTTTTTCTCTTGCGGCCACAAATATAGACGTGCCTTTTTGTAGTGAAAATAAAGCACCTCCCCGGGGCAACAATACACGAAAGCCGGGCACACAATAGGGGAGGGGAGGAGGCCCAACGGGTGCGCCCGGCTTGAGCCCCCCCACGTTTTCACTTGCGGTCAGACGTCGTCGTCGAGTGAGGAGAGGTATTTCTCGATGAACTCGTTGGAGATGCTGGTCAGCTTCTCTTCGCGGTCGGCCAGCTCGCGCATCTCGTTGAGGCGGAGCAGGTGCTCACAGCCGGCCTCGCGGAAGAGACTCGCCAGACGCGAACGCTGGTCGATCTTGGAGGCAAAGAAGGTGCTGAGGCGGTCGATGCAGAGGTAACGCTTGTCGAGGGCCTTGAGGCCGGCGTAGCTGGAGAGGATCTCACCCTCGGGCGTGTGGTCGTAGGTGATGAAGTAGAAGGTGCGGATGACGATCTTACGGTCACGCGTGAAGTCGGCAAAGAAATACCCCACCCGGAAGCTGAAGACGCTGAAGGAGATCAGCAGCGAACCCTTGTACCAATCCACGTCGAAGGAGGTGAAGCAGAAGTTCATGTACGTATTGACCACGTTGGGCGAGAGGCCGTCGACGCGCTCGAACATGCGCTTGATGGCGTGCTCCTGGATGTAGACGTCGTAGGGGCGGTCGGGGTCCAGCTCGGGGATGTAGGGGTTGTGGGGGATGCAGGCCGAGAGCCAGCGGAGGCCGTCGTTGAGGATGTCCGGAAAGCCGACGCGGAAGAGTAGCCGTCGCTCGCCCTTGCGGTCGGTGCCCCAGATGGATTGCGGCTTGCAGGAGGAGAAGTCGACCGTGCGTCCGACGCGGTTACGCAACATCTCGAAGTTGCGCTTCTTGAACCACAAGAGGTGCATGCAGGGGTTGGAGAGCTGGAAGATGTAGGTCATCAGGGTGCTGGTGTACTGATACTCCATGCGCACCAGCACGCGGTCGAACTCGGCCGAGAACTCGTAGGGGTTGTTGATGCCGCGCATGGAGAATCCGCCCGCCTCGATGATGTCTACAATGCGGGCGTAGATCTTGTCCTCCGGATACTTGGGCTCGCGCAGGAGGTAGAGCGAGAGGGGCATCCAAATGTCGTAGAAGTCGAGGGCCGAGATGGTGCGTTTCTCGCCCTCGCGCAGGGTGAAGGGCATCTTGTCGAAGTCCATGTAGTAGTAGAACTCGCTCTTGATGATGTCCAAGTCTTCCTTGTTGAAGATGGTCATATCCGCGGCGTTGATGCGGAGCAGCGTCGGTCGAGCGGAGTAGAGGACGCGCAACATGGAACGGTCGATGTACTGTATGGCTTCACTATACCCCAGCTCGCGGAGCAGGTTGAAGACGCGTTTCTTGTAGACGTTGTATCGTCGTGCCTCTTCTTCTTTTCGGGCTTGGGTAGCAGCCGCTTTTTTCTTTTTCGCCATGACTATATATCTGTTTTCTGAATAGGTGAAACTTGCGCTTTTGGGTGAACCCCCGGAAGGCGCTTTTTGTGGGCCTCCGGTGGCTGCCCACGCTCGCTGTGGGGGCGTCGTGGCTACGTTTGCCACCTGTAAAATCACACCCCCTGTTTATGAATTACGTTTATCTCTTATCCCTTTTGCTTCTGGCCCTGCCGACGGCCACGCATGCGCAACAAGACGTGTCGGCCTTCAAGCGCGGCCGCATGCGTGGCGACAGCCTCCGCACGGAGCTCCTGCGCCGCATCGAGGATGCACGCCCGGATTACAATGCCGACAGCGTGCGGGCGGTCATCGAGAGCGGGCCATACTTCGGCATCTTCCGCGACAACTACTTCATCGGCGGCATTCCGATTGGCGGGCCTGTCCGCCGCGACAACGCCAACGTGAAGTTTCAGATCAGCATCATCCATCGCCTGACCAAGAGTCGCCTGCCTTTCGACACGTATCTCTTCCTGCAATTCACGCAGAAGACGATCTGGAACGTCTTAGAGGAGTCGCTCCCGATGCGAGATCTGAACTTCAATCCCGGCGTAGGCTTGGGCCACCTCATTGTCTACCACAACAAGTACATCGGTCACGCCCTCTTCATGTTGGAGCATGAGTCGAACGGCAAGGACGGCCCCGCGTCACGCAGTTGGAACAAAGTCTCGCTCAGCAGCACCCTCCTCCTCAATCGCCACATGGAAATGCAGCTCAAGGCCTGGATCCCCATCGTGGACGGCGAGAACAATCGCAACATCCTCCGCTACTCGGGTCTGGCACAGATGGGGCTGCTCTATCGCACGGACAATCGGCGTGTGCAGGCGGGCATGCTGGCCACTTGGCGGGCGCACTCCTTCAGCTTCAACACCCAATGGGAGCTTAGCCTCAAGATCAGCCGTCACGCCAATCAGTACCTCTTCTTCCAGTACTACAACGGCTACGGCGAAAACCTCCTCGACTACGACCGTTTCAAGAGTGTCCTCCGCCTAGGGATGGTGATCAAGCCCGAAGGCTTCTCCATTTACTGAGGCCGGAGGATAGCGCTTAGGGCTGGGCGAAGAGTCATCCACCTCTCAACGCGCCTCTCTCCACGCGCTACTCCCGATCGACCACGGACGTCAGTTCGCGGACGAAAGTCTCTTCGGCCGAGAGCAGCCAGCGGCGGAAGGTGTCGTGATCGAACGTGCGCGGAGTCTGCATAAAGTCCAGCAGCCGCGAGAGGTCGAACGAGTCACCCGTCGTGGCGGCGCCAGGGATCGACGAGGCGTCGGCGGCATTGATCTCTTGTTCCAGGTGCGCGGGGATGAGCATCACGGGCTTATTCAGATAGAGCGCTTCGCAGACCGACTCGAATCCGGCCGTGGTGATGTAACCGCGGCAGCCAGCCATGTAATGGAGGAATTGCTCATCGTCGATGCGGTGAAGCGTCAGCGTGTCGTCCACCCGGAGTTCCGCCGGGGCGTCACGCTTGTCCCAGAAGAAATGCAGGCGGACGTCCGGGTGGGCGTCGTGCCAGCGGCGCACTTCGTTCTCAAAGCCCTGATTGAGCATATAGCCGAGGATGTAATCCCCTTCCGTGGCTTGCAGGTCGAGCACCTCGCGCCTGAGAAGCGGCGGCACGACCACAATGCGTTCCCGGGCGCAGGACTTCATCGGATAGAAGGACAGGGCCAGGAGCTTCGTGGCGCCGATACCCGTCAGCAGGGTGTGCAGACGAAGGATCAGGAGGCTCTGTGCGTCGCCCGTGCCATGCCGATAATCGGGGTGGCGCAGCAGGTACTGATGGGCGATGTTGACAAAGGGGATGTCCGTGCGGAAGCGCAGCTGCGCCAAGGCGGGGAGCATCTCGTAAAAGTTCACCACCACGTCCGGCAGCTGCTTCTTGATGCGTCGGTGAATCATCTCAATGCTTTGGCCGTACTGCCGGAGCTTACGCGGGTTGCCGTTATAGAAAGCTGTGCGGAGCTTGTCGAGACGCTTATGATCCTTCTTATAGATCAGCGACGGGGCCTCGTAGGCACGCACCGGCGCTTTGATCTTGGCGCGAAAGAAGGGCGGCACCTCGCGCCCGTGACTCTTACCGACCAGCACCTCCACGACCTCGTGGCCGTGGCGCCGCAACATATCGGCGAGTGAGAGCGCTTGCGTCAGGTGGCCGCGCCCCTCACCTTGGACAATAAACAGGAACCGCAGTGGGCGGGTTGCTTCATTCATTGGAGTAGGGAGTCAGAAGTAGTTCGGAGGTAGTTGAAGTAGTGAGGCGTAGACCTGTTTGGGCGTCTGATAGATGATCCCGCCTAATTCTCTACGGCTGCGAACTCCATCAAGTAAGCCTTAATAAATCCATCAATCTTACCGTCCATCACGCCGCCCACGTCGGAGGTTTGGAAGTTCGTCCGGTGATCCTTCACGCGGCGGTCGTCAAAGACGTAGCTGCGGATTTGCGATCCCCATTCGATCTTCTTTTTTCCGGCCTCCACCTTGTTTTGCTCCTCCATCCGATGCTGCATTTCGCGGTCGTAGAGGATGGATCGGAGTTGACGCAGGGCGTTCTCGCGGTTCTTCGGCTGATCGCGCGTCTCGGTGTTTTCGATGAGGATCTCCTCCTCGGCACCCGTGTACGGATCTTTGTACTGATAGCGCAGACGGACACCAGACTCTACCTTGTTGACGTTCTGACCTCCCGCGCCGCCGGAGCGGAAAGTGTCCCACGAAATGCGCGCCTGCTCCACGTTGACCTCGATCGTGTCGTCCACGAGCGGTGTGACAAACACGGAGGCGAACGACGTCATGCGTTTTCCTTGCGCGTTGTAGGGTGAGACGCGCACCAAGCGGTGGACGCCATTCTCCCCTTTGAGATAGCCGTAAGCATAGTCGCCTTCGATATTCATCGTCACGGTTTTAATGCCCGCCTCGTCGCCTTCTTGTAGGTTGCTGATGGTCACCTTGTATCCATTGGCCTCGCCCCAACGCATATACATGCGCATAAGCATCGAAGCCCAGTCTTGGCTTTCGGTACCACCGGCGCCGGAGTTAATCTTGAGCACGCAGTTCATCGCGTCGGCCTCGCCGCGCAACATGTTGCGAAATTCGAGGTTCTCCACCAGCTCCTTCGTGCGCGCATAGGCGGCGTCGACCTCGTCTTCGGTCGTCACGCCCTCCTTGACGTATTCGAAAGCCAGACTCAGCTCCTCCGTCGCATCGTGGACAGCGCGGTATAGCTCAATCCATTTCTTCAGATCCTTGACCACTTTCATCTGCGCCTCCGCCCGTTGGGCGTCTTCCCAGAAGGCCGGGTCGCGCGTGCGCAGCTCTTCTTCCTCTAATTGAACGGTTTTCGCATCGACGTCAAAGAAACCTCCTCAACGCCTGCTCGCGTTCCAACATATCCTTCAGTTGGTCTATCGTAATCATGTTCGTAAATCTTGTTCGTTCATTCTGTGAATAAAAAGCCTCGTTCGAAGCGGTCGCAAATGTAGAATCTCCGTCCAAAACGCCACGGCGTCGGGGCGGCCTATTTTCCGTGTTTGCGGCGTGGCGGGAGATGCTTTCCGAAAAATGTAGGGCTGAAAAAAGTGATGCTTGGGGCAATCGATCGAGTGGGGGAGATGCTCCGCGGGGCAGGTTGGGCAGTCGGCATATTTACTTGGTGTGCAGCGTGGCAGGGGAGGAACTCTGTCGGTTGTCGCTGTCAAAAAAATGACGCCAGCGCCTTATCTTTGCCCCCGAAATCCATATCTTTAGGTGGGGGCGTCCGGGACCATATCTTTTTTTCATTTACGCAATGAATCTCCAAAACCCCGGATGCCCTACCTTCTTTTTTTGCCCTTTCCGAGAGGATGGCGGGCAGATCGATCGCTTTCCCTATCGAATTTTAGACCCAATGAATAGAAGAAAATGGATGCAGCTCCTTTGTTTGGTGACCTGCTTTTTGATGATGATGTCCATCGCCCTGTTGCGCGGTGGCAAACTTTTCGGGCATGATTTTACGGCCCAAAAATCCACCTCGACGGAGGCACCGAAGGACACCGTGCCCACGATACGCACCTCGTCCGACGGCACGACAGTGATCAACACCACCGCGCTGGGGGCCGACCTTGTCGGCTACGCCGGCCCGGTGCCGATCGAACTCCATCTGCGTGACGGGCGCATTGAGCGCCTCGAGGTGCTACCGAACAGCGAGACGCCCTCGTTCCTCGAGGCGGTGACCGATGAGCTGCCCGCGCGCTGGGTCGGGCGCACCCCGGAAGAGGCGGCCACGATGGAGGTGGATGTCGTCTCCGGCGCCACGTTCACCTCGCGCGCCCTGATCGGAAACGTCCGCCGCGCCGCCGCCTATGCGACAGACCATCCCGCCGCACCCTCGCTCTGGGACACGCTCGACCTCTCGCCCGGGTCGATCGCCGCGCTCTTGGTCGTACTCCTGGCCGCCATCCTGCCCCTTTTCGTGCACAATCGCACGTATCAGACCGTGCAGCAGGTGCTTAACGTGGCCGTGCTCGGCTTCTGGAGCGGCTCTTTCCTGTCCTACACGCTCTTTTTGGGATACCTCACCAACGGCGCCCAGCTGCTCCTGTCGATCGTCCCGATCGTGATGCTCGTCACCGCCTTCATCTACCCCCTTTTCGGTCGGCCGCAGTACTACTGCACCCACATCTGCCCCCTCGGATCGCTGCAACAATTAGCCGGACGTGTCAACCGGCGCAAGTGGCACCTCAGCAGCCGTACCGTCCGCCTATTGGAGCGTTTCCGCAAAGGGCTTTGGGTGGCGCTAATGATTTGCCTCTGGACTGGCGTGCTCACCGAGTGGATCGACTGGGAACTCTTCCCCGCCTTCCTTGTCCGCACCGCGCCCCTGCCCCTGATCATCCTGACCGGCGTAGTGACCCTTCTTTCGGCCTTCATTCCTCGTCCCTATTGCCGATTTGTCTGTCCGACAGGCACCCTTTTCAAGATGTCCGAGGGAATGAAGCCGAAGCGTGCCTTCCGATAAGAGGCAAGGATTTGAGTCCGATAGTTATCGGGGATCCAAAAACAGATAGCGTGCGTCTGTGTAGGGGCGTATTGCATACGCCCCTTGGATGGCCCCGCAAGGGGACAAATGCCCCAATGGTCAAATTTATTTGGAGATGATTCAGGCAATCGTTTCCGGCCGAAAACGCCCAAGGAGCGTATGCAATACGCCCCTACCGCCTGATACCTGATAGGTTTCGCATTCGTTTTGCCACAAGTTTGAGTAAAACCCGGCGGGTTTCACTCCGACACGTAGCAAAGTCCAAAACCCGCCGGGTTTTGCTCTATGTCGTGTGGCAAAGTCCAAAACCCGCCGGGTTTTACGTCATGTCGTGTGGCAGAGTCCAAAACCCGCCGGGTTTTACGCTATGTCGTGTGGCAAAGTCCAAAACCCGCCGGGTTTTACGCTATGTCGTGTGTCAGAATCCAAAACCCGCCGGGTTTTACGCCATGTCGTGTGGCGAAGTCCAAAACCCGCCGGGTTTTACGCCATGTCGTGTGGCAAAGTCCAAAACCCGCCGGGTTTTACGCTATGTCGTGTGGCAAAGCCCAAAACCCGCCGGGTTTCATGCTATGTCGTGTGGCAGAGTCCAAAACCCGCCGGGTTTCGCGCTATGTCGTGTGGCGGAATGCGAAACCCATCGACCGGTAGGCTGTAGGGGCGTATTGCATACGCCTCTCGGGCGTTTTCGGTAGGAAACGGTTGATCGATACCGAGAATAGGCGTTTTTTTCTGCCCTACTATTATCTTCTTTTCTTCCCTTGATGGAAGAAAAGAAGCAAAAGAAGATCAAGGCCTCACCGAGGCCGGGGAAGTTAGCCGGGTATGTGTGGGAATGGAAAAGGGGGCGGGGAATTTGGCCGGGTACGTGTGGAAATGGAAAAGGGGGTACTTTTTTCGCCGCTCCGCCGGTCGCTGACCGATATTTGTCTGGTGGGGGCTTCAATATCGCTGCGCTTGCGCTTCTTTTGCAGGCAATTTTGAACAACCCGGCGGCGCACTGACGCGGCGCCCTACATTTTCTACAGATATGATTCCTCAATGGCTCATCGCGGCCACAAACTCAGGCTGTGGCAAGACCACCTTCACCATCGGGCTACTGCGCGCACTCCGGCGACGCGGGCTCTCCGTGCAACCCTTCAAATGCGGGCCGGACTATATCGACGCACGCTATCACACCCGGGCCGCGGGCCTGACGTCCGTGAACCTCGACACTTGGATGGCGTCGCCCGATCATATACAATATATATATGGCAAATACGGCGCGTCGGCCGATGCGTGCGTGGCCGAGGGCGTGATGGGGCTCTTTGACGGCTTCGACAAGACGCGCGGAAGCTCGTCCGAGGTGGCGCGACTGCTCCGACTGCCGGTCGTGCTCGTCGTCAATGCCCGTTCGACGGCCTACTCCGTGGCGGCTCTCATCCACGGCTTTGCGCACTTTGATCCGCGTGTCGAGGTGGCCGGCGTGGTCTTTAATCTGGTCGCCTCGGCGTCGCATGCCGCTTACCTCCGGGAGGCGTGTGCCGACGTCGGTGTGCCTTGCCTCGGCTGCCTGCCTCGGCTGGCGGAGTTAGAGGTGCCTTCGCGACACCTCGGGCTGACGCTCGATACGAATTTCCAACTCGAACAATGGATCGAGCGCGTAGCCGACACCGTGGAGCAGCACGTCGACCTGGATCATTTGCTCAGCGTCTGCCGTCGCCCCACGCCCCCCGCCGGCCAAGCCCCGCAACCCATGCGCCCCATCGGACGCGTGGCCGTGGCCGACGATGAGGCCTTCGCCTTTGTCTATCGCGAGAACATCGCCAGGCTCGCGCAGGCCGCCGAGGTCGTCCGCTTCAGCCCGATGCGAGACGAGCAGCTGCCGGAGGCCGATCTGGTCTACCTGCCG
>ERZ772960.3255-NODE-3255-length-11052-cov-15.506411_pt1 | contig 11052 bp, 18 predicted proteins | sample MGYA00580678_ERZ772960 | MGnify/ENA primary metagenome ERZ772960 (study PRJEB29015, sample SAMEA2737930) | human oral metagenome | biome: human oral; feature: human-associated habitat; material: dental | place: China | collected 2059 ...
CGCGGCGCTCGCGGGCCGGTCGGCCGCCCGCCGATCGAGGCGCCCGGCCCACCGGAACAGGCCGGCGGCCCCGGCCCCCGGCAGCACCACGAACAGGATCGCGGCGGTAGCGGCCCCGCCCACGCCGAGGTCGCCCTGCGCCGTCGCCCCAATGGTCCCGACGGCCATGACCAGGGCCAGCAGCGCCAGCAGCACGCCGGCGGCCCTCGGAGCGATCCCCGCCGCGGACTTCCTCGGACGCTTCTCGGCAGGAGCGGGCGGCGCAGGGACGGTCATGGGACGCGCACCTTTCTGTGCGACGGGGGTGGGGCGCGATGACAGTACGGCCATCGGGACCGGACCGGACCCGGAACGAAGGTTACGAAACAGTAACGAACAGTGGTGTCTCAGGAAGCGGACGCCCCCGGGCTACCGAGTCACCGGACCCGGTGCCACTCGCGCTCGCGGGTCCCGGCGCCGTCGGGGCCCGCAGCCCTGAGAGTCCGCCGCCAGGCCTCGATCACCCAGGTGGGGACCTCCAGCTCGGCGGCGAGGGCCCCGACGCGGCAGCCGACCAGGAGTTCGGCGGCGGCGTAGTCCTCGACGGTCACCAGGCGGCGGGCGACGACGGCGTCGATGCGGGCCTCGACGCTGCGGGGCTGGGGCCCCTCGTCGCCCCTGCGTGCGTGCTCCATCTCGTGCATGAGGGTGGGCACCGCCATCCACTCGGGCATCCCGGCGCGCAGGACGATTGTGCGCGTGGCGTGGTGGTAGGCGCCGCGCACGGTCCGGGGCAGGGCGGTCAGGGCGACGGTCAGCCGCCGTCGGTCGCAGTCGGTCAGCAGGGAGTCCAGGGACGGGCGAGCGGGGGACACGGTCTGTGACGGTAGCCGCTCCCGCCGACGCGAAGGTGAGTCCTACCTCACAGGGCGCCGAACGCCTCCGCCTCGGCCTCCGGGTCCGTCCCCGGATCGTGAGCCGCCACGGCCCACCCCTCCAGATCAACGCCCCCGTCAGCGGCGCCCTCGCCGGCCTCTCTGCGCACCGCAACAACCGCCTCGGCCTCGTTCATCACCTCTCCAGGGCTGAGGTTCAGCAGGGTGCACAGGTTCACGAAGTCGGTGACGGTGCACGACGTGAGCCCGTTGAGCAGGTCAGACACCCGCGACTTCCCTACACCGATGGACTGTCCGACCGAGCGGACCGACAGCCCCCTCTGGGCGATCTCACGGGCGATGCGTGCGACCGCCTCGGCTTCGACCTCATCAATCACGTTCTTGCTCCCCATGGCACTCAAGTGTCCGCCACTGCGGACACGCCGACAAGTCGAGCACTTGACAATGTCCGCAGGAGCGGACGATGATTCTCAGTGTCCGCAGGAGCGGACACTGATGAACCCAACCCTAGAAGGTCCCATGGACATCGCCACCGAGATCCGGGTAGAGGCAACCCGTCGAGGGACGACCCTCGGCGCACTTGCCGCTAACGCTGGCATGACGCGCCAGACGCTATCTACAAAGCTCAATGGGCACACCGACTTCACCCTCACGGACCTGCGTGCCATCGCCTCGGCGCTCGGGACCACCGCGGGGACGCTCCTCACCCGGGCCGAGGCGGCCAGGTGCCCGTCGAGCGCCCAGCCGCTATCGGCTCCTGCTGGCCCCGTCGTCGGCGGAGCGTCGGTGGAGCGGTTGCTGGAGCACGAGGCCGTGTGCGACTCGTGCTGGTCCCTGGAGGACGCCGCCCGGCACACCGCCGGCGCCGCCGACGAGGCCGACCCCGCCGTTCGCCCGGCCGCGCTCGCGGCCGCCACCGGTCAGGGGGTGGCGTGATGCCCCATTGGGAGAGGTGGCCGGTGCCTTCGAACGCGGGTGGTCCGGCGCAGGAGCTGGAGATGAGGGTGCGCACCGCTCTGCTCGGTCTCGAGGCTCCTGGGGCGGATGATCCTGACCGGGCAGGTTACTTGCGCGCCAAGCTTGATGCTGTCGCTGCTCTCGACGACGTCGTGGCCTTCGTGGCTGAGCGTGATGTCGCCCTGGGCGGGTCACGAGGAGGTGATCTGGAGCACCAGGCTGGGGCTGTTGGCGATCAGGCCGGTGATGACGGGCGCGGCCCAGACAGTCACGATCTTCTCCCAGCGGTCCTTCCAGGTCTTGTCGGTGGACTCGCCCGCCGCGGCCTTCGCGCTGGTCACCGTGTCGTCTGCGGCCTCCGCGAGATCCTGGACGTCGTACGCCTCGGGGTGCTCCACGCAGGAGCGCAGGCGGTCGAGGACGCGGCGCAGGTGGCGCCGGAGCTGGTCGCTGAGGGTCTGGTCGCCGTCAAGGGCGTCCGAGGCGTCGTGCAGCAGCGTGGTCAGGCGCTCGTGGGCCTCGGAGCCAGTGCCCGGGGTCATAGTGGCGATGATGTCAGCGAGGGACTCCAGAGAGTCCATGGCGGACAAGGGGCAGATGTCCGACTCGGTCATGGTACTGCCCCAGGGCTTGCCGATGTTGAGTGCGGCGTCGACCCAGGTGTCGAAGTTGCGCCTGTAAGGACGGACCCTGCGTCCGGCGGCCTCCATGGAGTCCAGGATCCTGGCGATACGGCGCAGCCAGTCCGCGCTCTCCAGGACGGCCAGGCGGTCCCCGCTGGTCAGCGACGACCCGTCGGCGGTGACGTGGAAACGGGTCATGGCGGAGGCGCCGTCCTGGGCCTCACGGTAGACGGTCAGCCGGGCGTGCAGGAGGTCCGCGGGGTTCATACCCCGGATCCTATCGGGGAAGCCGTGCAGGTGGACCCGCTGGGGGCCCGGGGGCGTCAGGGCTCGTCTGAGGGGGTCTCATCGTCTGGGAGTCTTGAGCTTGCCGTTGCGCACGGTCAGGACCTGCTCGATGACGTCGCTGTGCTGCACCCCGACCTGTGTGCGTGCGGTGACGGTCAGACGCAGCCGGATGCGGTGCGGTTCTCCGAAGATGAGGACGCCGTTGTCAGCGTTGTTGATGGCGTCGCGCCGCTGGGCCTTCCGGCGTTCCTCTTCGATCTCCTGCTGGACAAGGTCCTCCAGGTCGAGGAGGACCTGGCCGAAGGGCTCTACCTCGTCGGCGCTGGCCGTCGTTTTGACGTGGCTGTCCTGGTCGATCACGGCGGTCACCTGGTGCGCCGCGTGGGCGCTGTCATTGAGGAGGGCGACGGTGACACCGTCTTCCTGGACCTTGAGGCGCCACGAGTAGGTGACGTGGTCGGTGGTGGCGGCCAGCGCCCGCTCGGCGACCTGATTCGCGTCGCGGGCTATCTCGTTGCCCTCTACAGCGATGCGGTTCGCCTCCTCGGCCTTGACGATGCCGTCCGCGGCAATGTCGTTGGCAACCTTCGCGACGCGGCCCGCGTTCTTCGCGGCCTTGTTCGCGCGGGCCGCGACTATCAGGCTGCCGCTGGTGATCAGCAGGCCGAGGGCCGCGATGACGTCGGCGGCGACGTCGGTGGCCATGATGACTCCTCCTCGGTAGGTGGTGACGGCGCTACGGGTGGGGATCCTGCGCCGTCGGGCAGTGGTGTGACCCAGCCTACCGAGGAGGATTCCCCCTCCGACACTGCCTGCTACCTCATCCAGGTGCTCTCTCGTGCGATGAGGTGGCTGTGATGGCTTACCCGTCGGACAGGCCGTTCATTCCCTCGGCGTTGTACACCCGTCTGCGTGAGGCCCGTAGTCTCGACGACTACGGCCGGGTCGCTCTGCGGTGGTGCGCTGAGGGGCAGAAGTACGTTCTGCTGAGTCCCCGGTCGTGCCCCGGGTGGTTGACCGTGGGCGGGGCCCGCTCCTACCTGGCCGGGCTTCTAGAGGCTCGGGCCAGGGGTCTGGGTGTCAGCCAGGGAGAGGACGCCGTTCCTGAGCCATCCCAGGACGGTGGTGGCCAGAAGCACCATGCTCTCGGCCGTGACCTGCTCGACCTGGCCCGTGTCGTCGCCCCCGTGGCGGCCGGGCTGGTAGCCGATCGTTGCCAGGCAGTCCGTCAGGACCTCAAGGCCCGGTTTGACGGTCTGATGGCCGTTGACCTTGAGGTCACGGGACGGCAGGGCGCACGTCCACTTGTCGTGACCGTTCCGGATCGCCGCCGTCATCTTCCCCAGGGTCGCCTTGCTGTCATTCGGCGAGACGACGGGTTTCAGCAGGCACTCGACGGCCTTGACGGCCTCCCCCCAGCCCTGCCCCGGTTTCGGGTGCTGCCCGAAGGTCAGCGTCCAGGCCTCGTGCATGTGGTCGCTCGCCGCGTCCTGTGGGCGGGTCGCGTGCTGGTACAGGGCCCACGCGGATGGGTCCAGGCGCTGGACGAGTCCGTCGCCGTCGGGCGACACGCGCAGCACGTGGCCCGCCGTGGCGAGCACTGCCTCCAGGGAGACCGCCGCCCCCGTGCCATGGTGCAAGAGCCAGTCGATCACGTCCAGCACGAGGATCGGGTTCGGCCTGGCCCCCAGCGCGTCCGTGATCGTGGCTCCGTCCATACCGCCTCTGGTGCCGCAGAAGGGGCTGTGAGCGTTGAGCCTGAGCGCGAGGTCGAGCTGAATCGCGGTCGGCGCGTCATCTCCGATGGCGTCCTCGATCCACTCTCTCAGGTAGCCCCACAGGAAGTCTGGAACGCCTTCGACGGGTGCGAAGGGCTGGCGTGCTCCGGTGCGGACGGACAGAGGGACCCAGGTGTCTTGACTCATGACTCCTCCTCGGTAGGTGGTGACGGCGCCGTGGGTGGGGAGGACCCGGCGTCGTCGGGCAGTGGCGCCCGTGAGCCTACCGAGGAGGACCCCCTTGACGCCCTGGCGCGGCAGGTCCGGGCCGCCGCCCGGCCCAGGCAGCAGGGGGCGAGGCTCCTGTGAGTGGCGGGCAGCGGTCGGTGGCGGTGCCGTGGGCGACGTGGAGGGCGGTCACGGAGCAGCTGGGGCGTATCGAGAGACTGCTGACGAGTGGCGTGGTCGAGTCGGTGCGGGCTCTGAGCGTGGACGAGGTCGTGCGCCTGACGGGGGCTCCTCGTAAGGCGGTCCTGGCTGCGATCCGGTCGGGGGACCTGCCGTCGATCCCGGTGGGGGAGCGCACGAGGCTCGTGCGTCCGGCGGACCTGGACGCGTGGCTGGAGCACCTGGAGCGGTACGGGCCGCCGCACCCGTCCTGACACCGCGGTCAGGGCCATCAGACAGAAGCAGGAAAAGAAGAAGTGCCTCCGCCCGGAGCGGCCAGGCGGAGGCGGAGAGAAAGGAAAGTTCTCGTGGAGAACAGTAGCAGCACCCTGGGGTGGAGTGTCACGGGGAGCATCTGTGAGCGGGCCGCCGCGCCGGCGGAGCCGCCAGTGGTCTGGGTCCGTCACGCGGTCCTGGGCGGGGGCCGCCTCGTCGAGGGGACTGGTGACGGGGTGGTCCGGGGCGTGCTCGCCGTGCGCGTGGGGCCGGGCCGCTACCAGGTGGCCGACTCCGACCTGGTCCTGGGCGAGGGCGACACGGTCATCTCGTCCGAGCCGGTGGCTGTGGTGCCCACACGAGTCCTGGACGGCCTGCGGGACTCGGTGGGGTCCGCGGACCTGCTGGTGTGGGTCGGCCGGGCGCTCGGCGCGGTCGAGCACATGCAGGTCGCTCCTCTCAACGTCGAGGAGACGGACCAGTGAGCGCCGGGACGTCGACGGAGAGGGCGGGGCGCGGCGCCTGGCGCCGGCCCAGCACACCGGTGGTGTGCCGGCACCCGCGGGCGCACCATGAGCACGGCACCTACCTGTGCTACCAGCTGGACGGGTGCGGGTGCGAGGAGTGCGCCAGGGTGGCCCGGCGGCAGACCAAGGCGTACAAGATGGGCATCGATCTTGACCCGCGCCGGTGGCTGTCGGCGAGGGACCTGGCCGAGCTGATCGCCGGGCTGCGGGCCAGCGGCTACTCCTACCGGGACCTGTCGCGGCTGACGGGCATGGGCGTCTCGGCCATCCGCCGCTACGCCTACAGGCGGCAGGGGCGGGTGCTGCGCTCTGCCGTGGGCCCGCTGCTGCGGGTACGACCGGCCGGCCCCGTGCCCGACGGGGCGTCCACGGGGTACGTGGACGCGACGGGGCCCCGGCGCCGCCTGCAGGCCCTGGCGGCCGTGGGCTGGTCCCTGCGGGTCCAGGCGGAGCGCACCGGGCTGACGGCCTCGGCCCTGTCCCGCATCCGCGGCGGCCGGGTCCTGGTGGTGCGGGCGGCCACGGCGGAGCTGGTCCGCCGCGCCTACCAGTCGATGAGCCGCCGGCCCCCGGTCGAGTCGCAGTACCCGGGGTCCTCCCAGGTGCGCGCGGAGGCCCGCCGCCGCGGCTGGGTGCCGGCCCTGTGCTGGGAGGACGAGGAGGCCATGGACGACCCCGCAGCGGTCCCGGACCGGGCCGCGGCCCGCCGCCTCCCCCGCCGGACGAGGAGGACAGCGTGAGCGGGAACGTGTTCGCGGGGCGCCGCCGGGACCTGTGGCGGGCCATGACGCCAGGCCAGCAGGAGACCGCGGTCCGCCTGGCCCTGACCGCCCTGTCGGCGGCGGTGGCGGGCTCAGGGGCGGGCGTGGCCACGACCCTGGCCGAGGCCGGCCGCGCCGGCGAGGCCGTGGAGGCCCACGTCCTGTGGGCCGCACGCGAGCTGACCGGCCCTCTGCGCCTCGTCGGCGACACGACGTCGGAGGCGTCCAGGCGGCTCGAGGAGGGCGCCCGCCTACGCGCCCAGCAGACCAAGACAGAGAACCACCAGGAGGGGCTGTTCCGATGACAGCAGCAGCAATGACCAGGCCGTCCCCGGCGACAGTCCTGTCGGCCGGTGAACGGGCGAGAGCGGTGGCGGAGGCCCTCCTGGGCCTGGCCGACGACGCCGGCGGCGTAGAGGTCTCACAGGCCGCGCTCGCGGTTGCGGCGGGGATGGATCGTCGCACGCTGGGGCGTGCGATGGGGCGCCTGGAGGACGCGGGCCTGGTGTCCGTGGAGGAGGAGGCGACGCCGAACTCCCCCGCCGTCTACGATGTCGGCCGCCTGGTGGAGGCGGCCGCCGCGGAGGGGCTGCGGGACCTGCTGGAGGCCGCCTGCGCGTCCGCCGCCGAGCGCATCTCCTCCGTCTACCACCTCGACGACGGTCCCGGGTCGGCCCCAGTGGACGGGGCCACGGGGCCTGAGGGCGGGGCTGCTGAGCCTGGTCGTCCTGGCCTGGTGGTGGAGGTCTACACCCAGCCGGGGTGCGCGCAGTGCGAGACCACGAAGCGGGCCCTTGCCAGGAAGGCCATCCCCTACGTCGAGCTCGACGCCGCGGAGCACCTGGACATGCTGCGCGCCCGCGCGTTCACCCGCACGCCCTGCGTCCTGGTGCGCGAGGGGGCGGACACCATCGTGGACGCCTGGGAGGGGTACCGGCCGGAGCGGATCGGCAGGGTGTACCTGCTCATGCTCGTCGAGCCGGTCCGTGCCCGCCCGCTGCCCTCCGAGGGCGGTGATGTCGCATGACCGCCGCCGGCGCCCCGGCGTGGGAGGCTCGGATCGTCCTCGCTGTGGGGGACGTCCTGACCGAGAACCAACGCCTGCACCACTACGCCCGGAACGCCCGGGTCCAGTCGATCCGGACGGTCGCGCACCAGACCGCCGTGGTGACTCGGGCGCCCCGCCTGGAGCGGGCCCGTCTCGACGTCGAGGTGGCGTTTCCGGACCGGCGGCGCCGCGACACCCACAACCTGATGCCGACCGTGAAGGCGGTCGTCGACGGCCTGGTGGACGCCCGCCTGCTGCCGGACGACAGCTGGCGGCACCTGTCCGGGCCCCGCCTGGAGCGCGCCCCGGAGGTCTCGCCGAGGCGCCTGGGCCAGCGGACCTTCACCTTCCACCTGCGCGTCTACGACCTCGGGGAGGCGCTGTCCCGATGAGCCAGACCCCACCGCCCAGCACGTTGCTACTGGGGTTCTACTCCCGTCGCCCGGCCACGGTCGCGGCCGTCCGCGTCACCCAGGACAACGCCACCATGGTGGCGGAGTGGTGCCGCGGCGCCGTCACCTGGGTCGGCGCCCTGCCCCGCGTCTCGCTCGACACGCCGTTCGGGACGGCGGTCGTCGTCACGGGCGACTGGGTCGTCCGCGACGAGACCGGCGAGTTCCGCCCCCTCGACGACGCCGCCTTCTCCTGCGCCTACCAGCCCCTCGCATCTCACCCGATTGGAGACCACCAATGACCGACTTCAAGCCCGTCGTCACCACCCTCAGCGAGGTCCGAGACGGTGACCTGCACGTCTACCGGCGGCCGGACGGCACGTGGAGCGACCCGTACGGCCGCCTCGCCCGCGAGCCGGGCGACCACGGCCGCCTGCCCGCCGTCATCCTGGACCGGGCACACCCGTGGCCGGACGCGCCCGTCATCCGCGTCCTCTCCGGCACCGTGGGCGGGGAGGAGATCCCGCCTGGCACCCTGGCCGTCCGCGGCCTCACCAGCATCCTCGGCAGCAGCTACGTCCTGTCCATTGGCTGGGGCGTGTCCGAGGGCGTCAAGGGCGACTCGATCACCGACTGGGAGGCCCTCGCCCCTGTGCCTCATGAGGCGCTCAGGACGCTCCTCGACGCCGCCCGGGGCATGCACCTGGACACCGACGAGGAGACCCTCCTGAAGCTGGCCTGGTCCGTGTCCGTGCTCGACGAGGCCGAGAGGGAGGCCCGCAATGACTGACATCTCGCTCTACAGGAAGAGGACCATCACCGTGGAGGCCGTCCAGCGGCCCACCCCCGATCCACTCACCGCCACCCGCTGGATGGAAGCCCACGGCTACCCCTGGCTCATCGGGAACGCCTTGAAGCCCGACACCCTCCGGGCAGAGGACGGCGGCCCCAGCAGCCGCGGCATCTACATCCGCCCCGCCGACGGCCACCTCATGATCCGGACCCTGGAGGGCGACATGGCCGTCATGCCCGGCGACTACATCATCCGAGGCTTACAGGGAGAGTTCTACCCCTGCAAGCAGGACGTCTTCGAGGCCACCTACGAGAGCATCCTCTCATGACCCGCTACCGGCCAGCCCGCGACTACAGCCGTGAAGCCCGCCGCTACGCGCACCGCGCCTGGGGGTACGTGCCCGAGGGGCATGAGGCCGCCGCCTTCCTCGGGAAGGCTGTCGTGTGCGCGATCCTCCACCTGGCCGACCAGGTCCGGATCTCCAACCTCCTGACCCTGATCGGGCGCGTCGACTCCACCGCCGGCTTCCAGGCCCTCCAGGGCCTGGTCGACGAGCAGGGGCGCCTGCGCCCCGACGTCGCCCGGACGCTCGGCGTCACCACCGACGACGGGGAGGACCGCTGATGCTGCTCGACGACCCCGACTACGACTCCCTCGACGTCGGCTACTGCCCCCGCTGCGGCCGGGACATGGCCGGAGAGCCGCCCACCACCATGGTGTGCGCCTCCTGCCTCGCCCAGGACGAGGAGGGCTGCCAGTGACCGCCCGCACCGCCGTGGCCGCCGCCCTGGCGGCGGCCACGGCCCTGGCCCTGTGCGCCGCCTGCACCCCCAAGACCGGGACCGTCACCCAGTACGAGTACGGCCACTGCCTGCCCACAGACCACTACCCCGACTGCGTCAGGAGCCAGCGGTGAGTCCTCGCCGCGCTCGCGGTCGTGGACCGCCTGGTCTGCTCCTGTTCCGTCCTTCTGTTTCCGTCTGATTCTTTGGAGCGCTCGTTGTCTTGGTTTGTGGTCGATGACCAGGCGTTTCAGCATCCCAAGCACCAGGCCCTGATGCGCAGGGGCCTGGGCGGGGACGCTGACGCGCTGGGTGCCGGCTACCTGTGGGTGCTGGCCGGATCGCGGATCAAGGCTGCACTGGGTGACGGCGTGCTGGACCGGTGGGACCTGGTCCAGCTCGTGCCGGATCCGGAGCGGGTCTGGCGGATGGCCGCTCTCCTGGTGGAGGTGGGGCTGTGGCACGACTCCGAGCACGGGTGTGACCGCTGCGAGCCGGTGGAGCCGGGCCAGTGGCGGTTCCACGACTGGCGGGACTACTACAAGCGGACGGGGGCGGAGGAGCGTCTGGAGAGGGCCCTGCAGAGGGAGCGCAAGGACGGTCGGCTACAGGCCGAGGTGTGGGAGCGTGACAGGCTCCCCGCGAGCCTCATGGACGGCCCTGAGGGGGGTTGTGAGGCCCTGTGCGCCTACTGCCAGCAGCATCTGTACCGCTCGACTCGAAAAGGGCGTCTTAAGCCCGAGATTGAGCATGTCCTGCCACGCCCGCTGGGCGTGAACAACCTGGTCATCTCCTGTGCGGGGTGCAACCGGGACAAGGGCCGACGCTCCCCAAGGGAGGCCGGGCTCACGCTGCACCTGACCCAGGCCCATGAGGAGGCTCTGGCAGCGCATGACGCACGCTCGCACCCGCAGGGGTCCGCAGGGCTGCGCGCTGCGATGCTGGCCTCTGACGAGGGGCTGCTGGGCCAGACCGCAGACGATGACGACCAGGACTCTCCGCCGGCCCCCGAGGGGGACGCTGGGCCGACCCCGGAGCCTCGCAGCTCGCACGCGCAGGGACCCGCTGAGCCGGGTCTGGAGGATGACAGCTCGCACCCGTCATGTCCGACGGTGTCCGCTGGGCGTCCGTCTCCAGGCCCCGGATCGCGTACCCTGACGACGTCTGCTGGGCGCGAGGCCCCGGGATCAGGCTCGCCTCCCGAGGTATCCGGCGAGCCTCCTGGCTGCGTCGCAGAGCCTACCCTGCCGGAGGTCGCTGCGTCCGCGTCCGGCTCGGGAGCGCCTACGTCAGGACGCCAAAAAACTCCTGTTGAAACTTTCAACGGGTGGAGTCTGCCCTTTTCCGGGCAGGGTCCCGCTGGTGCCTCTGGACCGGCCGTACCGGCCCTCGCAGGCCCTCCCCAAGGCGTTTCCGTGAGCGCTCGGACCGCTGACGGGCCTGTACCCGACGGCAGGGGCCCCGGGCTCGCTTCTGAGCCTCAGCGGAGCGCATCGGGCGGCTCAGAGCCCGCGCCAGCGCCCGCCCCTGAGGCTCCCTCGCGTGCGGGCGCACGCGGGCGCACGCACGGCCGTACGCGGGCGCACGCGCCCGCTCTCCCGGGCGCACGCGCGCTGGCAGGGCAG
>ERZ772960.3256-NODE-3256-length-11050-cov-2.460027_pt1 | contig 11050 bp, 11 predicted proteins | sample MGYA00580678_ERZ772960 | MGnify/ENA primary metagenome ERZ772960 (study PRJEB29015, sample SAMEA2737930) | human oral metagenome | biome: human oral; feature: human-associated habitat; material: dental | place: China | collected 2059 ...
TTTGGTCTAAGAAGAATTGTTTTAATTTGTCCCTTATTCAACTGGATAGTATACGAAGTACCATGAGTTTCACTTTTTCCGATTGAAACTCCAAGGGAAAGTCCTATATTTCCCTCTCCCCAAGAATATGCACCTGAAATCGTATTCGTGAAATTTCTATTTAAAGTAGAGCCCTCATTTATTGATAAACTACCAGGTCCTCTTCCTGTAGGGCCCTTTCTCCAATTTCCAAAAGAATATCCTGACACAGATTTGGAAATCACTCGCCATGAGTATGTATAATTCTCCACAGGGAAAATATCTGCACTTGCATTCAACATCCTATCATCTCTTGCAAGTTCACGCTCATTAGCATACACATTAAATGAGCCAGCCATAGCAAAGAGGCAGCACACAAGCAATATAGTTATTTTTCGGAATCCTCTCATAGAAAATTATCCTCCTTATAAAATTCCGACACCATGAAAATATTAGTTAATATGTTTTTAAAAAACCTATTACTCCAGCAAGTTCGCAAAAGGCTCGCTTTCCGTTATGATAGTAATCTCTTTTGATCTTTTATGTTAAATTCTATTTTATACTACACATGCTGAAACTATATGTCAATAATAAACCAAAAAGGCGATGGAGTCAAGTCTGGATTTGTGTGTAAATTACTCTACCTGTAGGATTACCATACATGTGTTGCAGCAGAAAAAACAGAAAACGGAAGAACTCGCTTTGTGTTAAAGTGAAGTTCTCCACAGACAACCACTCACCCAAGGAGGTCTCCCGTTGTGGCTACTATAAACACAGGATATGCGTTTTCGACTATCCCTCATTCACTATGCGACGGCATAAGTTTACTGTAGGATTTGATTGTGTGAGAGCCACCGATGATGCGAAAGAGTATCCGCATTTCGTCTATAAATATAGTCCTACGATGCAGCCCATGTCAAATCAGAGTAATTCCAGTGTTGTTCACTAAATTAAACGCGACTTCATTCTTCACTTTATTTGCTGCTGTTTTGCTGAGAAAAATGAGATTACAGCATTTTATTTGATGCTGTTTAGTCACTTTGTTTCTTATAAAGATGGCCTCCTGCAGAGTATCCACGGGAGTCCATTGCCTTAAATACTCCGTCGTTTTCTTAAAAGCGATAGTGCCCTGGCTCTCGCCGTGACATCCTCGTATGTAATCAGGGGTGTTCGCCTCCGCATCGAATTCATGTCCCGATTCTCACCATCCAGTTCCGCAGGCTCAAAGCCAAACTGCCAGTTGGGGATGCACAGGAAGAATCCATTGATCTGGTGTCCGAAGATCAAATAGAAGCTTCTGTCCATGGTGTCCGCGCTTGCTTCGTATGGCTCCTGTTCTAGATTTAAGGGTTAGAGAATTGCCTTTTCCGTCTGGATTTCTGTATCATCAGGATCATCGCCTAAAAGTAAACAACAGGAAATTCAAAGGTTGGTTTCATCCTGTACCTCTTGTTCAGGCAAGTATGCTGTCATTAACTGCCTGCATAACTGTGTCCGCAGTTATCAGGTTCAGGCCCTGGCTGTTCCCAATCATCAGCGAAGCATGACAGAGTTTGCTGATCATCCGAGCGGTGCCGTCAGAGGCATTCAGTGCTGCCTCTATTGCTTCCTCTTCAAAGACAGTCTGGCTGCAGCCTGCACCAGACAGTTTCTTTTCAATGTATTCTCGTCCCGGGGATGCGGGCAAAAACCTGGACTCTGACAGGACCCGGGAGGGTATGAAAGAATGTATTCTAAGAAGCAGGGAATGAAAGCATTAAAGCTACATCACAAATGTGGTTCGGTGACAAAAGCAATCCAAACACTGGGATATCCCAGCAAAGAAATGCTTTATCAATGGGAGAAAAGCAGTGATGGGAAGGAACTAAGAGAGCATCTGGGCGCATGCGCCATCTATCCGTTGAAGAGAAGAAAAATTTCTTGGTGCTTCCTCTTGACAACGCGGGCACTTCATAACAGTTTTATGATACAACACAAAAAAAGATGTCACTCAATCGAGCAACATCTCCTTTAGAACACCTTGTTCTATTTGTACTGCCCAGCTGACAGCTAATACAACATTTACAAGGAGTTCCGACATTTCTCTCCTCTTCTCACGCCTGACGCCAGGATAATTATTCAGCATTCTCCCTCATGCAGCACTTTTTATATTTCTTTCCGGAGCCGCAGGGACAGGGATCATTCGGATAGATCTTTCTCCCCTCCCTCCGTACCGTTCCGGCCCTCTTCTGCTCCTTGTAGAGCTCCTCTCTCCTCTCCTTTGTGAGGATCTGATCCCACTCGGGGAGGCCGTAGAGCCAGTTTGCCTTCGCCTCCACCATATTGTAGTAAAGCTTCTCGGGATCGATCTCGATCTTCACGACCGTATCCTCATCCATGCTCTCGATCGGATTGTGATAGCCCTTCAGAGATTCGTCGATGCCGTCCAGCACTCCGGTAAAGAAGAAGCTGTCGATCTTAAAATGCTCTGCGAGCTCCTTAAGGCTCCCCTCATAGACATGGGAGGGATCCTTCAGAATCTCCTCATAGAAGCCCTTCTCCAGGGAAAAATACTTCTGCCAGAGCTTTTTCTGCTCCTCCTTCCCCAGCTCATCTCCGTAGGCCTTCGTTCTCCAGTTCTCCAGCAATGTCGCCATTTCAAAACTCTCCTTTTTTCAATCTCCCTTATTTCAGCGAAGCTCCTCCATCTTCACGGGGTCCATATCGTCAAACTCCTGGTTCTCGCCTCCCATCGCCCAGATAAAGCTGTAGTTGTGGGTGCCCGCCGCGCTGTGAATGGACCAGGAGGGGGAGATCACCGCCTCTTCATTCCGCATGACGATATGCCGGGTCTCATCCGGCTCCCCCATCAGATGAAATACGACCTGGTCGGAGGGAAGCTCAAAATAGGTATAGATCTCCATCCTCCTCTCATGCGTGTGGCAGGGCATGGTGTTCCAGACCGAGCCGGGCTTGAGCTCCGTGAGTCCCATGGAAAGCTGCGCGGTCTTCAGGACCTCCGGGTGGATGAACTGATTGATCACGCGCTCATTGGAGAGCTCCTTCTTCCCCATCGGCCGATGCTTCGCCTCCTTCATCGTGAGAAGCTTCGTCTCATAGGCGGCGTGGGCCGGCGCGGAGACCATATAGAATTTGGCGGGCTTCTTCCCGTCCTTTGAGCGGAAGCTAAGCTCCTTCGTGCCCCTCGTGACATAGAGGCAGTCCTTATAGGAGAGCTCGTATTTCACGCCGTCCGCGCTGATCTCTCCGTCTCCTCCGATATTGAAGATCCCCATCTCCCGTCTCTCGAGGACATAGTCCGTGCCGAACTCCTTCCGGCTGCTGATCTCCCGATCGAGCGTCACGCTTCCCTTGACCGGCATACAGCCAAAGACCACCATGCGGTCCACATGGGAATATACAGCGTGCACCTTGTCCGCCTCGTAGAGCTTTTGGATCAGAAATTCCTCTCTGAGCTCCTCGCTGTCATAGTATCGTGTATCCTTTTGATTCGCGCTGTATCGAATATCCATTTTTATTCCTTTCCGTCTGCATTTTTTCCGTCTGCATTCTTTCTGTATGCGTTCTCTGTATCACTTCTTCTCTTCTCCGCGTGCGCTCTTCTTCTCCTCCTTCCCCGGATCTCCCCGCGCCCTCTTCTCCGGCAGCTCTCCCTCCCGGTAGGCTTCCGAGGAAAGGGGAAGCCCCTTCTCCCGCAGCCTCCGGTTTGAGATCCGCGCGATCAGATTCAGAATCACCGCCCAGGTGGGGACAGCGATAATCATTCCGACAAAGCCGAAGAGCCCTCCGAAGAGAAGGATGGAAAAGAGAACCCAGAAGCTGGAAAGCCCCGTGGAATTTCCGAGAATCCGGGGACCGATCACATTGCCGTCCAGCTGCTGGATCACCAGGATCGCGATGGCGAAGTAAAGTCCCTGGAGCGGATTTGCGAGGAAAATCAGCACAAAGCAGGGGATGGCGCCGATGAAGGGCCCAAAAAAGGGGATCACATTGGTGATGCCGACGATCACGGAGACCAGCATGGCGTAGGGCATCCTCATGATGCTCAGCACGAAAAAGGTCAGGATGCCGATGATGATGGAGTCCAGGATCTTCCCGATGATGAAGCCGCCGAACATCCTGTTGATATAGTCGAGCTCCTCCACCACCGAGCGCGCCGCGTCCCTCGGAAGCAGTGCGAAGAGGAGCTTATGGAACTGCGCGATCAGCAGCTCCTTCAGGTTCAGAAGGTAGGCCATGACGATGAGTCCGATCAGGATATTCTTCACCCAGGTGAGAGTGGACCAGATCCCGCTGGAAAGCTTCGAGAGGTAGAGCGCCGCCATCTGCAGATTCGGGATCAGCGTGCCGCCGCCGGAGCCGGAGGAGGATCCGGGCCCGGAGAGGTAGCCGTAGGCCTCTTCATACAGAGCACTCAGGGCCTCCCTCGCCTCGGGATAGGATTTCAAAAGACCGCTGATCTTCTCATAGTAGAGCGTAATGCTGTCCGGAAGCGTCGAGCTCAGTCTCGTCAGGGACTTCATCAGCTCCGGAATCATAATATAAACTAAGCTGCCGCTCACAAGGAGGAGGAGAAGGAGAGCGGAAAAGGTCGCAGCGAAACGGGCAAAGGAATGAGGGAAACGCCTCCCCGGAAAATAGCGCTCCATCCTCTCCCTGAGCTTTCGCTCCGTGAGATCATAGACCGGTGCCATGAGATAGGCCATCACCGCCCCATAGATAACCGGTGTCAGGATATTCAGAATCCTTCCGAGTCCAGCCCGTATGATATTCAGGTTAAATACCAAAAAGGCGACTCCCACCGCCGCAGAAATCACCGCGAAGGCCGTAAGTCCCCATTTAATCTGCTCATCCCACTTTTCTCTGTCCATGGAACCTCCGAAGGTCCGCGCCTCCTACCCCGCAATTCTGAAAGCTTCGACAGCCGGCTCCTGTCCTCTCAGGTCCTCTCAGATGCCGAAATCCTATGGCATCCATTCTCCGCCTTCTGACGGAGGCCTATACAGTAAAAGCAGCTCCACACCCCGCGGGATATGGAGCCGAATGCTCTTCTTGGTACAGGGGCCCCGGAGCGCCGTGCTGCGCGTTTGACTCCTAGCATATTGCCAGGTGGGTTACCTCACGGATAGCTCTATAGTCCTTAACCAAACGGAAGGCATTATATCAATATCACAGATATTTGGAATCCCGTACGTCATATTTGTAGGTTCAAATTGCGAAGACACGCACGTTCCAGAAGCTTCCCTGCAAATGGATTATAGCAAAGGCCGGGCGACTTCGCAAGTTGAAAGAAAGCCCATGCCGACTTTACAGGGCCAGGACCAGGGGCTCAATACGGCGGTCCATAGATGAGCAGGAGCGTGCCCTCCCGGACGGAGATCTCCGCCTCCTCTCCGATAAATTCGTTGGAAAGTCCCGTCGGGAGGATGTTTGTGAGTCTGACATCCTCTATAAGATAGCGAAAACCTCTTTCGCTCACGCCCAATGAGAAATCCGTGAAGGAGAGGGCGGAGAAATATCCCCTCCTCTCCGAGGAGAAACGGCGGCTCCCGTTTCGAAGCGCAGTCACAATCTCCGTCTCTCCGTGGAGATAGGCCCTGCATCCCTTCTCCGCGAGAAAGGCGAGGAGCTGGAGGTTCGCTATACTGTGATCGATCCTCTTCCCTCCCGCTCCGAGGAGGTGGAACTCCCGGAAGCCCTTTTTCAGTCCGATGCGGCAGGCGGCGAGCAGGTCGGAATCATTTTTCACCGGATCGATCCTCCCGGTCTCCACGCCCTCGTACTCCCCGCGCACGATCCGCGAGAGATAGTACGCCCTCTCCGAATCGGAAAAGATAGAGATCCCCTTCCTCTCCTCTCTGCCCCGCTCCCCTCCGGGAAGCTCCATGGAATCAAAGTCTCCGATCAGAAGGTCCGGCTTCACGGAGAGCGCCTTAAGATGGAGATATCCCGCATCCGCCGCGATCAGATAATCCGTCTCCTCAATAGGAAAGGGAAGGCCGAAGAAATCCCCGGCCCCGACCAGGATGCACCTTCCCTCATGCCCGTTCTCTCCCCGCTCTCCTCCCGCTCTTTCCTCTCCCTCCTCCTTCATCCTCTATCCTCTCTCTTTTCCCTCTCTACAAGGCCTGCTCTCTCAGTATCTTTCTTCCGGCACCCCCATCCCGCTCATTCTTCCCCGACGGAATGCGCCCGGAGCCTTCCGAAAAAATCCGTCATAAGCCTTTTACAGTCCTCCCGGAGAACCGGCGGCAGGAGCTCTACCCGGTGATTGAGTGCCGAAAGCTGCAGGATATCCAAAACGGAGCCGCAGAAGCCTGCCTTCGGATTTTCCGCCCCGAAGAGAAGCCTAGGTATACGCGCCTGCAGGATCGCCCCCGCGCACATGGGGCAGGGTTCCAGCGTCACAATCATCGTACAGTCCTCCAACCTCCAGTCCCCGAGCCTTCTGCACGCCTTCGAAATCGCGCTGATCTCCGCGTGCTTTAAGGCGCTTTTGTCGCGGTTTCTCCGATTATAGCCCCTTCCGATGATTTCCCCGGGCCGTATCGACTGCTCCTCCGCCCTTTGATCTGCGCGGCTCCCCGGGAGTCTCCCGTCATAGACGATGAGGCAGCCGATCGGAACATCGCCGTTTCTCTCCGCCTTCTTCGCCTCCCGTATCGCAAGGCGCATGAGCTCCTCCGGGGAATAGGGAAGCTCTCTCATCGAAGGAGCGGAAGGAGAGAAGCTCCGATGCAGTTTTCCGGAAGGCTCAGAGAGAAATTATCCGCGATGCTCGCGCCGATCACCGCGAAGCTCTCCTGCTCCGGCAGCTCTCCTCCGGACAGTTTCTCATTATAGAGAAGAAGAGGAACTTGCTCTCTCGTGTGATCCGTCCCCCGGAAGGTCGGGTCATTGCCATGGTCCGCACTGAGCAGGAGGAGATCGTCTTCCCTGAGAAGCGGGAGAAGCTCCCCGAGCTTTGCATCGAATCTCTCGATCTCCCCCGCGTAGCCCTCCGGATCCCTTCTGTGCCCGTAGAGCGCGTCAAAATCCACGAGATTTACAAAGCAAAGCCCCGTAAAGTCCCGCTCTCCCGCGATCTCTATCGTCTGCTCCATGCCGTTTACGGAGCTTTTGGAGCGGATCGCCTCCGTGATCCCCTCCCCGACAAAGATATCATTGATCTTTCCGACGGAGATCACGTCATAGCCCTTCTCCTTCAGCACATTCAGCACGGTGCGCCCCGTGGGCTTTAATGCGAGGTCATGACGGTTCGCGGTCCGCTTGAACTCCCCTCTTTTCTCACCGACATAGGGTCTTGCGATGACTATTCAGACTCTCCACTCATCCCGCATCGTGATCTCCCGCGCGATCTCGCAGCAGCGGTAGAGCTCCGAGAGGCCGAAGATCGCGGGGTCCTCATGGCCTGCGATCTGAAGGACAGAATCCGCGGAGGTATAGACGATCATGCTTCCGTCCCGGATCTGCTCCTCCCCGAGCTCATCCAGAATCTCGGTCCCGGAGGCCGCCTTGTTTCCGATCACCTTCCTCCCGCAGCGCTTCTCAAGCTCCTCCACAAGCTCCTTCGGAAAGCCGGTCTCCGTAAAGGTAATGAAGGGCTTATCGGTCCGAATGCCCATCATCTCCCAGTGTCCGGTCATCGTATCCTTTCCGTTGCTCACTTCATTCAGTCTGCAATAATAGGAAAGAGGCTGTGCTGCGGGGCTTATGCCCCTTAGGCTTGTCAGGTTTCCGATCCCCAGGCGGCTCAGATTCGGGATCCGCATCCCGGGGACCCGCTCCGCGATATGCGAAAAGGTGTTGGCCCCGCTGTCGGAAAAGCGCTCCGCGTCTCTCGCATTCCCGATCCCCAGGGAGTCCAGCACGATCAAAAATATTCTCCGATATCTCATAGTCCGCATCCCGTCCTTTCCGCGTCTTCGCGTCTTCTTCTCTCTATTTCGGGTATTCTCCCTCTGCTTCGGATTTCATCCCCCGGGGGACGCTTCTCAGCGCTTCCCCTTCTCCTCCCGGATCAGCTGTCGGATCGCCTCGACAGAGCAGCGGATCGCCCGGTCCGTATCGTGCTCTATGGGGTTGGACAGCCCCGCCTTATTTCGCTCCTGATTGGACATGATGAAGAGGACCGCCGCGGCCCGGACCCCAAGATAGGAAGCCACCGTAAAGAGCGCCGCGCTCTCCATCTCCGAGGCCTTGCAGCCAAGCTTCTTCCAGGCCTCCCACTTTTGAAGAAGCTCATAGCCCACGGGAAGCTCCTCCGGCTTATGCTGCCCGTAAAAGGCATCCTTACATTGCACGACTCCGACATGATATCGAAATCCCAGCGTCTCCGCCGCCCGGACCAGCATCTCTGTCAGATGAAAATCGGGCACGGCCGGCCACTCTATGGGGGCATACTCCCGGCTCGTCCCCTCCATGCGCACCGCGCCGCTCGCGATGACCAGATCCCCGCTCTCGACGGAGAGCTCCATCCCTCCCGCCGTTCCGACCCGGATGAAGCAGTCCGCGCCGCAGATCCGAAGCTCTTCCATCGCAATGGAAGCCGAGGGCCCTCCGATCCCGGTCGAGCAGACACTGACCGGGACTCCCTCCAGCTTTCCCGTATAGGTGACAAATTCCCGGTGCTCTCCGACCTTTTCCGCTCCCTCGAAATAGGCCGCAATCTTCTCCGATCTCCCCGGATCCCCCGGAAGGATCACATATCTCCCCACCCGGGACGGCGCGACTCCGATATGATAGAGTCTCTCGTCCTCAGAATAATTGATCATCTGCTCTCCCTGTCCGTTCTCAATCGATCTTGAGCGCCGTATTCAGCGCGATCTCCATCATCTCCGTGAAGCCGTTCTGCCTCTCCTCCGCGCTCAGCTCTCCCTCCCGGAAGAGGTGGTCCGAGATGCTCAGAATGGCGAGGGCCCTCTTCCCCGCGGCGATCGCGTTCATATAGAGCGCCGCCGCCTCCATCTCCACGCAGAGAACCCCCATGGAAGCCCACTTCCGGTTCACATCCGTGAACTGATTGTAAAAGATGTCGGAGGAGACGACATTCCCGACTCTGGGCACTGTCCCGCGCTCCCTCGCGGACTGCACTGCCTTCTCCAAAAGTCCGAAGTCCGCGATCGGAGCGAAGCTCCCGGGAAGCTCATATTGATAGGCGTAGTTCGAATCCGTGCACGCCCCCATCGCGATCACGATATCCTTAAGCTCGATATCCTCCTGGAGCCCCCCGGCGGAGCCGATTCTTATGATATTTTTCACATCATAGTGATGGAAAAGCTCATAGGAATAGATCGAGACAGAGGGGATGCCCATCCCCCCTCCCATGACGGAGATCTCCTTTCCCCGATAGCTCCCCGTAAAGCCGAGCATATTCCGGACCGTGTTGAAGCAGCGCGGCTGATCCAGATAATTCTCCGCGATGAACTTGGCCCGGAGCGGATCCCCCGGGAGCAGGACCGTCCCTGCGATCTCGCCCTTTTTTGCGGCGTTGTGCGCTGTTGGCATGATATCCTCCTTTATGGTAAATCCATTCTGTCCGTTTATCTCGAAAGGTGAGCGGGGAGAAAGGCGTGCGGAAGCAGCTCCCCGAGCCTTAAGATCCTGTAGTCCGTCTCCGATCTCGCAAGAAGGACCTGGAAGCTCTCAAGATCGCAGAATTCAGCGAGAGCCTGCCTGCAAATGCCGCAGGGCTCACAGTAGGAGAATTCCCCGCTTCCGGAGGCTCCGCCGACAATCGCGATCTTTCGGAAGCTTCTCACTCCCTCGCTGACCGCCCGAAAAAGGGCGCTCCGCTCCGCGCAGTTCGAAGCTCCGTAGGAGGCGTTCTCGATATTGCATCCCCGGTAGATTCTCCCATCCTCCGAGAGCAGCGCGGCTCCGACCTGAAAGCCCGAGTAAGGGCTGTAGGAAAAGTCTCTCGCGCGGAAGGCCTCCCGGATCAGCCGCGCGTCCTCGAACTTCTCCATTCCCTCTGCCCCGATCTCCTCTCTTCTCTTGCTCTCCTCCGCCATCCTCCGGCCCCTCCCTCTTCCCATAACATTTTGTCCCTCTGAATGCCTTGTATGATGCTGCTGCACTTAAAGTCCAGTCCACCCTCTTCCTATGGCATTCTTTCCTCTGAACGCCTTATATCATGCTGCTGCCCTTTACCCTTTGAAGTCCGCCTTCGTCCTATGGCATTTTCATCGGAATGCCGTGAGTATCGCTGCTTCAAAGAAGCGAAAAAGCGCATGGCTTCTGCCTATTCTTATGCCAAGGGCCCCGGAGTAAAACTCACAGTATCAACATCGCATCCCCAAAGCTGAAGAAGCGGTAGCGTTCTCTCACGGCCTCCGCATAGGCCTCGAGGATATGCTCCCTCCCGGCGAAGGCGGAGACCAGCATGACAAGGGTGGACTCCGGGAGATGAAAGTTCGTGATAAGGCCGTCCATCGCCCGGAAGCGATAGCCGGGGTAGATGAAGATATCGGTCCAGCCGCTTCGCGCCGGGATCCTGCCGTCCTCCTCCGCTGCGGACTCGATGCTTCGGCAGGAGGTCGTCCCGGTGCAGATCAGTCTCCCCCCCTTCGACTTACAGCGGTTCATCTTCTCGGCCTCCGACTCCGGGATCCGATAATATTCCGAGTGCATGTGATGCTCCTCCAGCCTCTCCGCCTTCACCGGGCGGAAGGTCCCGAGTCCCACATGGAGTGTGAGGCGCGCGATCTCCACTCCCATCTCCTCCACCCTCTCGAGGAGCGGCTTCGTCCAGTGCAGTCCCGCCGTTGGCGCTGCCGCAGAGCCGTCGTGCTTCGCATACACGGTATTATAGCGGCTTCTGTCCTGAAGCTTATGGGTGATATAGGGAGGAAGCGGCATCTCACCGAGCCGGTCCAGAACCTCCTCGAAGATCCCCTCGTAGAAAAAGCGGACCACACGGCTCCCATCCTCCGCGGTCCGGAGAATTTCTGCTCTCAGAATTCCTCCCCCGAACTCGACTCTGGCTCCCTCCCGAAGCTTTTTCCCGGGGCGGACGAGGCACTCCCACTCA
>ERZ772960.3262-NODE-3262-length-11038-cov-3.136484_pt1 | contig 11038 bp, 11 predicted proteins | sample MGYA00580678_ERZ772960 | MGnify/ENA primary metagenome ERZ772960 (study PRJEB29015, sample SAMEA2737930) | human oral metagenome | biome: human oral; feature: human-associated habitat; material: dental | place: China | collected 2059 ...
ATGCAGAGAAACTTTATATCAGGAAAGACCTGACACCTGAGAACCAATCGTGGGCATCGGAACTGCAAGGCGGTATGACCTTGCGGCAGTATTATGATGCCATTGGCAGAATGGTGAAAGAAAAGACAGGCAGGGTCATGCAGACCAAGGAACGGGAGCGAATCAACAAGAAGACGGGCAAGGTGACCAAGATTGCAGGCTGTACTCCATTGCGTGAGGGTGTAGTGGTGTGCAAGGAGGGTACCACCATGGAACAGTTAAAGCATTTCGCTGACCTTTGTCAGCAGCGTTTCGGAATAACAGCCATACAAATCCATATTCATCGTGACGAAGGGCATTGCACAGCCCCCAATGATGTTTCTACATGGAAGACCAACTATCATGCCCACATTATCTGGGACTGGATGAACCATGATACAGGTAAGTCCTACAAACTGGACAATGAAGACATTAGCCTCATGCAGGATATGGCAGCGGAAGCGTTGGAAATGAATCGTGGCATTTCCAAGTTGGAGACAGGCAAGCAGCATCTGGAACGTAACGATTATATCGTGGCCAAACAGAAGCGTGAGCTGGAGGAGGCCAAGAAGCAAACGGAGAAATTGGTAAAGGAAAACGAGCAGAAAATCCTTGATAGTGAAAAGTTGGACAGGGAAATTCACGACAAGCAGGTGAAAGCCAATCGGGAAAATGGCAATGCTATTCTATCCGGCTTGGCTCATATTGCAGGAAAGGGTAAGTACGCTCAGTTGGAAACGGAAAATGAAGAAATGAAGCAGCAGGTGGCATTGATTCCCGATAGGATTGCGGAGGGGGTAGCGGAAAGGACAGCCGAGCTGGAGAAAGTCTGTGAAAGGGAAAGACAGATTGCGGAACTACGTTTAGAGGAATATAACAAGCTCACCCAAAGTTACAATAGGCTGCTGAAAAAGGCACAAAGCGATAAAAGTGCGTACAAAGCTACCCTTTTGCAGAAAGATTTCATCATATCTCTCCTTAAATCCGCATTCCTGAAGGCAATAGACACGTTGGATGCTGTATGCCGCAAGGCTTTGCAAGCCGTCATCGACTTTGCCAAAAAGCCGGCTGCCAGACGGTTCACATACGAGCAAGCCTGTGCCGTCAATGACTTTCTTGATACAGACACAGACAGACAACATGCTGCCGATACATTGTCTGTGCTATCCCATCCTTTTCTTACGGAAAACGAGCATGCCAATGGGAGATTGGAGACGCAGAACGTGGCCAACAACTTTTCAGAGTACGAAAGGATTAAGAATGAAAAGCAAAGATGGGACATCCGCCCATCGCGAGGATTGAAAATATAAGAAGTAAGATGTATCTTCGTGTAGCTATGAAAATATTGCTATCAGGTCGTCTGCCACTCTTGCTAAGTATTCTCGCTTCCTTAACCCATCAATGTACTTCTGGGGAATGGTATTATACCCGAATTTGGCCCCTAACACTGCGCAGGCTACAGCAGCATTTGTGTCGGCATCGCCCGCTTCGTTGACAACCGCTAACAATCCCTCTTCAAAATTGTGGGCATGAAATAAGCACCACAAGGTAGCCCCCATGGCCTTCAGTGTGTAGCCTATGCTCGACGGCTCATCAAGTTCCAGACGGTCAATGCTATCACAATATGCTTTGTCAATATATTCCGCTATTCTGTTGTCATATTGGTTGCCGATAGTGATTATTTGTGAATAGGAGAGTTGTTCGCCTTGCCATATTAGATGGCTGATGATTTCAGAGACGATAACACATGAGCCCACACAGCGGGAATCAAAATGGGTCAGCTTGCAAACATCCTCGGCAGTCTGTGCCACATTGTTCTTCAGTAGCCCGGTTATCGAAGTTCTCATCACAGCGCCATTGGCAGCATTCTTTGTGCGCGACATCTTCCATATCAGTTCTGCCACCTGCTGCGGTTTCTCCACGTAGTCCGCTATTGCCAGCACCTTGTAGGTGGTTTGTCCTACGCCCTGCGTGTCGGGAGCATAGAACCAGTCCTTGAAGTTTCTCGCTATTGTGTGCAAGTTTATCCCTTTATCCTCGATGATGGCATTGGCTATACAAAGCATCATGTCTGTATCATCGCTCCACATCCCCGGCTGGAACTTGATCCGATGATAATCTCTGATAATTTGACTATATTCCGTCAATCCATTAGGATATTTTTCTTTTGCCTCCGTCTTCGTCATAAACTCTGTGCCCAGGCCAAGCGCATCACCGATGGCTTGGCCAAAGAGACAACCATAAATTTTGTCTTTTATCCCCATCTTCATATTTTATCTTTATCATAGATTGCGACGTATACAGAACGAGCCACCTTTCCGCGCCCTGTAGCAGTCTATGGCTGTTTTGCGTCTAACATAGGTAATCGTGCCATCATCACTTGAGTCCTGTTGAAAACCCATAGCCTTGATTTGTTTGATATAAAACCAGTAAGCATTCTCGTTGAACACCTCGATAACAATACATGGGCCGAATCCCACAGAGGCAATTTGTATGATACAGCTGTTACCTTTGTCAAAGTATATAGGTTCGCCTTTCCTGTTTAATCGGCAATTTTTATAATAGAAGTCGGCTCCGTAGAAATCATTCAGTCTTTCGGCGTGAATCCAACCTTTATGTTTGTAGCCTTTCTTTTTCAATGTAGGCACTATGCTGTTTCCCTTTTCATAAAAGAGTTGCCAGTTCCCGCATACTTGCCAAGTCTGAAAGAGACTGAGCATGAGCAAAGAGCATGAACAATAAAATTATTGTTGTAGAAAGAAACCTTTTCATAATTCGCACAATAGAATCTAAAGGCATCCAAGTTTATACTTAACTGTTTTACTTTTACTTATTTTGTGCTACCAAATAAAAAATATCCATAGTAGACCTTTGGCTTCGGAAATAATGCCATCTATAAAAATAATCTCAAGAATTGAGTCTGTACGACAGTATCCTATAAAGAATACTATGGTCATAATTTGGCTGATAATTCCATAAAGGTACAGGAGACAGCCACCAACATTAGATAAGAAATTACTTGATTCCATAATTTAAGGGTTATAAGATTGAGAATCTTTGAATGAATAATTTAATGTACCCCTTTTCGGCCTATCCAGTGGGTACTTACTCTTTTCCATGTTGATGTTGATAGGGTTGATTGACTTCTACGAAGCACAATACAATAAGGAAAACAGCGACGACAACATCAACCACATTCCATAGCGTTCTTCCCAAAGCTATTTTGAGGAAAGGTTGAAAGAGTACAGCCAGTGCAACAAAGGCTGTGCCCAGCCCGTTTTGTTCTCGACTATAATAATAGTATGCCATGATGCCAAAACCAAACATGGCAATAAAACGAATTAGCTGATAATACCCGTATGGCATATGTGCGAGGCAGAGCAGCAGTAGGACTGATAAAATGATGTGCAGATACTTCATTAACTTTAAATATTGATATTAACTTTAGAACCAATTTATAACAAGATAGATGGCTGTCAGGATTTCAACGGTAACAACAACTGGCCTTGCTATGACTACTCCAAGTGTCCTTGTAATAAATACCGCCAGCAAAGGCAACCAAGTTACGCCAGAAAGGAGAGTAAAAGCTAAAAGCCACCAAGTCGTAGAGAAACACAGAATAAACAATGTTATAATTCCGATTACATTACATAGAATGATAGCACCTTTATACCAGGGCTGCCAATATAGAAGAGGAATATCATTTAGTTTCTGCTCTATATAATTACAGTAATTCTCTTCCCAAGCTACGAGCATGAGAATGCAATAGGGAATAAACAAGGGAGATGCAGTAAGTGTATCCATGCTTTTACGCTATTTTATTAGTGTACGTAGAGCTTTTAAAATACTTTCATATCTTTCAAAGTATGTGGATAGTGCTCCCACACATATACCGTATTTTTTGTTTACATTTACATATACGAAAAAGCGTGGGAGTCTGTACCTGTTACCCGTCCCACAACCTTAGGCGTCTCGCATTACCCATTGCAGTCTGAACGAGCAACGCAGAAGCCCACGCCGATATGTAAATCTATTGCACATAACCCAAATGGTCATATAACAATAAGGTATTACACACCCATGGACATCTACCGCTGCTATGTTCTTTGACTGCTAATGAAATTTGCGAGACTTCAAGGTTGTCAAGAACAAAGCGTCAAGTAAACGCCTTATCATATATGTATCCCCACCCTCCGGACTTCTGCTTTCACAGGAAGTCCATCTGATAGGAATGTTGCAAATTTAGTATTTTATTTTTGATAAAGCAATAAAAAGCGAATAAAATCTTATGTAATCTTCTGTAATCCAGTTATTACAATAATTCAATCTTTGCGCTCAAAAAGGTCACCTGAAGGTCACCCTAAAAAGAAAAAGCACCTACAAAATCTTTGTAAGTGCTTGATATTCAGCGTGGACCAGCTAGGGCTTGAACCTAGGACCTCCAGATTATGAGTCTGTTGCTCTAACCAACTGAGCTACAAGTCCATTTTTGCTGATAGAACATATTAGTAGATGCAAAGGTAGTGTCTTTCATGGAAATATCCAAATATTTTCAATGAAAAGTAAGTGATATATTTATATTTCCATCTTGATTTTTAACGCTTCTAAAATGTTTATGTACCGTTCAGAAAGAGTATTTTTACGAATTTTAAAGAATCAAGATTTTCTGAACACAATAAATATCTCACAGCAAGAACAGTATTTCAAGATTAAAAGATAATGTAGAAACCTCTTACACAGAATATAACATAAATTAATATTTCTATAGTTTCAATACTGAAAAATGGTACGGAAATTTTCGTTTATTGCCGATTTCTAGGTATCTATATATTAGGATGCTTTTTATAAAGATTTGTTGAATTTGTTTGAAAATCGTTACTAATCTCCTGTATTTAATATGTATTACAGATATTTTTAAGTAACTTTGCGACAAAATTTTGTGAGAATGATGGATGTGAACCATACGTCAAGCATTGACGCAATAAAAGGACTGACCGCTAAACAAGTGGCAGAAAGTAGGCTACAGCATGGGGAAAACGTTCTTACACCGCCCACGAAGGTTTCCATTTGGAAGCTTTATTTAGAAAAATACCATGATCCTATCATTCGAATACTGCTTGTTGCAGCCCTTGTTTCGTTGATTTTAGCATTCATAGAGAATGAGTTCGTCGAAACCATCGGTATCTTCCTCGCCATCTTCTTTGCCACAACAATAGGATTTTATTTCGAAAGAGACGCTGCCAAGAAGTTCGAAGTACTCAATACTTTGGGCGAAGAACAGCCGGTAAAGGTGCGACGTGATGGTAATATTATCGAAATCCCGCGCCGACAGGTGGTCGTTGGAGACATCGTATTCATAGAAGTTGGCGATGAAATACCGGCCGACGGCACGCTTATCAGTGCTACCGACCTGCAGATCAACGAGTCTTCACTCACGGGAGAACCTATCTGCAACAAGACAATAGCGACCGACAAGCATTCTCAACAGCACGACAACGAAACCACATACCCCGCTGACATGCTGCTCAGGTCATCAATGGTAATGAACGGAAGAGGCCTTTTCCGCGTAACAGCCGTGGGCGATAAAACCGAAATAGGTAAGGTGGCACGCAAATCTACTGGACAGACAGACGTAAAAACTCCGCTCAATATGCAGCTCGACCGCTTGGCCAAGGTCATATCGAAGGTAGGAACAACGGTGGCAATCGTAGCTTTTGTTGTCTTTCTCGGGCACGATATACTCACCAACAGCTCCGTTTGGCAGAGCGATGACTATCTGAAAATGGCGGAAACAGTGCTCAATTACTTCATGATGTCGGTAACATTGATCGTCATGGTAGTACCCGAAGGCCTGCCAATGGCCGTCACTCTCTCGCTTGCACTCAACATGCGTCGTATGTTGAAGAGCAATAATCTCGTGCGAAAGCTACATGCTTGCGAAACTATGGGGGCCGTTACGGTGATTTGTACGGACAAAACGGGCACGCTAACCCAAAATAAAATGCAGGTAAATGAAATGTTCGTGATTGACAATAGCAGCAAAAACTTGCTTTACAAAGCGCTTGCACTCAACTCTACTGCCGAGCTCAACGGCGGTGAAGGTATCGGAAACCCTACAGAAACAGCTCTCCTGTTATGGTTACAGCGAGAAGGAAAGGATTACAAAATGCTACGTAGCAGCGACGAGATAACAGAACAGTTGCCTTTCTCCACCGAACTTAAGTTCATGGCTACGGCAACAAAAGATTATATTTTTGTCAAAGGAGCTCCCGAAATCGTACTCTCATTTTGTGAAATTCCTACAGACAGGCAATGCATGATACAGGAAAAACTGCGCTCTTATCAGCAGAAAGCCATGCGAACATTGGCGTTTGCCTGCATCAGGCGTAACGAACAAACTGCCAAGATATCACTCCGTTCGCTTTTCATCGATCGTACATCACCGCTACCCCCTTTTACTTTACAGGCTATTACAGCCATCAATGATCCCATTCGCGAGGATGTACCGGCGGCGGTAAGGCAATGTAAGGAAGCTGGAATAGAGATAAAGATCGTTACAGGCGATACCTTAGCCACGGCATTAGAGATAGCTAAGCAGATAGGAAGTATCGACGAGCAGGAACAGGCAGTACAAACAATCCCGACAGACCATACTTCTATCACCGATACATCTGCTGTCTATCAGGCTTATAGCCATGCTCTAATCACGGGACCGGAATGGGCTACACTCTCCGACGACGAGGCCTATGTTCGGGCAAAGACCATTAAAGTGATGGCGCGCGCACGGCCTACCGACAAACAACGGCTCGTAGAGATGCTGCAGAAACGTGGCGAAGTGGTGGCAGTTACGGGCGATGGCACCAACGATGCTCCCGCCTTGCACTATGCACACGTAGGTTTGTCGCTCGGATCAGGTACAAGCGTGGCAAAAGAAGCCTCCGATATGACCTTAACCGACGACTCTTTCAGCTCGATAGCTAAGGCTGTTATGTGGGGTCGATCGCTTTATAAGAACATTCAGCGTTTCCTTTATTTCCAATTGGTCATCAACCTGTCGGCACTATTGCTCGTTCTAGGTGGCTCGCTCATAGGTACCGAGATGCCTCTTACGGTGCCCCAAATACTTTGGGTGAACCTTATTATGGACACATTTGCTGCAATGGCTTTGGCTTCACTGCCTCCCTCGCGCGAGGTAATGCACGATAAACCGCGCAAACAGTCCGATTTTATCATCAACAAGTCTATAGCCACAGCCATCGTTACCACAGCCCTGCTGTTCTTCTTGCTGCTTCTCGGCCTGCTCATCTGCGACGAACGGAAAGCTGCAGGCATGCTGACACACAAACTCACCATATTCTTTACCGCATTCGTCATGTTGCAATTCTGGAACTTGTTCAATGCAAAAACGCTGGAGTCTCATCATTCCGCTTTCCATCGGTTGTATGCCGACCGCGGTTTGTTGCTCGTTCTGGCAATTATATTGTGCGGACAATGGCTCATCGTTACGTTCGGCGGAAGGATGTTCCGCACATCTCCGTTGTCCATGGCCGAATGGTTGCAGATTATCGCGACCACCTCTTTGGTGCTGTGGGCGGGCGAACTGTGGCGGCTTTTCAAAAGAATAAGAGATGATAAAGCAAAACCATAAAACCGATAATGGAATACAATAACAAGCATATCAAGAACATTATCTTCGATCTCGGTGGTGTTCTGACAGGGTTAGACAGTCAAAGGTGCATCGACGCTTTTAGGAAAATAGGTGCACACAACATAGCTTTTTATGTTGAAGAGCACCGCACGGAAGACCTTTTCCTCGGCACCGAGTTGGGGTATATGACGCAGGCGGAGTTCTGTAACGAGGCACGCAGGCTCTCCGAATGCACGGCTTCTGATGAAGATATCATATGGGCGTGGAACGAACTGCTTACGGGTATCGCTGATGAGAAGAAACAACGACTGCTCGAACTGCGCAGAAATTACCGGCTGTTCCTGTTGAGCAACACTAATATCATGCATTGGGAGAAGTGCAAGAACGATTTTTTTCCATATCGAGGATACGGTACTGACGACTATTTCAAGCATACGTTTCTTTCCTATGAGATGCATTTGATTAAACCGTCTGCCGAAATCTTCGTCGAAGTATTGCGCTTGTCGGGTATCAAGGCAGAGGAAACGCTCTTTGTAGACGATACGAAAGAGAATTGCGTAGCGGCCGAACAGCAAGGAATAAACACGCTTCTTGAAACATCAGGGCATGATTGGCTCGCTATTTTGAAGTAAAAACAGATATGAAAACAATTAGGTTCAGCCTCAACGATCAGCCGCTGCAGAACCCCCGCGTGGCAACGATAGGCTTTTTCGACGGTGTGCATCGCGGTCATCAATATTTGATAGAACGCGTGAAAGAGGAGGCCTCAGCCGCCCGAATGGCATCTGCTGTCATTACTTTCTCGTGCCACCCGCGGCAGATTTTACATAGCGAATACGTGCCGGAACTACTGACTACATTCGATGGGAAACTCATTCAATTGGCCAAAACAAACGTAGATGAGACGATTGTGCTGAACTTCGACAAAGATATGTCGACTTTGTCGGCCCGCGATTTCATGGAGAGAATACTGCGAGACCGGCTCGATGTACGGAAACTTATCATCGGTTACGATAATCGTTTCGGGCATAATCGCTCGGAAGGTCTCGAGGATTATGTGAGATATGGTAATGAACTCGGTATTGAAGTCATACGTCATCCGGCATTTATGCTGCATGGTGTCAACGTTAGTTCATCGGTCATCCGTACATTCCTGCGCCAAGGAGAGGTAGAAATGGCCGCACTTTGCTTGGGCTATCCATACACTATCAGCGGTAAGGTTGTGCCCGGAGTGCAAGAAGGACGTAAGATCGGCTTTCCCACAGCTAACCTCGACACCTCGAACTACGGGCAGCTGATACCGGCAAACGGCGTGTATGCCGTGAAAGCCCGCTTGGAACAATCCATCGCAACGTTGCCTGCAATGATGAATATCGGCATGCGTCCCACTTTTAACGGTACCGATATCACCTTGGAAACGCACATCCTGAACTTCAGTGATGACCTGTATGGCAAGACTCTTTCGGTGTCGTTCATGCACCGTATACGCGAAGAACAGAAATTCGACAGCCCGCAGGACCTCATGAAACAGTTACAACACGACCGCAAAATGGTTATAGAACAATTCGAAAAAGACCAAGATAAAGATGAATAAAAGAACTTCCGGCGTTATCGACTGTGTTATCTTCCTTGTTGTTTTCTTCCTTATACAACTGGTAACCACGTTTCTCACAGCCTCTGTTTCTATGTTTTTAAAAGGCTTCGACGCATCTCTGATTTTACAAAAGCTACAATCCCGCGATTTCGGAATGGGCAGCAAAGAACTCGTTATGGTCTCTGTATTAAGTAGTATTGCCACGATCATTCTGTTTATGTGGCGCAAATGGTCGCCTTTCTCGCGAGTATATATCAAGTCGAAACCATGGGTAACGCTCATTTGGGTAGTACTTCTGTCAATCGGGACCATATTGCCTTCCGAATGGATACAGGAGCAGATGGACTTGCAGATGCCCAAAAATATAGAACAAATGTTCTCGGCTATTCTGAAAGAACCGTGGGGCTATGCCGCCATAGGCATATTAGCGCCTATTGCAGAGGAGATGGTTTTCCGCGGTGCAGTGCTACGCAAACTGCTCGACATGTTCAGTCTGCGGCAGCATTGGATACCAATTATCATCTCTGCCCTTGTCTTCGGAGCTTTTCATGGCAATGTGGCACAGCTGCCGCATGCCGTGTTCATCGGCCTTATTCTTGGGTGGATGTACTACCGCACGGGCAGTATCGTACCGGGAGTGGTGCTTCACTGGGTGAACAATACAGTGGCCTATCTGCTTTTCCACCTTATGCCACAGTTGAACGACGGCAAACTGATAGACTTATTTCACGGCAGTGAGCGTATGATGGTTATGGGGTTAGTGTTCAGTTTGTGCATTCTGCTGCCCTCGCTTTTGCAACTTTCTCGGCGTCTGAAGCGTCCGTAGCAGCTATAGGTATCTTGTCTGTTGCCCTCAAATCATGCAGGTGTCTGTTTTAAACAAAACATGCCGGTAAGTTATAAGCAGTAACTTACCGGCATGTTTCATTGTATGAAGCGCCTACTTGGCATGGCCTAAAACATCTCTGCGCAACATACGTCCCACATAATTCCAGTAAGGTATCTTCTTGAGCGTGCTGCGCACCGGCTGTACATCGCAAAGCAGCAGCAACAGAAAGAACACGCAACCGCCTAAACATACATAGCCGAACATCTGTTTTTACGCAGACCATCATGCTTTGAATGGGAGTGTATGACAGATGGTGCATCATATTGTCAGTTATATGATAGCATGTTCATAGATAAACAGATCGCTATTAAGGTAATTTGGGTGTAAGTCATGAAGTTGGAAACAGGGTATATATCCCGACAGCTGTGATTGCTCATTACGTGACTATGTAACTAAAATTGCTATTATACATAGGAAAATATATAATATTAAGGAAATTGTTTGAGAGCATCATTTTAATGATGATTCTTTCTTTTGCCGCTATTTTAAATCTCGTACTGGTGTCAGTCCGCAACAGTTCAGAAATAGTATTACATGAATAAAAACTGTTGCGTTTCCGAAAAAAAGGCCGCTCATTATAATGATGAACGACCTTCTCCTTACGTAGTATGTTATGAAAAATTTGAGAGAATGTTGAAACTTCACAGTTTCATTGTTGTTTTACTAAACATGATTTATAGAGAAAGCATAGAAATCTATCTACTTCAAAATGGCTGTCGATGCAGCCTCTGATGGTTCAATACTGCTGTGATGCATAGTGTCTACCACTGCCGAATCGCTCATAGCTACTGATGCTCCATGTTGTGCCTTATCATATTCAGAAATATTCCCATGCACTGTGGACATCGAATTAAACGGGACTTGCATAGCATTGCCTAATGTAAGGATA
>ERZ772960.3264-NODE-3264-length-11029-cov-9.247494_pt1 | contig 11029 bp, 15 predicted proteins | sample MGYA00580678_ERZ772960 | MGnify/ENA primary metagenome ERZ772960 (study PRJEB29015, sample SAMEA2737930) | human oral metagenome | biome: human oral; feature: human-associated habitat; material: dental | place: China | collected 2059 ...
ATAATTCGTTTCATCTCTACGCCCTCCACGATTATCAATGATACGGATAATCCTGTTCAATATCCTCTCTATAATCATCTTTATACCTGATTTCATCAATCTCTGCCGGAGTCAACACACGACCTTCAGCATCAACATATTCACGAAATTCATTAAAACATACCCCTTCTATATCTGAAGGTTCTAATTGCGGCTCATATGATTCAATATTCCCATACGTATGATTAATTTCATCCAATATGCGATTCTGTTTCTCTATATCCGCATCACTATCTGTTTGATTATTTGATGATCTAGATTTTACAATAAGTGCAATGACGATGATGGCAGTAATTAAGTACAACATAAAACACTCCTATAATACAACTACTATAGTATTAATTGTAACATAATGAGTTATATAAATTAAAAAGTCAAGCAAAAAAGGTTCCTATTGGTCACCTAGGTGACTATTAGGAACCTCTAATCTATTTACTTTTGTTATTAACAGGACTATATTCAACTTAAGGCCTCTAAATGGGTCCAGTCTTTGCTAATCTTCTAGAGATTGGCGGTGATCAATATGAGTACATTCAAAGTGCTATCTTTAATGATTTCCTTTGGTATACTTGTGGCGACCATTATTATGGCAGCTAAATGAATTGACCTCTAGCTAAAGCTAGCTTTTCGCAGCATAGGCCATGAAAAAAGGCCCGACTGTGAAGTCAGACCGTTTCTTCAACATTAAATTCTAGAAGCGAAGTCTGGCGTCCGAACCATTTATGCCTCACTTTGATATAAATTATATCATATCTAAGCACGGAAGGGAATTGAACAATTCCCTTCCGTTCTTTCATTTATAATACAAATGTTATATACCTTATTGTAACATAGTGACTTATCTCACCGACAAAATATATTGTCAATTGGTATATTTATTTCATCTTCCTACTGGGCTGACGGATACGTAGAATTGACTACATGCACAGTAGCACACATCGTGTGATAGCCGACCGTCTGGGCAAGCTTTTGTTCAGATGGTCTTTTTTTATTGCCATCTCATAGCAAATGCTTCTTTATCAATTTTTGATAATCTCACGTATATGAAAGGAGTTTTTTTATGAGAAATCGTTGGCTTATCGCACTTGCAGCTATTGGACTGCACATATCCATCGGTAGCGTGTATGCATGGAGCGTGCTCACGCGCCCTATCATGGTAGATATGGGATTTACCTTATCACAAACAACCTGGACATTTTCACTAGCCATTCTAATGCTTGGTCTATCTGCAGGTTTTCTTGGATCCTTTGCAGAGAAGATTGGTCCTAAAAAAAGCGGTCTCCTCGCCATGTTATTTTGGGTAGTGGGTCTATTCGGTACAGCCTATGCACTTAGCATCCATAGCCTGACCTTACTATATCTATTCTACGGTATCATTGGCGGTATTGGACTAGGCATCGGCTATATAACACCAGTTTCTACGCTCGTAAAATACTTTCCAAATCGTCCTGGATTTGCTACCGGATTAGCTATTATGGGATTCGGATTTGCCGCCCTTATTGCAGGTCCTCTTATGCAGTACCTTGTGGCTCATGTGGGCTTAGTAAATAATTTCATTATCCTTGGTATCATCTATCTTATAGTTATGAGTGCTTCTTCCCTTTATTTGAAAGCACCTACGCAAAAAGAACCGACACGCTCTAATCAAGATAAATCTACCATGTACGTACATAATCACGGTATGCTAGCTAATGATGCTATGAAAACGTGGCAATTCAGTGCTCTATGGTGGGTCTTCTTTGTTAATATTACCTGCGGTATTGGGCTCCTATCTCTAGCATCCCCAATGGCACAAGAAACCATTGGCATGACACCAGCAGCTGCGGCCTCTCTAGTCGGTATTATTGGCATTTTCAATGGTGGTGGTCGCATTGCATGGTCTACTATCTCCGATTACTTTGGCAGAGCACAAACTTACATACTATTCTTTATTATACAAATCATCGCATTCTATTTACTCTCCCAAACCAATAGTGCCCTAACGTTCCAAATTTTAATCCTTCTCATTATCACATGCTATGGCGGTGGATTTTCCTGTATGCCAGCATATCTTGCGGATCTCTACGGTATACGACAACTTTCTACCATTCATGGCCGTATTCTAACTGCTTGGGGATTTGCGGGCATCGTTGGCCCTATGCTCGTATCATACTTTCACGAAGCAGGATATGGCTATACTACTGCTTTAGAATGTTTTGCCGCTCTATTTGTGTTAAATACAATTATTACTATAGTCCTGAAATTATACGGAAAACGAGAGTTACACAACTAATAACTCCATTTAAACATGAAGAAACGGCCTGACATGATGTCAGACCGTTTCTTCAATTTTAAACACTAGAAGCGAAGTCTGGCGACCAAACCATTTATGTCTCACTTTGATATAAACTATATCATATCTAAACAGGGAAAGAAATCATATGGTTTCTTTCCCTGTTTTAAAGCATAATAAACCTATGCAAGAAATAATATGCAAACTAATCTCCAGTGTCGTCAATATAAATATATATAAAATTTGCTGGTCCCGCTAAACTACGGCCGATTTCAATCACCATAGGTCCATACATTATAAAGGATTTATTATTCTTATCACGAATTATATGTGGCATAGTATAGAAAAATAAATTCATTATCTTATTAAAGTCATTTATAATTTTTTCCTTACCTAACAACAAAATAGGTTCTTGATTTTTTCTTTGAAAATGTACACAGCACTCATCAGCAAGTGAATCATAAAAAGAATACTCATCTACATATCCAGTTTCTAACCAAATACTAATGGCCGTAAGCCAATCCAAAAAATCAACAGGCGTCTTATAAAAAATGTAATCTATAGGAGGGGAATTATGTTCAGCACGATGTCTATCAAGTCTAAAACTCGGAATTTCATCACTAACAATAATTTTGTTAATAAAATTATTTGAATCTAACTCAATAAACATACCTATAGCATAATTGTCTATTTCATTGTATGCAATAGCGAGCCCTCTTTGACCTTCATAAAAAAACTCTTTTTCTTTCGTTTTCCCCCCAAGTGTCATCATATGTGCATACACGGCTACATTTTCATCTCTGGTCCTTTTTGCCATTGAATTTAGAAAATCATATACTTCTACCTTTCCAGTTTTTAATATATTCCTCTCAACATTAATATACTGACAATTGTCTGCTAACAAATTATTAATCCCCTTAAAATCAGCATATTCTAATGCAGATTTAAATATTAATAGCATATGATTTACATTCATCTAGGACACCGCTTTCAATAAAGGAAAAACTAATTATTAGCGCCTTAATCACTAACTTGACTACAATAAAATCAATCATACCAAGTACACCTTAAAATAATTTCAATATATAGTAAAAACTTATTAAAATAAATCTATAAAATCCAAAATTCAGAACGATAAATAGGGCCTTTTTTACGATAAGATGTGTTATTCACCTAAAATAGTTAACAAACTTAATTAAAGCTATTTATATACCTCTATAAACTTACATATTTCCTGTTTTCTTTAAATACTTAATATAAATATCCCTTAGTCGAACTACATTATCCAATGTATCTCGCATTAAAATATCGTAGTTACTATCATCATCAAAATCTAATCCAGAAATCTTATAAATAATCTCAGATTTTTTTAACCTATCAAAGTTTCTCCACTCTAAACTATGCCCTGCATCATTTTCTATGTCTTTCTTCAAGTTTTCAAGTGAATGGTATAGCGGTTTATCATCAGGAATATATAAAACAATCCGAATACAATGCCCTCTATCATTAAGTTTTATCTCTATATGAGCTTTACTTATACCAATAGGAATAGACATCCAATCCTCCGTATTGGCGTTTCTGTTCTTCAAAATTGAGTTTTCACAATTAGTACTATATTCAATAAGACGTGTCCAAAAATCATATCTGGCTGCTTTTGAACGATTTGATTTTTTGTTCTCAGTCATAGCAGTTGTATTTTTCATAAAATTATTTGGACCTTCTATTATTTCAAACTTAGGCGCAGGTAAAGAATTACCAATCCGATAAGCTTTTAATTCAATTAAGAAGAAATTGATTATACTAATCGTATTATTATTAAGCCACTCAATAGCACTCTTATGCTCTGAACGAGCTTCTTTAACTATCCAAATTATAGTAGGAGCATTTAGACCTGATGCATATGTAATAATTTTACCTAAATGATCATGATTAGATCGCTCCAATTGGTTCTCTATAATAATAATTTCATCTTTATTATTATCATTTTTGGCTACAATATCACAACGATATGCTCCTACAAACCGTTCTGTTTCAATATCTGTAAAAGATATCCCTAACTCCTCACCTAGAATGGATAAATTTTCTTCTTTTGAGAGCCATACTGAAAAATCATATTGCTCATGCTCCCATAAATCACGAATAGGAACAGATTCTAATCTACCTATATTCATATTAAACTCCCCAGACTCCCCACATTGAGTTATACAATATTACGTTAATCTTTTATTTTATCTATATCAAGAACATTTCTTAAAATTTTAATTGCTTTATTATTTAAATCAACCAGTTCATTTTTATCTGCTTGAATCTTAGCACGAAGTGTAGGATTAATAATATTTAATTCTCTTTCTTCATCCAATAAAGCCTCTTTATTCATAGTGATCTCTTCCAGGTTCTCAGCAAATGCAAATAATTCTATAAATTCCTCCTCAGTAATATAAAGACGTACGTATAATAAGTGTTTTTTCAAATGGTTAATCAAATTATTAGCTTTAATACACTCACTTTTATCATACCAATGACGCAGTTCATTAATAGCAGTGTTTCTATCTATTTCCAAAACTCCTATAATTTGATCTCTTTCATATTCACCTAAATTAATTTCATTGCAAAATTCTAAAATTTGATCATATGTACTGCGAACAAAATCAGGATATACTCTATTACGAGAAACCAAATTTACAACACTACTATAAGCCTTAGCGATACACTGATTGACTTTTATTACTCGCTTATGTTTAAGTTCTATATAAATACGATAATTAGTCAAATTCTGCTCAAATAAATATTTGAGCTTTTCTAGTTCAACATTAATTTTCTGTTGTTTATTAAACTTATATATAGTAAAAATCAAAGTACTAACAGCAATAATAGTACTTGAATAGTTTAAGACTAATGTAAAATTTTCAATAACAATATTTTTTAAAGTATCAATCAGCTGAAACATATTATACTCCATAATTAATAATAGTTTTATATTTACTAGTTCAACTGTATCATCTATGAGAGTAATAAATTTTATTTTAGATTATACTTCAATACTTGAAATAGTATCTTATTATTTAACCCCTTAAAATCTACATAAATAAAACTATTAGGTATTTCTCTAGGAAATTTATCAATAACAAATACTACAGATTTTCTAGCTCTTGTAGCTGCTATATAATATTTTTCTGGAGATTCTATTTTTTTATTTTTTAAAATAAAATCTTTAAATTTACCATTTGGATAAATAACTACACGATCAAATGTTCGCCCTTTTACGACACCATAGTTCATAACATTTGCACTTTCTACAATAGTTCTTCGATCATACCTTAAACATTGTGGATTAAATAGTTTTAAATAGTGATTAATATTTTTCTGTTCTATAATAAATACGCCATCATATTCATCATTACACATTATCTCACTTTGAACCAAAGGCTCTAATGGGTCTATTAAATTAACAAACTTTGCTACATCTTTATTAAATCTCTTTGTTTGATTACTGTTTTTTAATATAAGCTTTTTTTCATCAATCAAGTCAACAAAAAAATCTAGTATTTTTCTCCCTGATTTATTTTTATTCTTTGTACTAGTATTCGTTTTATATGTACTCTGTTTAGGATCTCCAACCAAATATACACCTAGATTGGAAGACAATAGAGTCTCGACAAGATTGAAGTCCCAACCAGATAAATCCTGAACCTCATCAATATAAATATAACTATATACCTCTTCTAATCTAGAGATAACTTTACCATTTGAAGTATCATTTAAGTAGTAAGCCAACTCTGAAGCTTGATTTGACCTTATATTATTTTCATTAGTTATATATCTTCTATAATTTCCGGCTGGATAAAAATTTACTTGCCCATATGACTCGTCAAATGATATCGTTCTTATACTATTATATTTAACTATATATGATTGATACGGCTTTATACATTCTAATAATAAAAAAGCATACCACGTCATTATTCTTATCTTACAATGTAAAACACCTTTATTTTGTTTTTTTAACTCCTCCTCTAAAGCTCGCTTACCTTGATTTGTATAAGTAATTAATAAAATTTTTTTATCTTCTAAATTCTTAATAGCATGATTACATAAGCCCCATGTTTTTCCTGATCCAGCCGCAGCAATAACTAATGTTTTATTCATTAATTGCCTCCAAAATATATTTCGGATACTTTATTTTTGTCTCAGCGTTAAAAATACGTAATGCCCATTCTCCTTTATGTCCAAGCATAAAGTTTTTTAATTCATCCTCTGATTTTTTTAACATAGAATTATTCTTAGATAATGCATGTCGTAAAGAGTCTAAATTCCCCAGATTAGCATTCAATACACTTGGTTCAATTGTATTAAGACTTTCATCTTTTTCATAACAATAAATAAAATTATCATCTTGATAATCTCTATATTTTTCTATTATATTTGCTTCTATATTACCATCATTATCTGTTACTATTATTACTTTTTTCTTTAAAATACGAGCAATATCTAAATATCTTTTAAATGCAAGTGAATGTACCGACACTACATCAATGCCATCTTCAATTGGCAAATGTTTATTTTTATCCATATACGCCCTCTGAATAATTAATTCATCTGTCGGCCCTTCAACTAATATTAATTTCTCTGCTAACACAACTCTTAAAGTGTCATATCCTGGTAACTTCTGAAAATATTGTAACGTATCCTCAGGAATTTCCTCCAATTTATCTACTGATCCATTTTTAACAATCAAAATATTATTTAGCAGTAGTTTATTTGCCACAAACGAACTATGTGTTGATATAAAAAATTGTTTTTCAGTAGAACCTAAAACCTTTAATATTAATTTCATCATATTAGTATAGGACAAATTATTTTCTGGCTCCTCCATCAAAATAAAATCAATTGTCTTAGCTTCTTCTCTTAATAATAGTTCAACTTTAATTCGATTTTGTGTTCCCAGACCTAAGGATTCAAAATAATCTTCATCAATAGAAAGTGTTAAATCTTTTTTCCATTCATCATGATTAATATCTTTCATTTTAATTTTTAATTTTTTATCATCAAAATATAGTTTGAATCCTTCACTTTCATTAATGTGATTGATTGTCTCACTCTGCATAAACTTAGCTCGATTCGCCTTATATTCACTAGACAACTTTGATATTTCTTCATTTGTTAAAGATTCAGAAACACTGTTTAACACTAAGCGATCAACAACACTACTATAATCCTTTTTACTCGTATCAATAAATACTGTTTTGAATGGTAAATAATTATTTTTTAATTTCTCACCTTTAAAGGAGTATAACTTAACTTGATAAAATTCTGTTGGAATTTCTTCTATTTCTTTTTTTCTAATAAGTCTTTATATAAATCACAATAAGCATCATCAAAAGTTATTTCTAATCCAACGCCAGCAGTATCTTCTCCCAAGCTATTATTAGTTCCTTTAAAATCTGGATAATCATCAAAAAAAACTTCAACAGAAATTGTAGGTGGACTTTGTAATTCAGTTGCTTCACCACTATTATATTTTTTTATGGATTCTAAGTAATTATTTCGTGTATTACTGTTAAACAAACTAGGTCTTAAATTTTGTATTATTCCACCGCCATTTATTCGCCCTAATAAAACAGCTGAAAGAGCTTCTAAAATTGAACTTTTACCAGCGTCATTTTCACCAACAAATATATTCATACCCTTATTTAAATTTATAGTAGCATCTACAATAGATTTATAATTAAGAATTTTAATTTTGGTAATATACATAATCTTCTCCTTATATAAAAAAATAGCATCAACCTGCTCACAAGGTCTAATACTACTTTTCTGACCATATATTGACTCAATATGAGTGGTACTCTAAATATTTAACTTAACCTTTATTCTGTGTTTTATCTACTTTAAGTCTATCAGGAATTAACTCAAGCCAATTTTCATCAATTGAAGTAATTCCATATTCTTTAGCTAATAAATCGCATATAATCATAGCGTTTTTTACTAATGCATAAGCAGTTTCACAATATGAATCTATAACGTGATCAACATCAACCCTCTCTAAAGATTGTAAGCCAAATTTTGTATATTCAGATTCTCGAATAAATATAAAAAAACTTTCAACTATATCATCATGTAAAATATAGATTTTATCATCAACTTCGATATTAGGAATTGAATAATACCATTGAAGATGTCCAATAGAGCAATCATAATGCCCCTCAACATCTCTATATAAAGTTGTTAAAGCATTATCATGATTATTAATAGATTTTGCTAATATAAAGCAGTAATCTTGTAGTTGATGATAAAGTTTTAAAGCTATTTTTATACGTTGAACCTCTACTTCTTTTTTATTCTTATACCAATTTAAACCTATTGGTCCCAAAAGACTAGCAAATAAAACAGTAATAAATTGTATAAAGTAATCCATAGTTATTTCAACTCATCTCTCAACGGAACAACTTCATGAAATAAGCACTCTTCCCATGCTTCTATCATATATTGAGGATATGAGAATAGATCTGCATCTTTATCTATTTCCTTATATTGATCAGCACTCATCTTACCACGTAAACTATCTGCAGCACTAAATAATTTTTGATTTAATTCGGCACCCATAATATCTCCTAATATTTCATGATTTATTCATAGTAATTAATTTTATTCTACTACAAAAAATGCCACATATAAACACTTTACTACAGTAATAGTGAAAATATGTGGCAAAGTTTACACACATCAATAATATGTAACTATTCTTGTGTTTTATCTATCAATTCACCCTAAAGCATATTACTTCTTCCCTACCAGTCCATAGCTCATATCCATCAGCATCTTTAATTTTTCCTCATCCTCATATCGTTCTATATCCACCGATATCCAATGTTGTTTATTCATATGATATGCAGGATAGATCCCATTTTCACGAATTAAGTTAGGAATTAAATCAGGTTCGCATTTCAGATTAACTATCTCTATCGGTTCATTTATATTAAGTCCTAATCGAACACCCTTAATACCAAAAATTAAAACGAACCACTTTTGATTATTTTTGCGTCGAATTACTACATAGTTAGGGTATTTTTCCCATGGATTGTCCAAATCACAAATATATTCTTGCTGAATATATTGAATTAGTTCATTACGATTCATTACATTCGACCTCTGCTTTCAAAATAATTTATTTAGTATATCTGTGAATATCCCCCCTATGATCCTCCTAGTTATATTGATTTATCTACCAATTATTCATACGATTAAAATACTCAATCGCCTCCGGACTGAATTCAATAAATGTAACGCCATCATTAAACGGCCCCAAAACATATGGTTGATATATCAGTTTTACATAGCCATTACCTGGTAAGTAGTAATTATCCGTAACATCCATTATATGTTTATATTTTGGTAAATACGTCTTTCTTTTACTAGCACTTGTGTAAAAGTTTAATATATCTTCATTTATACCATCTTCTAACTGTTGAGCATTAGCAACTCTTACATAGTTATATAAAGGTATCCTTTGACCGGTATTTTTATCATACACCAAGCCTCTAGTACTATAAGTTCCATGAGCTGCACCTTTATAATTCTTACCTGTATTTAGCAAAATAGAGATAACTTGATCATCTTCATAAGTAACTTCATAACCTTGAAAAACCTCATAAGCTATACCATTATAATAATCCTCTTTTGCTTTCAATACATAGCTCCAAATGTCATTAAAAATAGCGGTTTGTGCAACTTTATTATCTGTATAGACGACTGGATATGTTAAACGTAGTTTTCCCTCTACTATAGTTTCAGATACAACGCTTGCATAGCTAACCCCTGCTACCATAATTCCTAAAGCAGTAGTGATACATAATTTTTTTAACATTCCCATTATGAGTCCCCCCTCTTTTAATTAAGCACCTCATAAAAAGATTCCTTATTGTCTAATTTCTACATACTAAATAGAATTTCCTTTGTTATGTTATTAAGCGTTTTTAGCTATTTCAACAAGTTTAGCAAATGCTGCTGCATCGGTAACTACCAAGTCAGCCAACATTTTATGATTAACTTCAAATAAACTCATGTATCTTATTTCATATGAAGGGTCATATTTTCATAAGCTGTACCATAAGTTTCTTTAAAAATATAATTACCTACAGCATATTTAGGATCACGCAAAGCTACATCAACGTATTGTTCCGGAATATTGCTAAAGGCACCCAAGGCTACGCCATCATAATTAAAATCTTCCACACTATTTATCGTTAATTTCATACCAGATCTAGCTTGTTTATCATATCGATAAGTAACTAAAACCTTGTGAATATATGAGTTAGTTCTACTACTATTTTTCTTTTCAACCTCATATACAACTGCCTGTACTTTATAAATAAACTGATTCTCTTCTACTCTTTTTATAGAACTCTTATCTACAAAATACGTTATAGCATTTTTTTCTGTAAGAATAGGAACATTATTCTTATCATGTTTAATATCTTCCATCGATATAGCTTGGATTTGTAATGGTATTACCATACAAACTAACAATAATATAGAAAATAACTTTTTCATTAATTTAAATCCTCTCTTTCAATATTTATCACGCATTATATTTATAGGATATCATATTATAAAAGTATTGATAATCTATTACTTTCACCATACAAAAGGGGCTGTAACAAAACAGCCCCTTAACCTAAATAAGCTATTAGTTGATTTTATATGATTAACTAATAGCTT